>VTLG01015520.1_pt1 | contig 10611 bp, 13 predicted proteins | sample 4694571 | NCBI WGS metagenome assembly VTLG01 (sample SAMN12604809, study PRJNA352737) | marine metagenome | biome: ENVO:00000447; feature: ENVO:00000209|ENVO:00000569|ENVO:01000036; material: ENVO:00002151; isolation source: viral sequences binned using virsorter ... | reverse complement strand
CTGATGAAACAGCAAAATTTCTTAGCAAGCTTTTTGGAACTAGTAGAGCGGCTAAAGCAGAAATTAGCCAGCTTAAAAACGATCTACAATCTTTAATAGATCAAGTAGGTAGAAGCGAGGAAGAGGCACAAAGAGTTTTTAAACCATTGGAGGATCTTTCAAGACAAATAGATGAAGTTTCTTTGAGAGACGACGTTTCTGCAACAGGACCGATCACAACAAAAGTTGCAGGGCAAGAACCACTAGAAGATCTTTTATCAGACCTTTCAGACAAAACAGGTGTGTCCCCAAGCTTGATAAGAAAAATTTTAGCTGATGATGTTAATCTGGGTTACGAAGCAGGTAGTCCTAAAAGATTAGATCCGTTTGATGATGACAGTTTAAAAGCATACATTCAAACGCAGAAGCTGATGAACAGAGAAGATGATCTCTTATCTATCATTAGAGAAAATGCAGACATGCCTAGAGACAAGGCAAAAGACTATCAGGATATCTTTGCAATCAAAGATCGTCCAACATTTAAAGATTTAGGTAAAACTGATGTGGGCATACCTAAACCAAAAGGTATTCTTGATGAAATAGAAGAAGCTCTAAAAGCAAACAAACAAGAACAAATAGATCTCAAAGCTCTTGAAGATAAAATGGCTGATCCTAAAAACATTGACAAGATGACTGCACCAGGTGGGCTTGGTAAGCTGATGAAAGAGGTTCAGGATGACAAAGTAGTTGACCTAGCAGAATTTAGAAGAAGAAAAAAAGATCCTGTGGACGATGATGATTTTGCAACGGGCGGTAGAGTTGGTGCTAAGCTGGGTTTATTTGCAGGTATAGCTGAGCAAGCTGCTAAGATGTTTGGTGACAAAGGTTTGATGAAAATTTTATTTGACAAAGTAGCTGGCATGAGAAGAGCTGACAGAATAGCAGACACAGAGCAAGCTAAAAATATAATGAGAGACCCTGAAACGGATTTAGAAAGATTAAAACCAATGATAGATGATGAGGGCAATGTTATACAAAGAGGCACACCTGAAGACAGAATGACGGTTAGAGACTTAGAAGATTTGCCACGAGATCTTGGTTATAAAAACCCAGAACTAAAACAGTTTGAAAAATTTATAGAGCGAGAAAAAGTTAGAGCCATACTCGCTGATCGAATGGGTGTTGACCCAAAAGATGTGCCCGAAGCAAACATTGACATGGCTCTAAGAGATTTAAAGTTTTTTGCCATGGGCGGTGGAGTTGGCAGTTTATTTAAACAGAGGACTAGATAATGGCTATAGATAAAGTTTTACCAAATATTAGAAGAACAAGAAGAAGTGTTTCTCTAAAACCAGAACAGGTTGCTGTAGAAAATTTAAAAGACCAACTTAAAAAACAAGAGATGATGCAACCACCTGTTGACATCAAGAAAACAGAAGATGGTGGCGTAGAAATAGATTTTGATCCACGCGAAGTTATTAGTGAAGATGGACAAAACCACAACGCAAACTTAGCAGAATACTTAGAAGATGCTGACCTGAATGAAATTTCATCAGAGCTACGTCAACAGTATTACGACTACAAAGGATCAAGAAAAGATTGGGAAGATGGTTACATCAAAGGGCTCGATCTACTAGGTTTTAAATACGAAGGTAGAACAGAACCATTCCAAGGTGCATCAGGTGCAACACATCCAGTGTTGGCTGAAGCTGTTACACAGTTTCAAGCATTAGCATACAAAGAATTATTACCAGCAGCAGGACCGGTTAGAACACAGGTCGTTGGTAAAGTTGACGAGCAAAGACAACAACAGGCAGAGCGTGTCAAAGATTTCATGAACTATCAGCTTATGATTGAGATGAAAGAATACGAGCCTGAGTTTGACCAGATGCTATTTAACTTACCACTAGCAGGTTCTACATTTAAAAAAGTTTACTACGATGTAGTTCTAGGCAGAACTGTATCTAAGTTTGTGCCAGCAGAAGATTTGGTTATACCATACAACGCAACATCTCTTGATGATGCGGATGCAATAATGCATGTTATTAGAGTTAGTGAAAACGATTTACGTAAACAACAGCTCACAGGTTTCTATGCAGACATAGAGCTTGGCTCTGCTGCATCAAAACAAGACGATGTGTTAGACAAGAAAAATGAATTAGAAGGTGTGTCAACTACAAACGGCAGTGACTTGTTTACACTTATTGAGTGTCACGTTAATTTAGACATACCTGGTTTTGAGGACCTTGATCCAGAAACAGAAGAACCAACAGGATTGAAACTACCTTACATTGTAACTTTTGTAGAGGACAGCGGTGACGTTTTATCTATCAGAAGAAACTATTTAGAGGGTGACCAATCAAGAAAAAGAAAAGATTATTTTGTACACTTTAAGTTCCTACCCGGACTTGGCTTCTATGGCTTTGGTCTGATTCACATGATCGGTGGGTTGTCTCGAACTGCAACTGCAGCATTGAGACAGCTCCTCGATGCAGGGACCTTGGCTAACTTACCTGCAGGATTTAAGATGCGTGGTATCAGAGTGCGTGATGAAGCACAACCACTACAACCAGGAGAGTTTAGAGACGTAGACGCACCTGGTGGAGACTTAAACTCTGCATTCATGACACTACCTTTCAAAGGACCAAACGCAACATTACTACAACTTATGGGCACAGTGGTTCAAGCAGGACAAAGATTTGCATCGATTGCCGATATGCAAGTAGGTGATGGCAATCAAGGCGCTGCGGTGGGCACGACTATGGCGTTATTGGAACGCGGATCGCGGGTTATGTCTGCGATACACAAACGTGCGTACCAATCTATGAAATGCGAGTTTATGTTAATCGCACAAAACTTTGCAGAATACCTACCACCAGTTTATCCATACGACATTGTTGGTGGACAAAGACAAATTAAACAAGCTGACTTTGGTCCAGAGATCGATATTGTTCCAATAGCTGATCCAAATGTATTTTCACAGACGCAAAGAATACAAATGGCACAGACACAACTACAACTTGCCATGTCAAATCCAAAAATGCACAACATGTATCAAGCTTATCGAGACATGTACGAGGCTTTGGGTGTGAAAGAAATAGATACCTTGCTCAAAAAACCACAACAACCACAACCTATGGACCCTGCCATGGAAAATATACAAGCTTTAGCTGGCCAAACAGTGAAAGCATTTCCAGGGCAGGACCACAGAGCACACATGGAAGCGCATTTAAACTTCATGGCAACTAAAATTGCGATGAATAACCCGTTAATTTTGTCAGTTTTACAAAAAAATATATTAGAACACATTGCTTTGATGGCTCAAGAGCAAGTTGAGCTTGAATTTGCCGATCAAATACGTAATCTGAAAGAAATTCAGCAACAAATGGCACCAATTATGCAACAAATGAAGCAAAATCCGCAAATGTTACAGCAAAATCCGCAAGTTCAAGAGATGCAACAGGTGCAAAAGAAGCTTTCGCAAGATATTGAGGCAAGAAAAGCACAATTAATTGCAGAACACACTAATGATTACCTAGAGGAAGAGAAAAAAGTGTTAAATCCACTGGATAGTGACCCATTAGTCAAATTAAAGTCTAGAGAAATAGATTTAAGAGCCGAAGAAGAGATGAGAAAGCGTGAAGAGGCAGAAACAAAAGCTAATATGGACGCTTTAAGACTCCTACAAAGCAGAGAAATAGCATCAGAAAAGTTGGAACAAGACGACGAACATGCTAAACTTAGGGCCTCTATTTCACTTGCAAAGGACGGAATAAAACAGATGAAAGCGGTAGTAAAGGATAGTTAATGAGTATATTTAGTGCATCAGGAACGGCAACACCGATGAAAAATGTGGACGCCTCAACGGGCTCACCTTTAATTCAACAACTGTTGACTCAAATTCAAAACCAACAGATGCAAAACCAACAACCACAACCTATTCAACCACAAATTTTTCAGCCACAACCTAAAGCTCAACTAGGACTACCTTTAGTATTACAACAACTGTATGGTCCTGAAGCGGGGGCTATGATACAGCAGCCAGTAGACCCAGCACCACAAGGCGGTTTTACAACATCACCAGGTTTTAGACCTGCAATTGGAGTGCCACAGGGTGGCATAAATAACATAGCTTTTGCGCCAGGGTACGGGTCAAGCATACTTAATCCTGGTATTAGAACAGCTGATTTTAGAGACAGGGATGGTGATGGAGTTGACGATAGAGATCAAGTTGGACCGGGACAACCAAAATTTAAATTTGCAGATTTTTCATTAGGTGACTCGGGAGCGGGCATGGCTACACTTCCTACTTTAGCACAGCTAGCAGCCTTTAATCCAATAGCCAACAGTTATGCACTAGCTGGTTTTACAGTTGGTGAGATAGCAGCGATGCCTGAGTTTGCAGGCTATGGAGCTAGCGTTGGATCAAATGTAACAGGCCTACCAAGCACAACACAAGCTATATTTCCAACTAGACAAAGAGGTCCAGAGGACAGAGATACAACTCCTGGCCCAATGACTCAAGTCGTTGGTGATGACGTATTTAGGTTTGATGAGGAGGGCAATTTTAGAAAAGTTGATCCAGAAGAGGACCCATTTGATTTTGGTCTTAGTAAGTTTGCCTTTAATTTAAGTAGATTTGGTCCGTTGAGTTTAGTTGATAACCTGTTTGGAGGAACTGATATTACGAGAGCATACAACGCAGTAGCTAATACTTATGGAAAGGACGTGGCTGATGATTTTGCTCTTAATACACAATTAGGTCAAATGGCACGAGATACAGGTCAGTTAGATGTTAATTTAAGAAAAGCTGTCGCTCTAAAACAAAACCAAGATAAGTTTAATAAAGGTGAAATAAGTCAAGGGCAAAAAGCGGTTAATGATGCAAAAATTGACGCTGGCTACGCTGGGTTAAGTAGAGACGCTGCACAAACAGCAATGAAGGCAGCAGCAGAAGTGCAGGGCGGTACTGTGGATAAGACAGGTAAGTTTAGCGGCGGCGCAAAAAGTGATCAAGCAGGTAAGAAAGATACAGGTAAGAAAGATACCAAAAGCATAGGTGGTGGCAGGTATTCAGGAAAAGGACCTTCATTTTAGTGGCGATATCTAGACAACAACTACCAAAAACAACTGACAAAAAACAAAAGAAAGTCAGTAAGGTTATGCGTGAGTTTAAAAAAGGTAAATTAAATATTGGAAAATCTAAGAAAAAGGTTAAGAATAGAAAGCAAGCCATAGCTATCGCGCTTAACGAAGCTGGCATAAAACAAAAGAGGAGACGAAAATGATCCAATCAGCAAAAGAATGGTTAATGGAAAAGTGGGACAACACATCCAAGAAAACCAAAATTATCGGTGCAGTAGTCATCGTAATTATCATCTTAGGAATAACTCTATAATCACATGATACTTGACGTAGTCAAACTAGCAATCGGCGCTGGCACACACATAATGACAAATAGACAGAAGCGCAAAATGCTCGAGTCAGATGCTGCTATGTTGCATGCACAAAAAATGGCTAATGGTGAAGTCGAGTATCAACAAACTGTAAGACAATCAAATGACAAAGGATGGAAAGACGAGTTCGTTTTGATTTTAATTTCGCTCCCAATTTTATTGTTAATATGGAGTGTGTTTAGCGATGACCCAAGCATACAAGAAAAAATTGATATATTTTTTGACAAGTTCGCCAACTTGCCATTCTGGTATCAGTCACTATTTATTGGGGTAGTGGCATCGATATATGGATTAAAAGGCGCAGATATATTTAAGAAAAAATGAACCTAGAAGCATTCGTTTATAAACTACAAAAACTTTTACGTGATGAAGTAGAAAGAAATGTCCAAGTGTTGGCCAGCGGAGGTGTTGACAACATGGAAAACTACAAATATATTACAGGAAAAATACATGCACTAGATGCAGTTTCACAGGAAATCTCTAACCTGCTAGAAGAAAAGGAGCAAAAAAACAATGTCAGAAGCATTACTAAAGAAGTATAAAAAAGAAAACAAAGAAGCAAAAGAAGTCCCCGAAAAAACTAATTTAGAAAAATTACCAAACCCCACGGGTTGGCGTATTTTAGTTATGCCTTTTAAGGTTAAAGAAAAAACAGAGGGCGGTATTATTATAGCACAAGAAACATTAGACCGAGCACGTGTTGCAACACAAGTTGGATACGTATTGAAAGTAGGAGATCTTTGTTACAAAGACGAAGAGAAATTTCCAACAGGTCCATGGTGCAAAGAAAAAGATTGGGTGATCTTTGCAAGATATGCAGGGTCACGCATGGAAATCGAAGGTGGAGAAATAAGAATGTTAAACGATGACGAGATACTAGGGACAATAGATAATCCCGAAGATATCTTGCACGCAATGTAATCATAGGAGGATTAACTATGCAAGAAGACGACTTAAAAGTTGATGTCGGTGAGGCTGATGAACAAGAACAAGAGATTGATCTTGATGCTAAACCGGAAGAACAGGAGGAGCCAAAGGAAGAAATAAAAGTTGAAAAAGCTGAACCAGAGGCTGAAGAAAAACCTGAAGAAGAAAAAAAAGAACAAAAAGAAGAACTGAATGAGTATTCAGAAGGTGTTCAAAAAAGAATAGCTAAACTAACTCGTAAGATGCGAGAGGCTGAAAGACAGAAAGAAGAGGCAATCAACTATGCCAAAACTGTTTATGAGTCAGCTAATAAAATTAAGCAGAGATACGAAACCCTTGATCAAAACTACAACAAAGAGTTTGAAGATAGGATTAAGTCAAGCATGCAAAACGCACAAGTTAAGCTGAGAGATGCCATAACGGCGGGTGATGTAGAGGCACAAGTAGCCGCTCAAACCGAACTTGCAGGGCTAGCGACAGAGTCAGCTAGACTTGGAAAAATACAAGAGGTTAGAAAAAATGCACCTGAAGTGACAAATGCAGAGCCAGTTGGCGAGACTCCAGCTACTAGATCGGAGACTACAGCGCCGGCACCAGACCCTAGAGCTGATGCTTGGGCAGCTAAAAACCCTTGGTTTGGCACTGATAATGCAATGACTTACACTGCTTTTGAGATACACAAGAAACTTGTTGAAGGAGAGGGATTTGACCCGACATCGGAAGAATATTATTCTGAGGTCGATAAAAGAATAAGACTTGAATTCCCACACAAATTTGATAAGAATAGTGTAACTACTGAACAGAAAGAACCTGTTCAAAATGTAGCAAGTGCAAAACGTCCGGCCGCAAAGGGACGCAGAAAAACTGTGAGACTCACACCATCACAGATAGCAATTTCTAAAAAACTAGGTGTGCCACTTGAAGAATATGCGAAACAACTAATCGCGAAGGAGGAATAGGCATATGGAAAATGAAAAAATAAAGACTTCCCGCGCGAGTGCAGCTAGGGTTAAACAAGAAAAACCCAAAGTTTGGACTCCTCCATCATCACTGGACGCACCACCTGCGCCAGACGGATATAGACACAGATGGATACGCGCTGAGAGCATGGGTCAAGACGACACTAAAAACATGTCCGGCAAAATAAGATCAGGGTGGGAGCTCGTAAGAGCAGACGAATATCCTGATTCAACTTATCCAACTATGGCAGACGGAAAATACGCAGGGGTAATCGGGGTTGGTGGCCTATTGCTGGCTAGGATACCTGAAGAGCTCGCAAAGTCTCGTGAAGCTTACTTTCAACAAGTAACGCAAGATCGAAACGACGCTTTAGATAACGATGTCTTGAAGGAACAGCACCCAAGTATGCCGATCAATCAAGAGAGGCAGACTCGTGTAACTTTTGGTGGTACAAAGAAAGACTAATTTTTTAGTAATTCCTACCCACTGCTAACAATAAACCTTTAAGGAGGATAACACTATGGCTAATGTAGATAGCCCTTTTGGTCTAAGACCTATTGGTAACACTGTTGGTAGCTCTGACTTTCAAATGACGGAATATCTTATTCCGGACAACGAAGGCACTTCAATCTTTCAGGGAGATCCTGTAGAGATTGACGATAACAATGCTGGATTTATCGCTGTTCAAGAAGCAACGACAAATGTAGACAACATTGGTGTCTTTAATGGATGTTTGATTGACAGCGACCCTTCAACAGGGAAGCCTAAATTCTCTAACTTCTATTCTCAAACGAATATTACGCAGGGAAAAATTAGAGGTTTTGTATTTGACAACCCGTATCAAAGATTCTTGATACAAGGTGACTCAGCTACAAACTCTGCACAAACAGACGTTGGTAAAGTTGCTGACACTGTTGCTACTCACTCAGGTTCAACTATTACTGGTATTTCCGGTATTGAGTTGGATGTGTCTGACCTAGCAGCAACTGACGGACAGTTAAGAGTAACTGGCTTTACTGGCGATCCAGACAATAACGAACTAGGCACAACTCATACGAACTACGTAGTGTATTTCAATGAGCATGCTTATAACCATAACGAATAATAGCAGGAGGATTTAAATCATGGCTATATCAAGACAACAACTAGCTAAAGAGCTAGAGCCAGGTCTGAATGCATTATTCGGACTTGAGTACCAAAACTACGAAAATCAACATGTTGAGATTTTCGATATAGAGACAAGTGACAGAGCTTTTGAAGAAGAAGTAATGTTATCTGGTTTCGCAAACGCTGCTGTTAAGTCAGAAGGTGCTGCAGTTACTTTTGATACTGCGAACGAAACTTTCACTTCTCGTTACACACACGAGACAGTTGCTCTTGCTTTCGCAATCACTGAGGAAGCAATCGAGGACAACTTGTACGACAAGATTTCGACTCGTTACACAAAAGCACTAGCAAGATCTATGGCTAACACAAAGCAAATTAAAGCTGCAAACGTTCTAAACAACGGATTCAGCAGTTCATTCCCAGGCGGTGATGGTAAGGAGCTTTTCGCTACTGACCACCCTACACAATCTGGTGACGCTAAGAATGAATTGTCAACATCTGCTGATTTAAGTGAGACTTCACTAGAACAAGCTTTAATTGACATTGCTGCGTTTACAGATGAGAGAGGCTTAAAAATTGCTGCTCGTGGATTGAAATTAATCATACCATCAGAGCTACAGTTCACAGCTGAACGAATCATGAAATCAGCAAATCGTGTCGGAACTGCTGACAACGATATTAACGCATTAGCATCTAAAGGAATGATCCCACAAGGATACGTGGTGAACAACTTCCTAACTGATACAGATGCGTTCTTTATCAAAACAGATGTTCCTAACGGTCTTAAAATGTTTGAAAGAGCACCTATCAAGACTGCAATGGAAGGTGACTTTGACACAGGTAACGTAAGATACAAAGCTAGGGAAAGATACAGCTTCGGCTTCTCTGACTGGCGTGGTATGTTCGGATCACCTGGCGCGTAAGCGTAGACACAGAACAATAAGAGGGCGGCTTCGGCCGCCCTTTTTATTTGCAATCCCTAAATTAAAAGCGTATATTCGAAGCACTGCGATTATTTAGCTAGTATAGACGCGCGCAGTCGACGGCCTAGAGACTATATTAGCGGAAACTAGGAGGATTATTACCATGGGTAAAACTAACTTTTCAGGTCCAGTAAGATCTATGAGAGGGTTTGTGACTGCAGGTCCAGACTCAGTTGTAGGTATTACGGCAGAAACAACTCTAACTTTTGCTGATCATGCAGGTAAAGTTATAGAGATTAACGACGCTGACGGCGCGGTAACTCTACCAACTATTGCTGCTAACAGTGCATCAGCTGTTGCGGGTGCTGACGATCTAAGTGTAAACAGTCACATTGGTGCTGTTTATAAATTTGTGATCGGTACAGACTGCTCAGACTGTGATATTAAAACAGACGGAACTGACAAATTTGTTGGTCACGCAACTGTTGTTAATGTTTCAGATGGCACTAACAGCACATTTGCACCTGCGTCTAGTAACGATGTTATTAGTATGAATGGTGGCACTACAGGTGGAGACAGAGGTAGCACAGTGACAATCACAGCTATCGCTGATAACGAATACTTAGTAGAAGCTGTACTAATTGGTGCAGGAACTGAAGCGACACCTTTCGCTGACAGTTAAAATTAACTAATGTGGGCCTTCGGGCCCACACGTTCTTGATTAAGGAGGGAACATGGCAGACACAGTAACAGGACCAACAATCCTACAACAAAACGACAAACGAGTTACAATCAAGATAGTTGTACAATCTGATGGAACAGGTGGCACAACTGTGTTTGGTGACGTATCAGCACTAACGGCTGACGATGACGGCAACGCTGTAGCTCACTTATCACTACAAAGAGTATGGTGGTCATGCGCGAACGGCGATGGCGGCGATGCTTTTGCACGTTTAGATGAAGAAGATTCAGACGGTGATATTCCAATCATAACTTTAATAGACTCAGGATACTGGGACTTCAGAGAGTTTGGTGGCATACCTGCAGACAAATCATCTAACAGTAATCAAAGTGATGTGAACTTTGTTGTGGCAGCAGCAGCTGATTCTGGTAATTCATATACTTGCATAGCAGAGTTTAAGAAAATATATTAAGGAGTAGCTAATGCCTAATACTACTTCAGGAACAAATACGTTCGACAAAACATTTGCTATTGATGAGATCATAGAGGAGGCTTATCAGAGAATAGGTCTATCCAA
>VTLG01017249.1_pt1 | contig 10613 bp, 18 predicted proteins | sample 4694571 | NCBI WGS metagenome assembly VTLG01 (sample SAMN12604809, study PRJNA352737) | marine metagenome | biome: ENVO:00000447; feature: ENVO:00000209|ENVO:00000569|ENVO:01000036; material: ENVO:00002151; isolation source: viral sequences binned using virsorter ... | reverse complement strand
CTATTGCTGTTTCTATAGAGTCTGGATCAATTCCATAAATGTTAATGATTTCGGAAGCGGCTGCGTCAACTACGTATTGATAGTGCCATCTGTTACCGCCTTTAAGATACCTTCTTTTGTAGGCTACTGCAAATATAGGTTCAATTCCTGTTGTTGTTCCAGCCAGTATTCCAATGGAACCTGTTGGAGCTATTGCTCTATTTGCAACAGGACGGCTAAGACTTAGATGGTCAGCAAACTCTTTGGAAACTTTGTCACTTACTCCTTTATAAACAGATAACCAGTTCTCTAACTCAGAAACAATCTCATACTTATAGTTGTTTTTAAGAAGCCATTCATGGATACCCATCATACCAAGACCAAGACGACGATTCTTCTGCCGCACATCATATATCTTTTCATATGGAAGTTTAGCTTTAAGAGTACCGCATATAAGAAACTTGGTAGCAAGTTCCACTACTGTAGAAAGTTCTTCAATAGAATCTATACGACCTAAGTTAACACTACCAAGATTGCATACATCACTATCATCAGAACTGCTAACTTCAGTACAGGCATTGCGGAGGGTTTCTTTTTCTTTGTCAAAGAAATTGAAACTGAATCCCGGTTCTCCTGTTCTAAGAGCCTGACGTATATTATTCCTAAAGACATCACCAACTTCTCCTGTTTTCCAATAGTTAAGTAACCACTCTGTGTCGTAGTTAACAGATATATTTGTCATGTCGAGTGGACACGGAAAGTTAAAATCCTTTTTCTTTAGATCTCCCATTGTGAGATCAGTTCCACCAATCTCCATGTCATCCCAGTTCTTTGCATTAAGAAACTCATTAATATCTTTATGCTTCCAATTTAAACTTGCATAGATTGCAGACCTTCTACTACCGCCTTGCATCACACGTCTACCTATTTCATTTATCATCTGCATCTTAGGAATAGGGCCGGACGCAACGCCGCCTGTACCCCGTAAGATCTCACCTGATCCGCGATACACTGAGTAGTCTACTCCGATACCGCCACCTGTCATCAGACAGCTTTCAGATTTCCAACTGAGATCAGCCCAATCTTCACGGGTATCTTCTTCTGCTTTAAGAAGGAAACAATTGTTAAAGAATTTGTTTTCCCGTCCAGCATAGTAAAGATATCTGCCGCCCGGAATAAATTTAAGATCACTTATAAGATTAGATAGTTCGTTAACTTCTTCTTCACTTAATAGATTACCACACACATCATATGAAAGAGTACGTGCCAGATCAGTCCACGTTTCGCATCCTTCATGCTGATACTTTTGTTTGAAAATAGTTTCACTTAGAGGTGAGCGAAACATGGGGTTCTCGTTACTACGCCACGTAGACATAATAGTATTCTCCTTTATGTGTTAACTTACGAAAGGTTGTAAAGCTTCTGTGCTAAGTTACTTCTTACAACCCAGATGTGGTCATTACCTAACTTCTCTTTCTCACACCAGACATCAAAGTCTGTATAGTTATGGCTCCTCATATTCAGTTTAATATTATTAACTAATATCATAGCGTTGTGCTTCGATGCCATGTAGTCATGTTTAGGATTAGGAGTCTTTCGACGACGAGCCATAATGTTCTTTTGCCTTTGTTATCAAGAGGTTAAGGTAATACTGTGCTTTTTCGAGATCTTCTACGGGGCTATCTTTATACTTATAACGCCACATGTATTTAAGTGTATTACCTTTAAGATATCCACGAAACTCTTCTTCATCCATGCTGGCTTCAATGGCACAAATAGCTTCAATATTTTTACGATTATAGTGAAGCGGATTGTTTACAGGATCATTACTCATTATGTTTTATCTCTCTCCTTTACAAGAATTATTTAAGTTTAAACAGTATTGTTTTTGATCCCTTCTCTGACGGAAAGGTAAAGATCTGTTCAGCGTTTGGATTAGCAGGGGTCTTTCCTATGTAATGCCACTCCGCTCCAGCATCCATTTGCTGTTGAACATTTTCAAAGTATGTACTCTTCTCCGAAACAAAAAGCAAGGACGAAATTATAGTAAATGCAATAAACATAGATACCTCTCTTAATGGAAAGTTGCAGCGTGTAGTTGTCCGTGTATAGATTCCCGTAGTTTAGGAAGAGATTCTTTAGCGTTCTCTAATATCTTTTCAATAGGATCATCATCCTTGTACAAAGCTGTATAAAGCTGGATAGAAATAGCAAGCAGTGTACCTGATGTCATCATCAAAGAGTCAGGATCATTTGGTTTTATATAAGGACTAATCAGTTTATAGATGTCGTTATATAAAACGATCTGTTCTTTATCTAAATCGAATACGGATTCTTTTTCTTCTGTCATGTCTTTGTTGAGTTCAGTAGTATATTAATACGTCTATACGTAAACTCCCTTTCACCTTCCATTATTAAACTAAAGTAGTTTCGTGCGTACTCTGGATTAATACCTGCCAGTTCACATATAGGTTCAAAAGTAGAAGCAGTAACACACTCTGGTTGAGTGAACCATTTAACAGCACAGTTACGATTTGCTACAGATAAACGTGGTTCTCCTTCATACTCAGGTTTAGTTGCGTCAAGAAGAGATTGAAGAAAGACTGCTATAAACATAACTCTCTCTGGACTTGTCTGTTGTGTTTCTTCCTGCTCTTCATTAAAAATATATTTACTTTCAAAGTAACTCCATGATCCCTCATCACCGCTGGATATTGAAACTTCAGGCCCACGTGTAATCTCCATAGTCTCCAGTGAGGTAGAGACGGTGGTGTACATCTTGGTGTGTACGTTTTTTACACTTGTTCTTTTTTTCATTAACCCAGCTTTGAGGTATCGTTTCGTTGGCCCACAGAAAACCACTCTTGGTTGCCCAATCTCCAAGAGTTGTCTTACTTCTCTTACGTATTCGTACACCAGCATCCATAAAAACGAACCGAATGTCAAGTGTCGGGTTTGAACTTCTGACAAATATCATTTTCTTTCTGTCTTTTAAAGGGAACCATCCCTTACATTCTATACAGATTCCATTAGGTAAAATAAAATCTGGTATGTATCTTTTAGTAAGTTCAGGAACCGTATAGTCTATCTTATAAGGCTCGTAGACAGCACCAATTTCTCTGTGAGTACTGTCTTCGTAAACTCTTTCTTCAAACTTAGATCTAAAAACCGGGCGTGATTTCTTCGACATTAGGAGTCTTTCTTACGGAGGTTAAGTATCTGATTCCATTAGCATATTTAAAACCACGTAATCCTCTGCCCTCATTAGCATCTTCCCAGCACTCAAATTTAAAGCGACAGTAGGTACAACCTGAACTAAGCTTTAAGTTACCTGACTGTCCATCAGGTACAGGTGAGTAACACTTGTCAGGAGGAGTGTCTTGTTCAAGTGCTTCCCTTAAACTTTTTATTCTTTCTACAGGATCTATCATCTCCATAGAGTGGAGAGGCATCACGGTAACTTCACCTGATTGTTTATCGATAACAATAAAGGAAGCTTCCTTATCTTTATTTGCTTCAGCGTAAGCAGAGATCTGGGCAACGTATCCAAACGGATCGTCACCTACCAACCTTTGATTCTTAAACTTAGCAAACGATCTTCCTGAAGCAGATTTAAAATCAACAAGGACACCATCTACTCTTGCATCCTGATGTCCTTTAATCCCGTCAATGTCGTGTTCAAGTTGCTGCTCTTCTACAGAGTGTCCTGACATTTTAAGAAGAAGGACAAGGAGTTCTTCGAGGAGATGTCCATAAAGAAATTTGATACGTAAGCTGTAGTCTAGCTCTTCCGGTTCATCTACATATTTAGATTCATACCATAACTGTCGGGCAGGTTTACCAATAGAAGACATACGAAGTATGGTTCTAGGTTCTTGGGATACTGCCTCTTGAAAGGATGAGGTGACAGCATCAGCTACATTATCACAGAATACTTTAAGGTCTTCAGGGGAAGGAGAAACCCCGTTAGACCACAAAGATTGTAGATCTTCTGGAATGGTAGATAAGGAAGTCATAATGCTATCACCTCATATAGTTAGAACGGTGCGTCTTCTTCTGACACAGACGAGGTGGTATACCCACCTTTAACCGTTTCAAACGCAGTGTCATCTACTTCAGAATCAGGTGCATCATATTCGATCAATGATGTTACCTGAACTGATTGTAAATGAAACTGATGGAAACCACTCTTGGTTGTTTTGGAAGTAAACTTGACGTTAACTCCCGAACCATTACCAAGTTTCTTATACATGTCCTCCGAAAGCTGGTTGTTATTAGAGTCAACCAGTGATGGTTTCGGATTCAGGTTTCCGTTATAATCAAAACCGTACTTTTTAAGAGTAACAAACTTATCCTTTATTCCAGCGTTAGCTTTACCGGAATTAGGATCGTCGGTTTTGATATTCATTCCCAGATCTTTAGCAAGCTTGACATTATCTTTATCAAGATTACCTACATCCAGAGAATACCGTTTGTCGTCGGGAGCCAAGTTGGTTCCCATTGGTGTATGGAGTTTAGGCCAATACGCCTTTCCAGAAATTACTGGCATCTTTAGAGTCCTTTCAGTTTCAATAAGTTTCAATTAAGTCTTGACTAAAACGCACCGTAAACCAAGCAAAACAACGTGTCAAGAAAAAAATTCAATGTCGTTCAACTTTTTTATCGGCAGGTTATAGCAGTCTGCTTTTACAATATATCCGTTGTCACCATCCTCCTCTCCTTGTTTAAGGAACTTCGCTTCGTCAAAATACTTTTCCTTTTCTATCCACCCAAGCACCCAACACTTTTCAAAGTCATAAAACATTCTTACGAATGCGTAGTGAGAACACTTTTGTTTGGTGTTGTAAGCTGCAATAGAACATACGTAATGATCAAGTGGAACTGAAGAACATCCCTTTGTCTTTACATCAATGGTACTTGTAGGTGTAGTAATGTCATAGTCATAAGTGTTAGACATGTGACCGTCTTTAATAAAAGAAAGTACAGCATACTCCCCAACAAATCCTATAAGGTTTCCCTTTCCTTTTGAAATAGAATTGTTAAGAACACCTAACGACTTTGATTTAGTCGTAGCATCTTCTATCCACTTCTTCTCTACAAAAACTTCTGTAATTTTTGTTTCAGCTATTGCTTTATTAGCTTTCATATCATACCTTTTCTGTTCTTCAGGTGGTAACCATGTAGTCATGTCAATGTGTCTCTGCCCAATTTAATCCAATCTTAGATTCACTGTCGAGAGGACAGCGTACATTCAAGCTCTCTTCCGTGTCTTTCATTGCCCGTTTTGAAAGGAGAGAGAAAGTATCTGCATCCTTTTTATGGACTTCAAACTGTACTTCATCGTGGATATTAGCTACAGGTTTGGCATCTAATCCTTTATCGTTTACGTACTTGGTTATGTGACAAAGCCATTCTTTACAAATGATTGCACCTGCTCCTTGAAGTAGTGTGTTAACAGTAGAGTGCTGACTTTTAATCCTTAGAAATCTGCCGTCGAGTCCTTCGACCATACCAGTTTCAACACCTTCGTCAATCACTTTCTCACGGAAAGAAGCAAGCTTGGGCATAGCTGTAAGAAACTTGTTAATTAATCTTGCCCCTGTAGCAGGACTCTTTCCTACTATAGAACCTATTTTGGCTCCGCTTGCTCCGTAAAGAAAGGCATAGATGAAAGTCTTGGCCTGATCTCTTGTTGCCAGACCAGCCATCTTTTGGTTAGCCGTGTGTACATCACCTTCCAGTATTTCTTTTGTGTAATTGGGATCGTTAATGTAGTGAGCCAGACAGCGTAACTCTAACCCAGACGCATCAGCACCTACCAGACGGTAGTTGTCAATGTCCTCCACTGTCCAGCACTCACGACATTCCTTTCCGTATGGTGAATGAACTGCTGGTACTTGAGCCATGTTGGGAGAGTTATGGCTCATACGATTCGTTACCGCACCTATAGTTATAACCTTTCCATGTACCCTGTCGGTGTCAGGGTTGATTGATTTAACCCAAGATGAAATCTGTGCTGACCGTTTCTGTAACAGCATGTATCGTAAGAGGTGTGCGGATTCTGCAATGTCACAGTCTGAAAGAGTAGCTTCATTTACTATAGGAAGACCTGTTTTCTCAGTAAACAGGGTAGGCTTCCACCCTCGCTTCATCAGTCTGTCTCCGATCTGTTGACGGCTCTGAGGATTAAACGGAATGATGTTGGTCTTTGTTTTAAGCTCTTTGTAAGTAGGCTCAAACACTTCAACCAAATGGTCTTCAAGTTCTCCGCTTTCTTCAGACAGAGTAGCGGCAAGAGTGTGAACTTTCTGTTGGTCTATAAAGAATCCATGTTTAGTTTGTAAATCAAGAAGCCGTCTTACTGTGTGTTCCAGATTCACTGAGTGCTTTGACCAACCGACCATCACCTTTTTCAAACAATGATAAACCTTTTCCGTCACATCTACATCTCGTTCACAGTAACGGTGCATCTGTGGGGTGTAGGCTTTAAATGAATCGGGTTTAGGTAGCTTGGCAAGTTTCAGAATGTCTCCCCAATTATCTAAACTGTTTCCTCCTGCACGTATAGGATTGTGAAGTTGAGAGACGATAAGAGTATCCAGCACCTTGTGATAAGGGAAAGTAATACCCCACAACCTGTTGAGTACAGGAAGATCAAATGAAATTCCGTTGTGCATAATAAGCTGGTCAGTGTCATCAAGGTAAGACTGAAGGATGTCCTTGTCCCACTCTCTAAAGGATGTTACCTGACCCGTGTCAATGTTCTTACACACAACCAAATGGATACAGGTTGCATCCAGTTCATCAGTTTCTATGTCAAGGATTAGCTTCATACTCTTCCTCTCGTAGCTCCGCATGATGTATACGGTGACAGTTGGAACACAAAAGAATACACTTGTCTAACTCTTTTTTTAATGTTGCCCACTTAATTCTTCCCATCCAATCAGCAACCTTTATATCCTTTTCGTCAGGATCAATATGATGAAAGTCAAATACGTCAAGGCACTCAAAAGACCAACCACACTTTTGACACACTCCTCCCTTGTAGTTAACAGACTTTGATTTCTGTTCCGCTCGACGTTTACCCTGATACTGCTTACGATAGTCAGGATGGTTGGAAGGTTTGGTACGCCAATGTTCATTACCCATCGATGACCTGACTGAACATTTTGCTTTCGTCGTCTGGCTTTGTTGTTTCATCAGTCTCTTCTCCTTCTTCAGTTTCCATTTCAGACTTGTCTATTTCAGTCTGCCGTCCAGTTGTTCTGTCGTATCTTAAATAAGTTGCAGGGCCAGTGTCTCCACTGAACCTGTTCTTCAACACACGTATCAATGTTGTGTTACGTATATCAACATCTTCATTCTGGCTGTCGCGTTCCAATCCCAGTACCATATCTGATAGCTGGGCAATTCCCTGACTTCCGCGAAGATGACTCAACGATACACTGTGTCCTTCTTCATGCGCTCCGTTAGCTACCCGTTTAAGATGGGTAACAATACCAAGATGGATGTCCAGTTCCTGTACCAGCATACGAAGCTTGGTCATAATCTCATCTATGGCTTTACGTTCATCACCAAAGTCCTGAGATGAAACGATAATAGATATGTGATCAAGGAATATAAACTTACAGTCAAGTCCTTTAGCCATAAATCTTATACGAGACAGGAGTTGATCGATACCCCAAGAACCAAAGTGATCAAAGAGAAACACACGTCTGTCCATATTGATGGCATCGAAAGCGTCCTTGAACTCATCGTCGGTGTACTCACACGTCGGTAAGTGCATAGGTTTGTTAGCATGCATGCCCAACAGTGCAAGACCAGTACGTTTAACAGTCTCTTCAAGGAAGATCATACCAATGTTGTAACTGCTGTTCATCAGTATGTGGTAAGCAAGCTCCCGTACTGCCGTACTCTTACCAGCACCTGTCCCTGCCGCAAAGGTACAAAGCTCACCCAATCTCATACCGTATGTCAGATGCTGTAAGCCGGACCACGGGTAGTTGACAGTTTCAATGTCGTCCTTTTCGGAAAGAGAATCCCACATATCTGCAAGACAGATGATACCTTCTGGAGTATATTGTTTCTTCTTTTCAAACCATTCAGTAACAAATGATTTAGGTTTACTCTGCATGAGATATTCACAAGGATCTTTCAATTCGGTAGTGAGAATGTGGCACTTGCCCGGAGTAAACAGATCCGCTACTTCTTTAGCCGCTTTCTTACCAACCTTATCAGAGTCAAAGCAAATGACTACGTTATCAAACTGATCAAGAAACTGGAGGGATCTTTTACAATCCTTTAAAGCAGAGGCGGCACCGTTTCGGATGGACACAACAGGATAATTACCAAGCATCTGACGTACAGCAAGGGCATCCAGTTCTCCTTCACATACGGTGATCCAAGAAGTAGGCTTGGTGAAAAGCTGTTGACCAAACAAACCAGTTTGAGGCCAGCTTCCTGATGTCCGAAAGTTCTTACTTGCTACTTCACGTATCTTGTAAGCAACAAGGGAATCATTCTTATCATAGTAGGGATAGTAGTGGTGAGTGATGTCACCGTCTTCGTTGGTTCTGACTTTAACATTGTATGTTTTACACACGTCAGCATTAATTCCCCTGTCTTTAATAGCAGAAATAAAACCTTCAGTGGGTAGTTTCTCGAACTGTTCCAGTATTGCAGTGCGTACTGATTCAGCCATGCCTTTATCTCCTTTGTGAAATTTATAAGTTAAACAGCTAAAGCACCAGCTAGAGCCGTCTTCGTAGATACCGTTAGCATCTGAAGAACCACACTCTTCACATGCTTCGTGCTTGATGAACTGTCCCATTATCAGGAGTCTTTAAAAGCTTTGCCGTAATCTTTATCAGACCACTTCAATCCATGAACAAGCTCTAGTTCACGTTGCTCCCTGTCCTGTTCTTCAAACGAAGAAGCAATATTAGTATTGTTGTAACAATTTACACACAATTCCAACAGTCTTTCAGTAATAATACGACTGTCATTATTACCATGTACCTGTTGACGATACAGTTCTTCGTTCAAATGCCACACCAAACCTTTAACTTGTTTAGGTGTTAAGCTGATGATGTCTTCCATTCTACTCTCCTATAATATTAATTTCAGTACTTGTCGTATCTTCTTGGAGATATCCTTTGTCCGTTAAAATTAGAGGGAAGGCGGTAGCATTTACACTGACAGGTTCAGATGTCCAATCCAAACATATTTGAATAGAGTAGTCACTTTCATCTGTGTCTACCCAAATACCGTCATCAGAATCTAAAATATCTTGAGACAGTTTTCCATTATCAACACAGTTTTCAATCTCTTTAGTCAATGCTTTAACTACAGTTTTCAATAATCGTTCTCTTAAACCACTCAATGGGATTCTCCTTCGTAATGATCCCACAAACTTTCGTAAGCGTGATCCCAGTTTAAAAAATCACCGACTGATACAGCTTCTGTTGCCATCTTTTTAACAACATGATCATCCGATTCCGAATAGTCAATATTTAATTTTAGTTGAGGCTCCACAAAATTCTCCTTTGTATCTAATAGTAACTAACAGTTTCAATGTTAATTACATTTTTGAAATTTAATTTTGACTCGACCTGATACTAAGCTCAAAAAAATTTAACGTCAAGAACTTTTTTGAAATTAATTTTTTCGTGTTGCATAAATGTCACACAACTTCAAATGCGTCGGTGCCTTATCCATTTCCTCTGTGTTTTTTTTATTCTTCTTCCTGTTATATATCTTCTTGGATGGAACTACCTTGTGTTTGAAGTGTGTCAATGTCTTGTGAAATGGATTCCTACGTTTCATCTTTCCCACCTGTAAAACAGATGATCACCAACACGTCCCAAGAATGTCTTACCCTTTGCCCACTCTGGTTTAACATCGATAGAGTGGTAGTGTGTAGCCCCACCTGTTATGTCGTTGTCTTGTTGATCCCACACGTGCCTGACAATTATCTCTGCCCACCTGTAAGCGTCGAGGTCATGGGGTCTGTCTGGTTTACCGTCACAGTACCAAGAAAACTGACATCGATCCCTTAAAGGCATGCCAGTTATCTTGGAGTGCTGACCCTGATACACAACGTCACATACTTTGTCTGGGTAGCGGTTATCCTTGACCCTGTTCAGTACGGTGTAGGTGACCGCCATCTGACCCTCAACAGGTTGGTTACGGGCTTCGTAGTACACGTTGAGGGCCATACAGATAAGGGCTGATTTAAGTAGTAACATCTATCAGTTCACCTGATATAACAGAGGATTCACCAAGACGCTTCATGTACTCCTTATCAGCATATTCTGCCCAACGTTTATAAGCGTTGTTTAACTCCTCCTGTCCCATCTTAACTGTATTCTGGAGTAGTCTAGCTTGCTCACCCAACTGCTCAATTGTTTCTGCCTGTTTCCGCACTAGCTCTTCAGATCGAAGAAGCTTATCTTCGAGTTGCTGTATACGAAAGTTACGATATGTATCAGCCTTGATACGTTCTACGTTATGTTCCTGCATTTTCAATGTTCTCCTTTAGAAATTTAGATATAGATCCGTGACCATCACGAACCATTCTCCAGTTAGCGTAGAGTTGGGAACGGTTATCACTCAACCCGTATGTTTGGGCTTCA
>VTLG01013832.1_pt1 | contig 10614 bp, 13 predicted proteins | sample 4694571 | NCBI WGS metagenome assembly VTLG01 (sample SAMN12604809, study PRJNA352737) | marine metagenome | biome: ENVO:00000447; feature: ENVO:00000209|ENVO:00000569|ENVO:01000036; material: ENVO:00002151; isolation source: viral sequences binned using virsorter ... | reverse complement strand
CAAACTTTGTCGATAAGACAGAAGCAATGGACACCGCTAAATATATCATAGCTGCACTAGGTATTGCCGAAGTACATCCATTAAAAGTTGAGGAAACAATACATTGATACCTTTTCCAAATAAAAAATATAACATTATTTATGCTGATCCAGCATGGTCTTACACAGGAAACATGATGAATAGCAGTGCAACAGATCATTACAAAACAATGTCTTTAAGTGATATTTGTAATTTACCAGTAAAAAAAATTGCAGATGATAATTGTATTTTGTTTATGTGGGTAACTTTACCAAAATTAAATCAATTTATGAATGTTATTGAAAGTTGGGGGTTCGAATACAAATCAACAGCTTTTGTTTGGGTAAAAAAAAATAAAATATCTGATAGTTTTTTTATGGGTTTGGGTAGGTGGACAAGAGCTAATCCAGAAATATGTGTATTAGCAACAAAAGGCAAAATATCTCGTAAGTCAAATGCAGTTAGACAATTACAAATTTTTCCTATTGAGCAACACTCTAAAAAACCAGATGAATTTAGAAATTTAATTATAAAACTATGTGGCGATCTTCCACGAATAGAAATGTTTGCAAGACAAAAAACTAATGGATGGGATGCTTGGGGAAATGAAATATGAAAACAATTAAGATTGCCTACTCTCCCAGACCACAACAACGAGAGTTGCACAATGCCTTAAACAAATTCCGTTTCGCAGTATGCTGTATGCATCGCAGAGGAGGGAAAACAGTTTTTTCGATCAACCATTTAATTAAGCTTGCACTCACAAGTAATAAAAAGAATTTTCGTGGCGCATTCTTTTCTCCAACGAGGGTGCAGTCAAAATTAGTGGCATGGGATTATTTAAAAGAATTTTCCAGAGTTGTACCTGGCATGAAGTACAATGAAACAGAGCTGCGTGCCGACTTTCCTACTGGGGGAAGAATAACATTATATGGTGCAGAAAATCCAGATAGTGCCAGAGGTCAATACTTTGATTTTGTTGTTTGTGATGAATATGCACAAATGGATAGCAGAATGTTTGCCGAGGTAATCAGACCCGCTATTGCAGATAGATTAGGATCGGTGTGTTTTATTGGTACACCACAAGGAATGAATGCTTTTTATGATTTGTTTGAAGAAGCAAAGTCATTACCTGATTGGTACACTTGTATGTTCAAAGCAAGTGAAACAGGATTAGTACCAAAAGAAGAATTAGAGTCGGCAAGAAAATTAATGACCGAAGATCAATATGCACAAGAGTTTGAGTGTAGTTGGTCTGCTAATTTACAAGGTGCAATCTACGGAAAAATAATTTCTAAAATGGAAGATGACAAACGTATTAGTCATTTTCCGTATGATCCTGGATACCCAGTAGATATTTATTTTGACTTAGGTATTAGTGATCAAACAGCAATTATATTTACACAACAAATTGGTCGAGCATTGTTTGTTGTTGATTGTTATAATGATAGTAATAAAAGTCTGGACTTTTATGCCGATTATATTAAGAAAAAAGAATATAATATTCGGAACTATGTTTTTCCGCATGATATAGAACAACGAGAGCTCTCCACAGGACATACAAGAAAAGAATTTGCCTATTCGATGGGGATGCGACCAATTAAGGTTTGTCCTAAATTACCCATAGAAGATGGGGTTCACGCAGGTCAAATATTATTAGCAAAAACATATATTAACAGAGATAACTGCAAACCTTTTTTAGATGCCATGAAGTGGTATCATAGAAAATGGTTAGACAAACAACGAGTTTTTTCTAAACCAGTACATGATCATTCCTCGCATTATGCCGATGCGTGGCGAACGTGTGCAATTGCTATGAGAGAATTAGATCTTAATGAAAATAGAAATTTAGAAAAATTTGCAGAAGGCACAAATTATAACCCACTAGAAATAAGGAACTAAGACAATGGGATTTTTAAAACCAAAAATGCCACCACCTCCACCGCCAGCACCAACTCCTCCGCCTTTGCCACCAGCAACAGCAGATGAGATGACGATGGAAGATAAAGCATTAATACAAGCAGAATTGTTAAAAAAGAAAAAAGGGTACACTGATACTATTTTAACAAGTACATCTGGCGATACAAGTGAAGCAAATGTTGCCAAGAAAACATTATTAGGCGGATAACATGGCATCAAGTACAGCTAGTAAAGATAGAAAAGAAAGAGAAGATAATAGTAATAAACAAATTGCTAATGAAATTAAAGATGTTGTAAAAAATCAATTAGGATTGTCCAATGGTGTAGCAACAAATCTTACTGGTAAAGATAGAACAATGTACGGAGAAGAAACATCAAAAATGACAAATGATGAAATGGTTAAAAGAGGTTTGTTATCGTACAATAAAAATACTGGTGGGTATTCTAATGTTGTAGGAAATAAAATTATATCGAATGCTAATACAATAAAATATGGTGGTTCTGGTGGTGCAATGGGTAGTGGCGATCCAACTGGAGCAATGACAAGTGTTCCTATTTCAAAAGAAATGTTGCAATCACAAAATAAATTTAAAGGATTAGTAGTAGGTGCATTATCTTTAGGAATGCCAGGTATAGGTGCAACAGCAATGCGAGCTAGTGCGGGAACAGCATTAACAAATGCTGCACAACCAGAAGCAGCATATGATGATTATAAAAAAGGATTTGACGCAAAACAATCTGGTAAAAAATTTACCTCACAAAGAAATGTACAAGGCATAATGAACCTTGGTCTGACTAAAGGCAAAAAATCATTAAAAGAAAAATTAGGATTATAATATGAAAAATGCACAAATGATTGCTAATCAGTTTGATAAACTGAAAACACAACGTCAAAACTGGGAAAGTCATTGGCAAGAAATCGCTGATTATGTTTTACCTCGTAGAGCAGATGTTAATAAATCAAGATCATCAGGCGATAAACGTACAGAATTTATTTATGATGGTACTGCACTTCATGCTGCAGAACTATTATCTTCCTCGTTGCATGGGATGTTAACCAATGCTGCTACTCCTTGGTTTAGTATGCGATTTAAAAACGAAGGATTGGCACAAGATGAAGAAAGTAGAGAATGGTTAGAAGCGTGTACACAATCCATGTACATTGCTTTAGACCGGTCCAACTTTCAACAAGAAATACATGAATTATATACGGACTTAGTTACCTTTGGTACTTCGTGCATGATGATTGAAGAAGATGATCAAAAATTTTTACGATTTTCAACAAGACATATTAAAGAAATATATGTTGCTGAAAATGATAAAGGAGTTGTTGATACAGTACATAGAGAATTTAAAATAACCGCCAGAGCTGCCTATCAACGATTTGGCGATAATTTAAGTAAAAGATTAATAGAAGTTGCAAAAGAAAATCCGTATGACGAGATAACATTACATCATTGTGTAAAACCTAATGATAAACAAAACCCATACAAGATGGATAATATGTCCATGCCTTTTGTATCAATATACTATGACCACGAAGATAAAAAAGTAATTTCAACATCTGGATTTAATGAGTTTCCTTTTGTTGTTCCTCGTTGGTTAAAATCATCTTCCGAAATATATGGCAGATCGCCATCTATGACAGCACTCGCTGATGTGAAGATGTTAAATAAAATGTCTGAAACAACCATCAAGGCAGCACAAAAAATGGTTGACCCACCTTTACTTGTACCTGATGACAGTTTTGTTTTACCAGTAAGAACACAACCTGGAGGACTGAACTATTATAGATCTGGCACAAGAGATAGAATTGAACCTTTAAACATTGGTGCAAATACACCAGTTGGATTAAACCTAGAAGATCAAAGACGTCAAGCTATTCGACAAGCATATTTTGTGGACCAATTATTAATGTCGCAAGATGTAAGAATGACAGCCACCGAAGTAATGCAACGTAACGAAGAAAAAATGCGATTACTTGCACCAGTATTAGGTAGACTCCAAGCAGAAATGTTACAACCACTTATTACAAGAAGTTTTAATATTATGTTGCGTAAAGGTTTATTACCAACACCGCCAGTCAGCTTGCAAGGTAGCACAATAGATATAGAATATGTTTCTCCTTTAGCTAGATCGCAACGTACTGGCGATGTACAAGCAATATTACGTTCATTAGAAATTATCACACCATTGGCACAAATGTTACCAGTGATGGATTACTTAGATGGCGATAAATTAGTTAAACATATTACCGATGTACTCGGTGTACCAAGAAAAGTATTACGATCAGATCAAGAGGTTGCGGAGATAAGAGAGCAGCAAGCCGAAGCACAAGCACAACAAGCGGAACTCGACAGAGCATCGCAAATGGCAGAAGCGGGTGGTAAAGCAGCTCCATTATTGAAGGAATTGAATGCCAGCTAAAACACAAGAAGATGTTATCAAAGAATTACGACAAGCTTACCAAATTACTTTTAGTACAAAAGAAGGTGCAGCAGTTTTACAAGATTTAGAAAATAGAACTGGAATACATACATCTACTTTTGATGCAGATCCGTATAAGACTGCAAACTTAGAAGGAATGCGAGCAGTTACTTTGTGGATTAAAACAATGTTAAAACCACAACCAACGGAGAAAAAATAAATGGAAGAACAGACAACTGCACCAGAAGTGCAATCTGAAACAACAATAAATGAGCAAGCACCAACAGAAACACAATCTTTTGTTGATACCTTGCCAGAAGATATACGAGCAGAGTCATCCTTACAAAATTTTACGGATGCTGGACAATTAGCAAAAAGTTATATTCATGCACAACGTATGGTTGGTGCAGATAAAATGCCAGTGCCAACAAACAATTTTACGGATGATGATTGGAAAGAAACATTTACAAAATTAGGTGTACCCGCTTCGCCAGATAAATATGATGTTAATTATAATTTACAAGAAGGTGCAAATGATCAACCTGTAAAAGATTTCATTTCCCACGCACATACACTTGGATTGTTACCAAAACAATTACAAGGAGTGTTAGATTATTATGGAAATTTAGAACAATCATCATTAGATAATGCACAAAAAGATCAAGAATTAAATCGTGTTAATAATGAAACATCATTACGCAAAGAGTTTGGTTTAGCATATGATAAAAAATTAAATCAAGCAAATGATGTATTTAAAAATTTTTTTGCCGAGGAATTGGCAGAAGTAAAATTACAAGACGGAACTTCTATTGGTAATCATCCAGGTTTTATTAAAGCATTGGCAACAATGTCAGAAAAATTTAGTGAAGATACTATTAGTGCTAGTCAAGAAAGTGCGGGTGGTTTACTAACTCCACAAGAAGCACAAAAAGAAGTTTCTAAAATTATGGGAGATCCTAAACATCCATATTGGATTAAGGAACATCCAAACCACGATGCAGCAGTTAAAGAAGTTGCTGATCTGAATGGTATGATACATCCTGTTTCAACTGGGTAGTGCGAAAGCATCCAGTTTGACAATCTGAATAGAAGATCAACTAACAGTTGTAAAATGCAGACGAACCTACTTTGTAGATAATTCTCGAACATTTTAACCATTAATTTGAAAAGGAGGACATTATGTCTAATCAAATTACAACAGCTTTTGTACAGCAGTATGGTTCTAATGTACAAATGCTTTCACAACAAATGGGTAGCCGTTTGCGTGAAGCTGTTGATGTGGAAACGATAACTGGAAAAAATGCGTATTTTGAACAAGTCGGCTCTGTCGCTGCTCAAGTACGAACTTCCAGACATTCGTCTACACCACAAATTGATACACCACACGCTAGACGTAGAGTATCATTAGCTGATTACGAGTGGGCAGATCTTATAGATGATGCTGACAAAGTAAGAATGTTAATTGATCCTACATCAAGCTACGCTAAAGCAGCAGCTGCAGCGATGGGTAGATCAATGGATGATGTTATCATCACAGCTTTAGGCGGTACTGCCTATACTGGAGAAACTGGCGGCACTTCCGTTGCTCTTCCAAGCACTCAAAAGTTTGCAACATCAAACCAATCAGATGGTTTAACAATTGCAAAACTTCTTGATGCAAAGAAGAAAATGGATTTAGCTGACGTAGATCCAAGCTTACCACGATATGTGGTTTGCGGAGCAACTCAAATAAGTGATTTGCTTAATACAACTGAAGTTAAGAATTCAGATTTCAATACAGTTAAAGCGCTGGCGATGGGTCAAATTGATTCATATTTAGGGTTTAAATTTATTATGTCGAATAGACTTAGCTTCGATGCAAGTAATACTGACGATAGACTCGTTTTTGCATTTACTAAAGATGCTATTAAATTAGCAATTGGTAAAGATGTTACTGCAAGAATAGATGAGAGAGCTGATAAATCTTACAGCACTCAAGTTTACTATTGCATGAGCATTGGTGCAACAAGAATCGAGGAAGAAAAAGTTGTTCAGATTCCTTGTCATGAAGCATAGGAGGGTTAAGATATGGCTAGTGTAAAATCAGTTGCGATAACTAACTTAGATGCTGTACCAGCAGTTAATTCTGATGGTGGTAATCTATCTCCAATGATGGTATGGCATGATACTTATGAAGCATCTTCTTTAGGAAGTGGTTCTGACATTACTATTGCTAGAATACCAGCGGGTGCTACAATTCACGATGTAATTGTGAAATGTGATGCTCTTGGTGGTTCTTCAACTTTAACTGTTGGAGATTCTGGCGATGCAGATAGATACCTAGCTGCCGTAGGCACATGGAATGCTGCTGGGCAAGTCCAGTCTATGTTAGGCGGATCAACAGCTGCAAATACAGCAGTTGCTGGTGTAGGTTACAAAGTATCAAGTGCGACAGATCTAATAATTACTACTGGTGGTGCAAGTATCACAGGTACTATTTATTTCTGGGTGTACTATACTCAATAAATATTTTGGGGGGATTATTCCCCCCTTTTTTTTTACAGGAGAAACAATGACTAAAAATAGTTTATACGGAAATATTAATAAAAGAAAAAAAGCTGGTACATCCAGATCAAAATCTAAATCAACAATAAGTCCAAAATCATATGCAAATATGAAAGCGGGTTTTCCAAAAAAGAAAAAGTAAATGGCATCTAAAGTAGAAATATGTAACTCGGCATTAAATATGTTGGGTGCAAACAACATTACTGACATTACAGAGGACAGTAAAAACGCAAGGTTGTTAAATCAACGCTATGAACCAGTGCGTGATGCAATCTTTCGTAGTCATGCGTGGAATTGTTTAATTAAACGTGTTGAATTAGCTGCTGAAACAGATACACCAACACATGAATATACTTATCAATATACACTACCCTCTGATTGTTTGCGTGTTTTAAAAGTTGGTGGTCATCATAACGGATCATCATCTGATTTAGATGCTGGACAAAAATTTAAAATTGAAGGTAGAAAATTATTAACAGATGAAACAACAATTTATTTAATTTATATTGCTAAAATTACGGATGTAAATGAATACGATACATTACTCCAAGAAACTATTGCTGCAAGATTAGCGTCTGAGTTATGTTATGCAATTACATCTTCTACGTCTTTAGCAGCACAAATGAAAGAAACCTATTTAGAAAAATTGCGTGAAGCAAGATTTGCAGACGCAACCGAAGGAACAGCAGATAATTTAGACGCTGGATCATTTATTAATTCGAGGTACTAATGGCTAAACAAACTGTTGCCTTTACCAATTTTACTGCTGGCGAATTATCGCCTAGATTGGATGGCAGAACAGATTTAAACAAATATTTTAATGGCACTAAAACATTAGAAAATATGTTAATACATCCTCATGGTGGTGCTAGTCGTAGATCTGGTACTAAATTTATTCATGAAGTAAAAACAAGCTCTGCACAAACACGATTAATTCCTTTTGAGTTTTCAACTACACAAACGTACATTATGGAGTTTGGTAATCAATATATACGTTTTTATAAAGACCAAGGTATTATTACAGAAAGTAATAAAACCATTAGTGGTGCAACCCAAGCTAATCCTGGGGTTATAACTGCTACCTCCCATGGTTATTCCAATGGCGATCATGTTATTATTACATCCGTTGTTGGAATGACCGAATTAAATGGTAAAACATTTAAAGTTGCAAATAAAACGACCAACACTTTTCAAATACAAGATGTTGATGGAAACAATGTTAATACAACTGGTTATACCGCTTATGGTTCTGCTGGTGTTGCCAATAAAATTTATGAAATTGCATCGCCATATGTAACTGCTGATTTACCAACTATAAAATTTGCACAGAGTGCGGATTTAATGTACTTGGTCCATCCAGGTTATGCGATACGAAAATTATCACGATCTGGACATACAAATTGGACAATAACAACTCCTTCATTAGTAACATCAGAAGATAAAACTGTTAGTGCTATTACAAAAGCAAATCCTGGGGTAGTAACAACGTCTACAACTCATGGATTGTTAGAAGGCGATTTTGTTACGTTTACCAACATTGGTGGCATGACACAACTAAATGGTAATGTCTATAAAGTTGGTACTGTTGGATCAACAACAACTTTTAATTTACAAGACTCAAGTGGTACAAATTTAAACACTAGCAGCTATGGTACATTTTCTGCTGGTGGATCAGACACAGTTAATAAATTAACAGATCCAGTTTTAAATGTAACAACAGACTACTATCCAAGTAGTGTAACTTTTTTTGAACAACGATTAGTTTTTGCGGGATCAAATAATAATCCACAAACTTTGTGGTTTAGTAAATCTGGTTCTTATGAAAATTTTACAACTGGATCAGCTGATGCAGATGCAATGGTTTATACAATAGCATCTAATAAAGTTAATGCTATTCGTTATATGTCTGCACAACGATCTTTGATTGTTGGTACAGTAGGAGGGGAGTTTGTTGTCAGTGGATCTGGTACAACTTTACCGATAACTCCAACAAATGTACAAATACAAAAACAATCAAGTTATGGAGCAGCAAACGTAGATGCAGTGCAAATAGAAAATGTTACAATGTTTTTGCAACGTGCCAAAAGAAAAATTAGAGAATTAACATACAATCTAAATATTGACCAATACCAAGCACAAGATATGACGTTATTAGCAGAGCATATAAGTGATGGTGGTATTTTAGAAATGGCATACCAACAAGAACCAGATAGTATTTTATGGTGTGTAAGATCTGATGGTACATTATTAGGTTTAACGTATGCAAGAACAGAGCAAGTTGTTGGATGGCATCGCCATATTTTAGGTGGTGTATTTGGTTCTGGTCAAGCAGTTGTAGAGAGTGTTGCGAGCATTCCAGCTGACTCAAATGAAGATGAATTATATATTATTGTTAAACGTACAATTAATAGTGTTACTAGACGCTATGTTGAACATCTAACTTTATTTGATTACGGAACAGATCAAACAGATGCTTTTTATGTTGATAGTGGTCTTACCTATTCTGGTGGAGCAACAACAAGTATAACTGGATTAGATCACTTAGAAGGTCAAGCAGTTACTATATTAGCTGATGGAGCAACACATCCTAATAAAACAGTTAGTAGTGGTGCAATAACATTAGATAGATCGTCAACAAAAGTACATATTGGATTACCTTATACATCATTACTACAAACAATGCGTATTGAAAGTCAAAGTAATGAAGGTACATCACAGTCAAAAACAAAAAGAATTAACGAAGTAACTTTACGACTCCATGAAACTGTTGGGGTTGAGGTGGGTGCGAGTCTAACAGATATGGAACGCATACCTTTTCGATCTAGCGCTGCGGCAATGGATACTGCTGTTCCACTATTTACAGGGGATAAGCAAGTTGAATTTAGAGATGATTTTAATACAGATGGTCATGTGTATGTTAGACAGACACAACCACTGCCATTAACATTATTATCTATTTATCCAATGCTAACAGTTAATGATGGGTAGTTTAGAATTAATACAATTTAAAAAAGAACACGCACACCAAATGGTAAATTCATTAATGAATGATCCACAAACAGAAATAGATAAAAAATACCATGAACAATTAAATGGGTTGGAAGTAGAAGATATGTCTTTCACTGTTGTTTATGATAATAAAATTGTTTGTGCTGGTGGTGTTATACCAATTTGGGATAATGTGTATGAAGGTTGGGTAATGGGTTCACATTTAATTTGGCAACATCGTATTGGTGCAGCTAAAGTAATAAGAAAAGTAATGGATGTTCTTGTTAAAGAATACAACATTATAAGATTGCAAACAGCAGTAAAAAAAGATTTTTTATTAGGTCATCGTTTTGCACAATGGCTTGGAATGAAAGAAGAAGGATTAATGATAAAATATCAAAACAACGAAGATTATATTAGATTTGCGAGGGTTAAATAATGGCTCCTCCTATGATTATAGCTGCTGGTGTAAGTGCAGCGGGAAGTCTACTTGCTGGTCAGTCGGCAATGGCTGCTGGTCGTTATCAAAAATCAATAGCTGATCGTAATGCAGAAATATATGACAGTAAAGCAGATCAAGCGTTGGCTATTGGCGAAAGAAACGTAAAAGTTTTTAATAAATCCTTTGCCAAGCAACAATCATCTACCATGGCTGCCTACATGAAAGCTGGTGTTAAACTTGCTGGTACTCCTCTTGAAATATTAGAATACAATTTA
>VTLG01009160.1_pt1 | contig 10614 bp, 4 predicted proteins | sample 4694571 | NCBI WGS metagenome assembly VTLG01 (sample SAMN12604809, study PRJNA352737) | marine metagenome | biome: ENVO:00000447; feature: ENVO:00000209|ENVO:00000569|ENVO:01000036; material: ENVO:00002151; isolation source: viral sequences binned using virsorter ... | reverse complement strand
ACTATGAACTAATACAAGCTGTTGGTTCTAATGGTCTTGTAAATAGAGACGAGCAAGGTGACTCCTTGCAGAAAGGAAACGGAATCATTGAGATTGCAGGCATCAAGATCTACAAGTCAATGAACATCCCATTCTTCAGTACTTATGGTACTAAGTATGGTTCTGCTTCCGCAACAAACCCCGGTGTAACATCACCCGGAAACGTAGGATCTTTCGTCGGCGAAGCTGTAGAAGATGCTGCTAATGATGTAACTGGTATCAACAACGAGTATGGTGAAGAGACAGAATTCGCTAACTCTTGTGGCCTTATCTTCCAAAGAGAAGGTGCTGGTATCGTTGAAGCTATTGGACCACAGGTTCAAGTAACAAGCGGAGACGTTTCAGTTGTATACCAAGGTGACGTAATCTTAGGTCGCCTAGCTATGGGTGCTGATTATCTTAACCCAGCCGCATGCGTCGAGCTAGTTGCCGGTGCTGCTGCAGGTTCATCAGGTAACGCTGCATTCTAATGCACATTTATATGGGGGACTTCGGTCCTCCTTTTCTTAATTAATATTATGCCTTTTCCAACCACAAACGCTACAAAAGAACTACCCGCTATAAATCAAATACTATCCACATGTGGGCAGGCTCCTGTAACCACCTTAGATCAAACCAACCCGGACGTTGCGATTGCTTATGATACGTTGTTACAGGTGACTCGTGAAGTTCAAGCTGAAGGCTGGACATTTAATAAGGAGTTCCATGTTGTCTTTACACCAGACACTAATGACGAAGTTCCTATAGCAAATAATATATTACAACTATCTTTATCTAAGAACTCTGCTAACATGCAGTACGATGCTGTACGTAGACAGGGTAAATTATATGATAGAATACATCACAGATATACATGGGAAGATCATCCTGATGGTATCGAATGTGATGTCGTATGGGAATTTGACTGGGTAGATATTCCAGAACCTATACAGAATAGTATAGTAGCTAGAGCTGCAACTATTGTGTCTCAAAGAATTGTAGGAGATACAAACCAATACCAAATGTTACAGCAACAAGAAGCATACGCTAGAGCAATAGCTATGGAGTATGAGACTTCTCAAGGACAGTTCACTATATTTGGACATCCTTATGACAAAACTAATTCCTACCCATCTTACCAACCCTTTCACGCTCTTCAAAGATAATGGCAGCAGTTACTCAACGAATTGACAATTTTCTAGGTGGAGTATCTAAACAATCTGATGACAAGAAACTTCCCGGTCAAGTCCGAGAGTGTCTCAATGCTTACCCTGATCCTACTTTTGGTTTAACTAAAAGATCTGGATTTAAATGGATTAAGAATTTAGGTACAGGTACAACCTATGATAATGGTAAGTGGTTCTACATAGCTAGAACTGCCGACGAAAGATATATTGGAGTTATTACCCCTAAGCCTAACAGTGGTTATGGTGATATAGATATATGGAATGTAGATGGTACAGTATGCACTGTTAACATGGATACAAGTACAGCTGTAAATGCTGTGAATTACCTTACAGGTGCTCGCACAAATTACTCTGTACTTACTGTACAAGATACATCAGTTATAGTTAACAATCTTATAACTGCAAACAAACAAGCTGACCCTACTTTTGTACAAAGAACTAGAGCTACACTTGTTTTAAATGACACAGCTGTTAGCTCTACATATACTATTACAATGAATGCTGGAGGTGGAGCCTCAGATCAGACATTTACTACAACTACAAGTAGTAGTGAGACATATGATGGATTACTTACAACTTTAAAAAATGGTATAGATGCTTTTAGTATCTCAGGATTAACAGTTACTAAATATCAAAACACACTTGAACTAGATAGAGTAGTTAGTGGTACACGTACTATGTTTAGTATTACTGCTAAAGGTGGAGCAGCTAATAACAAATTAACTGTATTCCAAGATCAAGTAGATAATGTATCTCAGCTCCCGACTCAATCTTTCCAAGATCATGTTGTTAAAGTTATTAATACAGCATCAAATAATGATACTTATTTTGCTAAATTTGTAGCTGACGATGGCGTGTCTGGAACTGGATATTGGGAAGAGACAAGAGATCCTAGTAAGTCACCGGGTCTTGATGGTGCTACTATGCCGCATGAATTAGTTAATACATCTCTAAATAATTTTACATTTAGACAGTTTTCATGGACAGAAAGATTAGTAGGAGATGATGTTACTAATGCTCATCCTAGTTTTGTAGGTAAAAAAATACAAGACGCTTTCTTCCATAATAATAGATTAGGTTTTTTATCTGATGATAATATATCTATGAGTCAAGCTGCTAAGTATTTTAATTTCTATCATACTTCAGCTCAGGTTATTACAGACGCAGACCCTATAGATATTAGTGCTTCTACTATTAGACCAGCTAACTTACATGCTGTTATACCTACTACTCAGGGTTTAGTACTATTTAGTAAGAGTCAACAGTTTCTATTAACTTCTGCAGATGGAGTATTAACACCGGCTTCAGCTACTATTACACCTATTTCTAACTATGAAGTAGATGAAGATATAGACCCAGTAGATATGGGTACTAATATAAACTTCGTTAGTAAGACACCAAGTTACACACGTGTATTTGGTATGGTTACTAGAGGACAAAACGAGAACCCACAAGTACTTGACGTAGGACGAGTTGTTAATGAATGGATACCTGATTCTATAGACACACTTATAGCTAGTCCACAAAACCAGTTTATAGCTATGTCTGACCAGTCTTCTAATAAGGTCTATTTCTATCGTACTTATAATGATGGTAAAGAGACACTTGTTCAGTCTTGGTTTAGATGGGAACTACCGGGGACAACTCAAGCTATTGCTATTGATTCTGATGACTTCTTAGCAGTTACCAAACAAGGTAGTCAATTTACACTATCTAAGGTAAGTCTTAGCCAGAGTCCAGAAGATGCTATTATCGTAAATAATGATGGACAAAAAATCAACCCTTGTATTGACCTCTACGCTGCACCTAGCTCAGTCGCTTATGATAGCACAGGTAATTTCACTAAGTGCTATATCCCTTGGAATAATGTTACGGGACTTGACCCGGTCTTAATTATTAAAGGTACGACAGCTACAGGTCAGTTTATTGAATCTGGATTCTCTATTACACCTACAATAGCTTCAGATGGAACTGGTACATATTTTAAAGTACCACTTAAAAACTTAACAAGTGTGTCTAGTGATATTATCATTGGATGGAAATATGACTTTAATGTTATATTACCTAAGACATACTTCTATACTGATGATGAAATGACACGTTCAGACTTTACAGCTAACTTAACTGTAGCTCGTATGAAGTTTGCTGTGGGGTTATCAGGAGTTATGGGTTTTAAATTGAAGTCTAAAGGTATACGACAAGGTAAGAAAGAGTATACAGGAGATGGATCTACAACAGCTTTTAGCTGGAATGAAGATGATTTATCTTATGTAGATAAAGACCAGATTAAAGTTAAATTAGATGGTGTTGTAACCACAGCTTTTACAGTTAGTGGAGACACACAAGTTACATTTAACTCAGCACCAGCTAATGGTGTTAAAATATTAATATATTTAGATGAGTGGTATAGTTTACATCCTACTGCTATAGCTGATAATTACTTAGCTAATGATATAGCAATTACAGGTCAGACTATATTCTCAGTACCAATACATCAAAAAACAGATAACTTCCAACTAAGACTATTTAATGATTCTCCATTCCCTGTGGCATTAAATTCCATGATGTGGGAAGGACAATATTCACCGAAGTTTTATAGGAGAACTTAACATATGATATTACCAATACTTGCATTAGGAGGAGCAGGACTTGGAGTAGGGCTAACTACTGGAATTGCTCACGCAGGAGCTATTGGAGCCGCTATGGGAGCTGGAATTGGAGCTCAAGTTTATGGTGGTCAAAAACAAGCCGAAGCTGCACGTGAACAAGCAGAACTAGGCAACCAAGCAACCCAACGACGTTATGCCTATGATATGCAGTTATGGGATCTTAATAAACAGAAGATCAGAGCTGACAGAAATCATGCTTTAACAGAAGTAATAACACGCTCCCAAAACGAAGGTAAGCAGGCTGACTATCAAGATGCTATGAATAAGCTGAACTATAATCAGCAGTTACAAATACGTAACATGGAGCAAGCATCTAATGAACAACAGTTTAAGAAATCAGAAAAGATATATACAGATCAAGTAAGTTTAAATCAACTTTCAGAAATATCTGCAAGAGATAATGAATTTAGAGCTTTACAGGAAATACAAGCTGAACAGGCATTTGATCAAGAGGAAGCATATTTAGATTCCCTTGTAACAGAAGGTAAACTTAGAGCTAGAGGTGTTCAAGGTCGAAGTGCTATGAAAGGCTATCAAGTTACAGCTGCTGATTTTGGAAGACAAGTCGCACAGCTTAACGAAGCTTTTTCAAGTGCAGGACGAAATACCAGAGCAGTATTACAAGAGATCTCACAGGATAGAGCATCAGCTGATTTAGCTGCAGAAGCTCAAAGAATGTTAGATCCCGGTGTGTTACCAATGCCTGTACAACCAATAGCTACACCAAGAGCTACATGGGTATTACCTAGAGCTTTAGGAGAATATGACTTTGGACCAGAACCAGTATTAGGAGCTATGGCTTCTCCAGCTGCGGCAGCAAGCCAAGTATGGGGTAGTACAATATCCAGTATAGCCGGAACAGGTGCATCATATCTTAATACATACCTAGCCAAACCATAATAATAACAATGGCAAAACAATACAAGCGTCACTCACGAGGCGGACGCTTTAGGCAACAAGGAGACGGCTTACGAGCTGCTGTAGATAGAATACGGCAACAACGTCAGATTGAAATAGACGCCTTAAAAACACAAAATGTACAACAGTCTGAGGTCGGTAGATTACAGATCTCAGGCATGTCTAATGTAGCTAGAAATGAAGCTATTAATAGAGACATTCTAAGAAACTTAGATGATAAGATTTACACTAATAAGCGTAATGCTATTGCACTTAGAGGACAACGTGAAGTTGAGAAGTTAATAGGAGAGTCTAAACTCGCAGGGCAGGAAGCTGCATTCTGGGAAAACTTTACAAAAAAAGGTGCTCAGAATTATGCTGACTTAGCAACAGGATTAGCAGACTTTGCCATGTATCGTGCAGCTGTTAATGCTTACGAGAAAATGTCTGATGATGACAAAGAGAATTTCGCTAATACCCAACACGCTGCTTACGAAGTTGTCAACAATGAAGTTGATGGTGCTGTAAACCAGATAAAAGATCTAAAAGACAGAAAAGATTTAATTAACAAAACACATGGTTGGTTTGCTAATAATCATCACTTACATGCAATGTTAGCTAATGATTATGTAGAAACAATAGCAGATCGTGTAAAGTTTGTTAGAATAAACTCTCGTACCGAAGATGGTACGAACTTATATAATAAAAATAATGCTGGTCAGTTGTTATTAAACTCAGCATATCTTTATATGTATCAGCATAATATTCCTTTTGCAAGTAAAGCTGGTCAAAGAATATTACAGGTAACTAAAAGACAGATTACTTCAGAGACAGTAGCTTATACTAATGCAGCTCAACTTGGTGATGATAGAGATAAACTGCTGGGACAAATAGATACAGTTAAGATTTTATATAACAATAGAAATAATTCACCCGAAGACCTTGAAGCTTGGAAAGCAGGACTTTTTAAACTTAAAACTGTTGTAGCTGGAAGTACCTTAGAAGGAGAAAATGGTACGGTTAGTCTTGCTAGTGATCCTAATAGAGTAGAAAATTATAGTGACTATGATTACTGGAAAATAACAGTTGATTATCTTATTGATAATATTGATTTTAAAACTGAAACTGAAGCTTTAGATGCTTTAAATATATTTACTTCTAAAGATGGGCAACCACCTATACTTGACAGGCATGAAGATTTACAAGTATATGTAAAAGAAAAGTTAGCTGAAAAATTAAAAACATTATCCGAAAACAGAAAAGACTTAAATGAAAGTAAATTTCTTCAAGATCTTAATACACGATTTTTAAGTCCTTTTAGAGAAAGTTTATTATCAGGAGACTTTACTAACACTACACTTAACAAAGAGTGGAGACAAGAGGTTTTTGATTTTATTACAGCTAATCCTCAATATAAAGATAATGCGTTAGTAAAATCTTTGTATGAAGCAATTCTGTATGATCCAAGTGATTACGGAGATTCATTAGGATTAAAGAATAGTAATTTTACTTTTATTAATAATGCCAATGAAGCATTTTTAACTGCTAACCCTGAGGTAGCTTTATTCTATTTATCACAGGTAACAACAGAACTTCCATCACATATGAGGAATTTCCATCCAGCTCTTAAAGCTATGTTAGAAGTTCCTAAGTTTAATGAAAAGTTAAAGACTTATATAGAAACTTCATTTAAAGACTATTTATCTTATACTTATTCTCCTGATAAGGAATTAGTTCTATCTACAGAGTTTGATTATTTAGAACCTATTGCTAGAGCTAGATTCATGGAAATCTGGATGAATAAAAGTGATGTTAGAAATGCTGAAGATAGATTTATACAGACTAAAAATCAACTGACAGAGGAAATAAGATTAGGTGTAGAAAAACAAGAAGGACTATTTGCAGCAGATAGAAATAAAGATGCTACAACTCGTGGTACTTATAAATTCCGTATTCTTAATCAATATGGTAATCCTATAGAAGGTCAGACTGTAGATATAACTTCTGAAATAAGTGGAACTAATAATCAGGATGGATGGTATGGAGCAGCAGTAAACTCTGAAGTTGAACCTCCTAGTGTAAGTTCTATATTTGATATGCCTCCAGATTATCAGCCATTTGACTGGAATCAAACTGATATAAATTTGTCGGATTTACCCTCTGTAGAAGGATTTGAAATTACAGAAGGATTAAACCCATTCGATATACCTAAAATAGACCTACCTGTAGTAGAGTCTTTTGCCTTTGAAGAAACTACAGATCCTGTTGTACAGCGTAATAATAAAGTAAGAGGTTTAGTTGATGTTAATTTAGGCAGATTAATAAGTGAAACTAATGCAATTTCATTATTGAATCGTATCCAACTTGGTAAAGTAACTTATAATGATATACCACCAAACTTAACAGAGTTTGTTGCAGAAACTAAAAGGCACTATCCAAAGATGACTACTAAAGAAATTATGGATATTGTACTTGATAGTATTTACAGGAACGGAGATGTAGTCTGGAACACCCCAGATGATAAAGACAGGAAACGTGGTATAAACGATCAGTTTGAAGGAGTTATCTGGCCTATGGATATGGCAACTTTTACAAAAGAATTATGTGGTACTACAACTAATAGTGATAAAAATAATCAAACACTATGTGTACTAACTGGAATTGAAAGATCTGGAGTAGATCTTAACTCTTTCTTTATAGACAGAATACTTAAGGAGCGAAATTAATGGAAGAAGATAAGATAGCCCTAGATAATTCTATGGGTAATGATATTGCTCCTAATGTTATTGACCTCCCTCAAAGTGATGTTGAGCAAGAAATAGAATCAGTTACTCCAGAAGTTATTCAACACGTCTATCCAGCACCTTTTAATAGCAAAATCGGTAAAAGCTCTGTAGATTTATCTAACAGAGATAACGAACAGACTATGAGGGATGAATACAATAACTGGTGGCATCTTGGATTAAAATGGGGAGTAGTAGCAGAGGAGCATAAAGAAGAACGTAATAGATTACGAGACGAGTGGTATCAGAAATACTATGGTATGTCTTATGAAGAGTATAATAATGATAGACCTAGAACAACTATGTATGGTTATACTGCGGATCTAAAAGGAACTGCAGAACATTTAGATAACATGTTTCAAGGTTTATCGGCTCCCGGATTAGGAGTAATAGATTTTGGTATGGATATTGTAGGTTTATTTCCCGGTGGAGATAAGATAGATGACTGGTGGGATGCTAAGACTGAGTTAGATAATCCTACACACCAAACAATACGAGAGATATCTTCTATTGTTATACCTTCTATTTACAGTGGAGGAGCAACAAACACTTTACTAGCTAAAGCTGGTATACAAAATTTACCTTGGTTAGCTAGAAACTTAACACGTTTAGGTGCTTGGACTTTAGAATCTCAGATTATAGCTGGTATTAGTGATACAAGTGAAGATCATAACGCAGCTAGAGTTGTGTCTGATTTACTTCCTGATATATTTGGTCAAAAAGGAGCACTACCTATACCCGAAGCTTGGAAGACAGCAGATGGAGATAGTCCTACTGTAAGAAAACAAAAGAATATGTGGGAAGCTGCAGCCCTATCTTGGGTTGGAGTCGTTATTGGTTCTTTCCTAGATATGAAAAGACTTGGTACAACTCAGGTTAAACAGTTAGACTGGTTTATACCTAAGGATGACACAGCTGTTAAATATAAACAAGGTGAACTATTTAAATATGCGGATGAAGATAAGTTAATAAAGATTGCTGAGATTGAAGAGATGCTATCTTCTAAAACTCTAAGTAAACAGAATGAGAATGTTCTTATCAATGAACTGTTACAACTTCAAGATGAGTTAGGTATAGTAGATGGTCTTGATGATGCTGTACGTAGATCTGATGCTGTATTAGCTGATGAAGCTTTAGATGCTAAGATACGTAAAGCTGAGAACCCTGATCAATTAGAATTAGATCTAGGTTTAAAAATTGATCCTGATTTAGCTCCTGATTTATTTGAGCCTAAAACAACTGCTAGACAAGTAATACCTCCCGGTAACGTAGCACGAAACATGGCTGATACTACAGCTATTAAAAATGGTACGTCAGTTGGAGATCCTGCACCACTTCTTTCTGAAGCTATGACTAAGAAGGGTCTGATGGTAGGTAATACTTCCCGTGATACTGTTATGGGAATGGCTGAAGCTGCTAGAATGAGTGGAGACTTTGATGCAATAGTTGATGGATTCAGATATAGTGCTGATCAGATGAATGCTGCTGCATGGGGTATCTATAAAGATATAATATCTGCTGATACTTTAGATGATGTTAAAGCTTTATTCTTAGAGAATAGAGACGTTAAGAATTTATTGCTTGGTAGATTTCAAGTTACACCAATTAACGAAGAGCAAGCTAGAGCCGCTGCATTCGCTCTAAGAGATCTTACTGATAGATTCCTTGGAAGAGAAGTTACAGAGGCATCTGCGAGGGTTATGGACACGTTAGGGAGAGAATCCTCAACTCTAGCTAGAGCTATGACCGAAATGACACCGTTTATTGATGATGAACGAGCCATGAACTTACTCCTAGATAAGATGTTATTCTTAATGAATGAGTATGCTCTTAATAAGTATATCTCAGGTTGGCAGTTACGTAATAAGAACTGGTTCGATCAAATACCTCCCGGTGAGTTTGACGATATCACTGAACGAATCATGAAGGAGTTTACAGATGCAACTAATGCTATAAATGTTAGAAATAAGAAGTTTGTTAAAACCCTTAAAGCTTTAAAGAAGAGATTCCCAGAAGCAATAAGACCTTTAGTTGACGCATTTGCACATACTGATGGAAATGTTGATAGTCTTGCAAAACTTTATAAATGGGCTGAACAGCAAGTAACTCCTTGGGGAGCTATTAGAAGTCCTAATCCTAAAGAAATGAACCTATTCGCTAGGGGACTTTGGGGTGTACAGATGAATAACGTACTATCAGGTCTTTCATCGTTAGGTGCTACTGTAGGTAACGGTGTACAGCTAGTCTTAAAACCTATTGACGCCTTCTTAGGACATGGATTCTGGGGTGTTATAGATGGTCATTTTGATGGTCTACGTAGAAGCATATACTATTATGGAGCTTATAATGAGACTAATCGTCGAGCATTCACTGATGCTTGGAAGATGATGAAGAAAGCTCATAAAGATCCACAAAGTATGATGAAAGTATATCGTAAAGACTTCCAGCTAAAAGCTGCTAAGACTGAAAAGATCTTAGAGGAAATGAGACCTGTTTACGAGAAAGATGGTAACTGGGGAATGTTAAAACAAATTGACATGGCTAATGGTCTTAATCAGATGTCTAAGATTCCCGGATTACGTTATGGTATGAGTGCTCTGGTATTTCCTGACGCTTACACTACAACTGTACTTGCTACATATCTTGCTAGAGCTAGAGCTTGGGATGACTTCTTCTATGAGTTTGGTTACGCTGATATGGCTAAGATTAGAATAGCAGAAAAAGAAATATATAAAGAGTTATTTGATGGTAACGGACTTCCTAAAGATCCTGTACTTAAAGCTATAGCCGGTGAGATTCAGCTTAACTTAGATGATGGATTGGCAACATGGCTTAACCAAGCAACTACAGCATATCCTATTAGTAAGTATATGTTTATGTTCCCACGTACTCAAAGTAACTCAGCTAAACTCGCATCTTCGTGGACTCCAATTACTCTGATTCCCGGAATGAATAAGTATAGTAAAACTATATTTGCTAGAACAGATGATGCTATTGCTGATGCTCTTAGAGATCATGGAATTAAAATGGCTTCTACACCAAACGCTAGAGTTATATTTG
>VTLG01014349.1_pt1 | contig 10615 bp, 9 predicted proteins | sample 4694571 | NCBI WGS metagenome assembly VTLG01 (sample SAMN12604809, study PRJNA352737) | marine metagenome | biome: ENVO:00000447; feature: ENVO:00000209|ENVO:00000569|ENVO:01000036; material: ENVO:00002151; isolation source: viral sequences binned using virsorter ... | reverse complement strand
ATTTAAGACTCCAATACATCAGAGTAATAATTTAGATGTATATGAACATCCTATTAAAAATCATACATATGCATTAGTAGCGGATACTGCTCAAGGAAAAGGTGTGGATTATTCTGCTTTTTCAATATTTGATGTTTCAGAAATGCCTTATAAACAAGTAGCAAAATTTAGGGATAATCAAATTTCACCTATGTTATATCCAAATGTAATTTATAATGTCGGAAATAAGTATAATTGTGCACATGTCTTAATTGAAGTAAACGACATTGGATCTCAAGTTGCTGACACTCTACACTATGATTTAGAGTATGAGAATATTATGATCATTACTATGAGAGGTAGAGCAGGACAACAAATAGGTGGTGGATTCGCAAAAAACATTCAACTAGGTTTGAGAACAAGTAAGCAGATTAAGAGAATTGGATGTGCAACTTTGAAGGATTTGATAGAACAAGATCAATTAATTATACCAGATTTTGAGACAATTAAAGAACTTACAACCTTTGCCTTGACAAATAATACATATCAAGCAGAAGAAGGTTCACATGATGATATAGCAATGACTCTAGTAATATTTGGGTGGTTGGTTCAACAAAGATATTTTAAAGAGATGACAAATATGGATATTAGAAAAAAGATGTGGGAAGAACAAATGGAAACTTTGGAGCAAGATATGTTACCATTTGGAATTATAGATGATGGTATGGAACAAGTAACATTTAAGGATAATGAGGGTACAGTATGGACGGTGGATGATGATGATTCTAGGAGGCTATATCAGTAAAAGGATCAATATCACTAAAATTAATTTCTGTCGGAGGATTATTTATTTCAGATATTAACTCTTCAATTTTTATAGTTAAATCTGGTCTTTCTTTTTTTAATCTATTTAAAAAGTTTATTGATCCAGTTACCAATTGATCTGGATGAATAGTTAATCTTTTTCCGATTTTTCTTTTGTTTGATAATTCAAGATGTTCGGGGTTTACACAAGAAGGATTGAAGCAAGTTTGTGTTACTACTTCATGATTAGAAACTTCTCCACGATACATCATAAATGCATATCTACTAGCTGGTATAGTTCGTCCTAAAACAGAAAACATCCCATGACCTGTTTTATTTTTAGAGGCAAGCCAGATATGACATTCTGTATGTTTTTCAGATCGATCAACTTTTTTAAGAAATCGATCAATTATTTTTTTATTGTCTATTAATTTATCTAGGGGCATATTAGAGTTTTTTTGTTATATTTATGATATTACTTTATATTTATGATTTTAGAGAACTGAAAAATAATAAATACTTTCAATATGACACATTTGTAGTCAAATTATTATAATATCTTACAACTTAATTTTATAGGAGAGATAAGATGCCTTTTACAATTAGCCCAGGCGTTGTAACTAAAGAAATTGATTTAACCACAGTTGTACCAGAAATTTCTATGACAGAAGGTGCAATTGCTGGCCCGTTTCAATGGGGCCCCGCATATGAACGTATAACAGTTTCAAACGAAACAGAGTTAGTTAATGTCTTTGGTAAACCTAACGCAGCTACATATAAAACGTTTTTTACTGCTGCAAGTTATCTCGCATATTCGGGATCTCTAAAAGTAGTAAGAACGCCCAATACCTCTGATGCAAAGAATGCAGCATTCACAGCTGGACAGTCTTTGTATGTCGCAAATGACGAGGCTTATGAGAACACTTATGATCCAGATATGGGAGGATCACAAACAGATACTTATGGCGCTTTCTTGGCAAAATATCCAGGAACACTTGGAAACAGTTTAAGAGTTTCCATGTGTGGTGCTACAAGAGCAAATACTAATGCAGACGGAACACTTAATAGTAATACAGATGTTTCACCAGCTTGTACTTCTGCAGTATACACAAAATCTAATACTACTCTTTTAGGAGTGGGAACAACATTTTCAAATGATGTTTCTGTTGGAGATTCACTCTATATTAATAGTACATCATTTGTTGTAGTAACCGCTGTTACATCTAATACAGTTTGTGTAGCAACCGGTGCAGATTCAACAATTGCAAATACTGGTGCATATATTCGTAAAGCACGATCAGCATTTGGTCAACCAGCATCATCTATGACAGGAACTTGTGCAGTTTCAGCTAATGGAACTACAATAACTGGAACAAACACCGCACTTGATACTCAATATACTATAGGTGATCTTGTTAAGCTTGTTGGAACTGATGAAGAACGTAAAGTTTCAGCAATTACAAATTCAACCTCAATGACTGTATCAACACCTTTTGTTAAAGCCGCCTCGGCAAATACTCATTCACGAAGATGGGAATATGCAGATGCTTTCGATAGTGAGCCTGTTACTACGGCTCATGCCAGAAGGAATGGTGGAAATTATGATGAAATTCATGTTGTTGTCGTTGATGAAGATGGTGAAATCACCGGAGCAAACAATACAGTAATTGAAACTTATACTGGATCAGTCGCAGGTGGAGCCAAAGGAGAAGATGGACAAAGTATTTACTACAAAGATTTGGTAAATAGGGGTTCATCTTATATTCGTTGGATGGATCATAATCCCGCAGGTGATGCAGATACCCTTCTTGATGGTGGAACAACCGCATGGGGTGGAGCATCAAGTGGAACATTCAATGCAAAAGGAACTATTCTATCATCTAGTATGTCAGGTGGAGCCGCAGGAACAGCTGCAGTTGCCGCTCAATATCAAACTGGTATGGATAAATTCAAAAATGCTGAAGAATCAGATGTTACACTTTTGATGACTGCTGATGCAGATGCTGCAACAGCTATTCATGCAATTTCCAATATTGCTGAATATCGTAAAGATTGTGTGGCGTTTATTTCACCTACACAAGCAAATGTTGTTAATAACGCAGGAAGCGAAGTTGATGATGTTATAGCATTCAGAAATTCAATGCCTAGTTCTTCTTATGCAGTTATGGACTCTGGATGGAAATATATGTACGATAAGTACAATGATGTTTATCGATATGTTCCATTGAATGGTGATATTGCTGGATGTTGTGCATTTACAGATGGAGCACGTGATCCTTTTTGGTCGCCTGCCGGTTTAGATCGTGGTAATATTAGAAATGCAATTAAACTTCCATTTAATCCTAATAAAACAGATAGGGATAATCTTTATAAAAATGGTATTAATCCTGTTACAGCGATGCCTGGTAGTGGAATTCTTCTTTTCGGAGATAAAACACTATTAGCAAAACCAAGTGCATTTGATCGTATCAATGTACGAAGATTGTTTATTCTTCTGGAAAAATCTATTGCTAATATGGCAAAAGTATTCTTGTTTGAATTTAACGATGCCTTTACCCGTGCAAGATTTGTATCTACAGTAGAACCTTTCTTGAGGGATATTCAAGGAAGACAAGGTATCCAAGATTTTGCTGTTGTATGTGATGAAAGTAATAATACTGGAGATGTGGTAGATCGAAACGAATTTCGTGGAGATATTTACGTAAAACCATCACGTTCCATTAACTTCATTCAACTACAATTCGTAGCAGTACGTTCTGGTGTTGAATTTAGTGAAATTATTGGCGGATAACGTATAAATAGTAGTATATAAATAATAATAAGATGGGGGAAGACGATGACTTCCGAAGGGGGTACTTATAAAAAAGACTTCCCCATCTTGTTTAACACAGTCATCGGCGCAAACGCGTAAAAGGAGATAAATGTCATTTTCAATAGATACCTTCACCTCTAAATTTACACAAGGTGGAGCATTAGCTAGTCTTTTTAGGGCTAGACTAAAATCAGCTAAAGGTTCAGGATCATCAATTGGTGATTTTGAATTTCTCTGTAAAGCTACAACTTTACCAGGAGATACCATTGATGTTGCTACAATTACATATATGGGAAGAGGTATAAATATCCCTAGTAATCGTGCTGCTGTTCAATGGACAACAACCATTTATAATGATGAATTTATGGCAACTAGAAACCATATTGAGAACTGGATGGAACAACTTAACTCTCATAAAACTAATAAGAGAGCTACTGGTATGCAAAGAATTCTAGATTATACAGGAACACTAGAAGTTGCTCAATTACAAAAAACAGACTCGTCTTCAGAAACAAAAACATACGAATTTATGAATGCTTGGCCATCTGCAGTAGGTGAAATTACTGTTGATTGGGAAACAAATGAAATTCAGACTTATGATGTTACTTGGGAGTATGCTTATTGGAGATCTGCAGATTCCGCAGTTGGAATGTAGACTCATAAATATTAATGAAGAATACAATTTTACATGGGGGCGGAGTTATCTGCTCCCATTTAACCTATTAGGAAAAATGTATGGCAGTTGAATTATTTGGTTTTTCTATAGGAAGAGTTGACAAGGACGAAAAAGCTAAAAAGTCTTTTACACTTCCCGAACCAGAAGACGGTGCACTTGAAGTTGGCCCAGCAGGTGGAGCATATGGAACATATGTAGATCTAGAAGGTGCCGCAAAAAATGAACAAGAATTGATCAAAAAATATAGGGAAATGGCTACATATCCCGAATGTGATCAAGCAATAGATGATGTTGTTAATGAGGCTGTTGTTACTAATAGGGAAAGTTCTCCTGTCAGCATTAACCTAGAAAAATCTAATTTATCAGATAATATTAGAGAAAGTATAAAGGACGAATTCGCAGAATTAATTCGTTTGCTCGATTTTCGTAAGGTTGGTTATGAAATGTTTAGAAAGTGGTATATCGATGGTAGATTATATTTCCACATTATCATCGATAACAAAAATCCCAAAAGAGGGATTATAGAATTACGCCCAATAGATCCCCTAAAAATAAAGAAAGTTAGACAACCAAAAATTCATCAAGGCCCGAATGGCCCGGAACTAGATACTACTGGATTTCAGGAATATTATTTGTTTAATGAAAAAGGAATTTCAGATAGAGCGGGTAATGCTACAGTTCAAATCGCTGAAGATTCTATTTCTTATGCCCATTCTGGTGTATTAGATGCTGATAGAAAGATAGTCTACAGTCATCTCCACAAAGCAATTAAACCCCTAAATCAATTACGAATGATCGAAGATGCGGTGGTCATCTATCGTATCTCACGTGCTCCTGAACGTAGAATTTTCTACATTGATGTTGGTAATCTACCCAAGATCAAAGCAGAACAGTATCTACGTGATATTATGAACAAATATAAGAATAAATTGGTATATGATTCCAATTCTGGTGAAATTAAAGATGAACGTAAGCACATGAGTATGTTAGAGGATTACTGGCTTCCACGCAGAGAGGGCGGAAGAGGTACAGAAATATCAACCCTTCCAGGAGGTGAAAATCTAGGAGAACTTGCTGATGTTGAATACTTTAAAACAAAATTATATAAAGCACTTAATGTTCCGCCCTCTCGTTTAGAACAAGATTCTGGTTTTATACTAGGGCGAGCAGAAGAAATTTCAAGAGATGAGGTGAAATTTACTCGTTTTATTGAAAGATTACGTGCAAGATTTCAAATTTTGTTTAATGATATTTTGGAGAAACAACTATTACTTAAGGGTATTATTTCTCATTTAGATTGGAAAGCAATAAGAGATCAAGTTGTTTACGAGTGGGAAACCGATTCTCATTTTGCTGAATTAAAAGAAGCACAAATGATGAAAGAAAGATTATCTATTTTAACTAGTGATATGGGTTTTCGTGATGATGTTGTTGGTCAATTCTTTTCTAAAGAATATATTAATAAACATGTTCTTAAATTGACACAAGAAGAAATTGATAACATGAAACTGCAAATTGAAAAAGAACAGGCAGAGGGTGAAATGAAGCCTGATGAAGATCAATGGGCAGAATATGATCCATCTAAAGATAGACCAGATTTAAAGGTAATTAGTGGTTAAAATTTATAAATAGTATAAATATAATAGAGATATCTAAAAATAGAGGATAAAAATGTCTGAAACAGTTACAGTTAATGATGTAGTATCAATGTCTATGGGCGGAGATGCACAAGGAGTAAAAACGGCCATCGGGGATGTACTTCAACAAAAACTTATGGTTGCATTGGAAAACAAGAAAAAAGATATCGCACAAACTTTTTTAACCAAAACGCAGACAGACCCGAAAGGGCCGGAAAGTTCAAATAGCGAGGAGACTATAGAAGATGGCAGCAGAGACACAAGTACTAGTTAATAACGAAAAAAAATATATTGCAAAGTTTTTTTCAGATGCATCAGAATCAGATGTTAAGAAAGTAGATCTATCTACACTTGCTTGGGCAAAACATACAATGACTTTATCTGGAGCAGCAAGTCCAAGTTTTAAAATTGGGGAAGTAATAACAGTAGGATCTGCAGAAACATTTCTTGTTACTGGTTTTACTTCCGGTGCAAGTACAGTAGAAGTTATTGGTTGGGATAATACAAACAAGAAAGCAACTGCAATTGATACAGGATCATCCAATGGAGATGCAATTTCTGGTTCGGTATCTGGAAATAATACTAGAACCCTTGCAAATAGTGGTAACTTGACAGGTCTAGAGTGGAATGTATTAGTTACTAAAATAATGTGGATTACTAATGGATTACAAGTTAAAATTGAATGGGATGGATCTACTGCAGAAAAAGTTATAGCAGAATTATCAGGTAATGGAACATGGTCTATGCCAGGAAATGAATTTCCAGGAATACCAATAAATGCAACAGGTGATACTTCTGAAGTTTTGGGAGATATTCAATTTTCTACAACCGGACATGCATCTGGTGATTCATATACAATCATAATGGAATTAAAGAAACAGGCACCAGGATTTGATATCCCAGCATACGAAGAAAATAGAGCATTGGGTTATCCAGTTGATTACGCACTAGGAAATTTCACATAATAGGAGAGATATGAAACTTATATGCGAAGAATTAGATAATGTTGAATTTATATGTGAAGCTTCCAAGACAGGAAAGAATTATTTTATCGAAGGTGTATTCATGCAGGCCAATGTAAAAAATAGAAATGGCCGTGTTTATCCAAAGGAAATACTACAAAAAGAAGTAAAAAGGTACGATCAGAATTATATTAAGCAAAATAGAGCATTCGGTGAACTCGGCCACCCTGATGGCCCAACAGTTAATCTTGAAAGAGTATCCCATATGATTACAGAATTAAACGCAGATGGTGATAATTTTCGGGGTAAAGCTAAGATTATGGATACGCCTTATGGTAAAATAGTAAAGAATTTAATCGATGAGGGTGCCCGATTGGGTGTTTCATCTAGAGGAATGGGCTCCTTAAAGCCTGTAGGACGCAATATTCAACAAGTTCAAGATGATTTTTATCTTGCAACTGCGGCAGATATTGTAGCAGATCCTTCCGCACCGGCGGCATTTGTCAATGGTATTATGGAAGGAAAAGAATGGGTATGGGAAAATGGTATTCTCGATGAACGCCATGTTGCCCGAATCGAAAAACAAATAAAAATAACTAATCAAAAGCAGTTAGATGAAGTTCAACTAAAAGCTTTTGAGGCTTTCATGTCAAAGTTATAAATTTACTAAATAATAACAGTAAATACTAATTTAAATTAGATATAGGAGATTTAAATGTCTGAAGAAATTTTGGCCCAAGAGTCTGAAGAAAAAACAGAGGAAGAACTTTCCGAAGAGGAAGTTGTTGCGGAAGATTCTTCAGACACAGAGGAAATTGTAGCCGAAGCTGGTAAATCTAAAGCCTCAGTTAAAAAAGAAGAGGATGAAGATGAAGAGGAAGAAGACGGCGAAGAAGAGCCTGAACCAGAAGCGGAAGAGAAAAAAGTAAAGAAGGAAGAAGTAGTTCCAATTCCAAAAACTAAGAATGGAATGCTGAAATCTGTTTACGAAAAACTCAACAGCCTGAAAAAAGACGAATTAACCGCACAGTACGAAACTATTCTTAAAGCTACTGAACTTGTTAATGAAGAACAAGAAGAAGTTAAAGAAGATGTTGAAGAAAAGCGTACTAAAGTAGCAGTTAAAGCAGAAGATATCAATATCGATGTAAAAGACGATGTTGAAGCACTTGTACAAGGTGAAGATGGACTTACAGAGGAATTCAAACAAAAGGCCTCTACTATTTTCGAAGCTGCAGTACAAGCAAAAGTTTTAGAAGAAGTTAATAAAAAAGCAGAAGAAATTGAAACTCAAATTAAAGAGGAACAAGAAAAATCTGGCGAAGACTTCAAACAAGAAATGACCGAAAAAGTTGATGGTTATTTAACTTATGTTGTTGAAGAGTGGATGAAGGAAAATGAATTGGCAATCGAAAGAGGAATTCGTTCCGAATTGGTTGAAGATTTCATGGCCGGACTTAAAACTCTTTTTGCAGAACATTATATTGATATTCCAGAAGAGAAGGTTGATATGGTCGATGACTTATTTACAAAAGTTGAAGATCTAGAGAAGCAACTTGATGAGGAAATCAATCGTGGAGTAGGACTCCAAAAAGAATTGGCTCAGTTCAAAAAAGATGATGCGCTTCGTGATGTTACAAAAGATTTGGCTGATACGGAAACCGAAAAAATTTCCAAATTAGCTGAAGGTATTGAATATGAGAGTTCTGAGCAATATGTTGAAAAGTTAAACGTTCTCAAGGAAAGTTATTTTCCTAAGGCTGATGCAGTAACATCTGAAATTTCTGAAACGGATGAAACAATTGAAGTTCCAGAAGATGAAGTTGTATTAGAGGGGAACATGCAACAATATACAAAAGCGTTAACCCGCTATAATTCATAATATTTTTTAATTTATAACCTAATAGGAGAAAATATGTACCTAGCTGAAGACCTTCAGAAAAAGTGGGGGCCTGTACTTGGACATGAGGATCTTCCTCCGATTAAAGACAACTATCGAAAAGCTGTTACCGCAGTTCTGTTGGAAAACCAAGAGAATGCAATGCGTGAACAAGCTAATCAAGATGGTGGAATTTTTGGGAATATCCAAGAAGCAGCCCACGCAAACAAAACAGGTGGAAACATTGACTATGTTGATCCTGTCTTGATCTCTTTGGTTCGTAGGGCCATGCCTAATCTCATCGCTTATGATGTTTGTGGTGTTCAACCGATGACAGGTCCAACAGGACTTATCTTCGCTATGAAAGCTCACTATACATCTCAAGCTGGAGTTGAGGCAGGACATAACGAAGCAGACACTTCTTTTGCTGGAAAAGGAACACATTCCGCTAACAGCAATCCCGCAGATGCCAGTATGACAACTGGTATTGGACAAACCACTGCTGAACAAGAAGCAGACGTTACTGTTGCTGAAATGGCGTTTGCAATCGACAAAGTGACCGTAACGGCCGCAAGTCGAGCACTTAAAGCAGAATACACAATGGAACTCGCTCAAGACCTGAAAGCCGTTCATGGTCTGGACGCAGAAACTGAACTTTCGAATATTCTGTCTGGAGAGATCCTTGCAGAAATCAATCGTGAAGTTATGAGAACCATTTATACTAACGCTAAAACTGGTGCAGCACATAATACAGCATCAGCCGGTACGTTTGACCTTGATACAGATTCTAATGGCCGTTGGTCAGTAGAGAAGTTCAAAGGTTTAATGTTCCAGATTGAGCGTGAAGCAAATGCAATTGCTAAAGACACTCGCCGAGGAAAAGGTAATGTCTTGATCACATCATCTGATGTTGCATCTGCATTGGCAATGGCCGGACAACTTTCCGGTGCACCAAGTGGAAATGATTTATCAGTAGATGATTCTGGTTCCACAATGGTAGGAACTCTTAATGGTCGATTTAAAGTCTTTGTTGATCCTTATGCACCTTCCGCTGCAACTAACTATTTCACAGTTGGTTACAAAGGTTCAAGTGCATATGACGCTGGACTGTTCTATTGCCCATATGTTCCATTGCAAATGGTTCGTGCGGTTGGTGAGAATTCCTTTCAACCAAAGATCGGTTTCAAGACCCGTTATGGTCTGGTTTCCAATCCTTTCGCAAACGATACAAGTTCCGCTAATAACGGAGCAGGTGATGGTTCACTTACAGCTAACGCTAACCGTTACTACAGACACGTTATCGTTGCCAATCTTATGTAATATTATTTTACATAGTGGAATTTTAGGGGTGGTCTTTGATCACCCCTTTTTTTATGCTTACTAAATATTAGTAAGGAGATTTGATATGGATGATTCAGTATATATCCTTGGAAATGGATTAAGCAGAAAGAACATTGATCCATATAAATTGAACGGAACTACTGTGGGGTGTAATGCCTGTTATCGCGATTTTGAACCAAATGTTCTTTGTGCAATAGATGCTGGAATGATATTTAATATTGTTGAGCATCATTCTAAATTAGATTCTAGTACTGAATTATTTTATTTTACACACAATTCATGGAATCCGATTCCAGCAGAAGCACGAAACAATTTAGTATTGAATGGAAGTCATATTCGTGAAACAAAAAATAAAAGTAAGGAATTTGTTGTTATTTCAGGATTTGATGATGAAATTCAAAAAATAATAAACTATATAATTTGGGTTCCAGAATCAGATATTATTAAAAATATGGGTGAAAATTTAGAAGGTTGGTCTACAGGAACTTCAGCTGTATATGCTACTTGTAGAGATTTAAATCCAAA
>VTLG01012615.1_pt1 | contig 10615 bp, 11 predicted proteins | sample 4694571 | NCBI WGS metagenome assembly VTLG01 (sample SAMN12604809, study PRJNA352737) | marine metagenome | biome: ENVO:00000447; feature: ENVO:00000209|ENVO:00000569|ENVO:01000036; material: ENVO:00002151; isolation source: viral sequences binned using virsorter ... | reverse complement strand
CAATATTAAAATCTAATCTATCTATTGCAAGTTGGTCTGTCAATCCACTTACACTTGTAAACCCTAGTTTTGGTAGTGTAAGCATATCAATAGGTGTTATACTATTTACCCTTGTTCCACTTGGATTTATAGCAGTTGTATTTACTTTTCTAAATGTACCTTCATATCTATTGTTTGAAGCTGCTAAATCATTTAATCTAAGTGTGTGCATCATAGCTTCTAAATTCATTGAAGCAGCACTAAACAAACTAAAATGTTTATATGAAACAATTGCAGTTCCATCTGAACCTGTTAAAGCATTTGAATAAGCATTGTTTCCAACTTGCCCATATCTGTTTTCAAATGTATCTATCACACCACTATTATCTTTGTAATCAGCTTTTATAATATTTGTTTTAGTAGAATAAAATTCAACATCTTTGTCAATCTTTAAACTCACAACATCTATGTATAATCTAAAATCTGTTCCTGCACTTGTGCTTTCAGCAGGGTCAAAAAAATCAATAGTAATTGTTGGACTAGAAGATGTTGCAGGTGCAGTAAATTCTTTTTCATATAATTCCCATCTTCTTTGACCACCTCCAGTAAAAGAATTAATTGTATCTGTTGGTGTAAAATTTCCAGTTGTTGCATTAAAATATAATGAACCTATTTTTAATCTATATCTTATTGTAAAAGCAATAGTTGCTGTTGGACTTGTTTGTGCAGGGTCTTGTAATTGATAAGCAAAACTAAAATTACATTTAGTTCCTGCTGTTACATTATCAAAAACACCAGTAGCATTTGTTAATTTTGCTGTTGTTGATGTTGATGAATTGCCAATTAACAAAGCACAATAACTACCTTGATACATTTGAGCATTATTTGATACAGTACCATCAACTGGGTAATAAGGAACTGGTGTGCCAGAAGTATCTATTGATGTGCTTGTAACTGCATATTGTTTTGACTGGTCATTTTCTGACCAATCACTTCCAAAGTCGTGACCCCAAGAAGGTGTTGTACCAGTTCTAGTTGTACTTTCTTCGTAATCAGAATCATCAAATTCTGATACATAAAAATCTTTTATATCAATAGTTGTTCTATTGCTTACACAAGGTCTTTTAGTTATCCTTACTAAATCATTTCCAATAGGCTGAATTGTATCATTATTTCCTGTACTATTAATTGTTTTAGTAGGACTTGCAATACTTAAATCATCTGTACCATCTGCACCAGTTTTTAAGTAATTAATAAATTCAGTTCTTGAAGCAGCAGTTGAAGTGTTAAAAGATGTTAAAGACATAGCATCATTTGAAACAATAACCCAATATCCTCTAGCTTGAAACATTCTACAATTAAACATTTGCAAAAGTGATTCTAGTATCACTTTGCAATTTATGAAATTATCATTTTCATCTTTCATTGCATCATTAGAATTTATATAGGTTTGTGTTAATGGGTCACCTGCACTCACAGATGTGCTAGGATAAATTCTACATAAAGATTGATATTGTAATTCTAATGCTTGTGCAGTTCCACTAGCATTTTGTTCATTTATATTTTTCATACAACCAACTATCGCTTGTAATACTGTAGGTCTTGCAGTTGTATCAGCATAATTATAACCATTTAGAGTACCAACTAAATCACTTGCATACATTTGTATTAAATATGGAAATGGTTTTAAAGGCATTGAGAATTGGTCTTGAATTAAAAAGCCTGTCCAATAAGTTGAATATACATAAGCACCACTTGTATAAGCACTAGCATAACAAACTTCAATTTTATATTCTCTATCATCAATAGGAAAAAGAAATTCAAAATTGTTTTCTTCCCAATTAAAATTTGCTGCTTCCCAATTTCTATCTTCATCTTCCCAGAAAGTGCCACCTAAACTTTCTGTTACATACAACTGAATCTTACAGCTACTCCCAATAATTGGTGAAAAGAAATCATCACCTTTTTGTTCATACATTATTTGAACAGCATCTGGTCCAAGTGTTAAAGTATTTGTTTCTGTAGAACCACTAAAATTCCATTGATATATTTTTAACCTCCACTTATGTTCATCTACATCAAAGAAATCATCTTGATATTTTAATCCGTATGCCATAACTTTATCCTGTTATTCTTGATTTAAAACCATTAGCCCTATCCATTGCTAAAACTAAATCTTGACCACGTATTGTAAATTCTCTATTTCCACCACCCATCATACTATCTAATCTATTTAACGGTATAATTGCTTCTGGTCCTGCTTCACCGACTAAACCCATCATTGGACTTGTTACGACACCACCTTTTGCAAAGGCTTGAATACCTGCAAACGTACCAGTTACTAATGCTAATGCACCTGCAATTAATCCTGGTAACGCAATCAACCCTGCTGGACCCATTGATGCTGCTGTATTGGTTGCTGTTGCTACAGCACCCCCTTGTGCTTGTTTCTTTTTAATTCCCATATCAACTTTTGACATAATTTTTTGTTGTATCAATCCAGTTAATTGTGCAATCGCTACTTGTGCTAAAGCCTTTAGCATAGATTTCACAAAACCTGCAATACCTTCATCTGCTAAACCTAAGCTATTAATTAACCCATCTGACATTTGTGTTAATCCTTGTTGAATTGTGCTAGTAAATGCTGAAACAAATTCACCTACTTGTGCTAACTTTTCCATTCTTTCATCTAACATTAGTTGGTCTTTTTCAGCTAACATTTTATTTTGCTCATCAATAAAAGTCTGCATTTCTGCATCATCCATTTTTCTTTGCTCACCTAATAATTTATTGTGTTCTTCTTCTGCTGTTCTTAATGATTCTTGAAAACTTTCTTTTTTATCTAATATTTTTTGAAGTTCTGCGTCTGGCATAAATGAATCTGTGTCAAATTCTGCATCAGCTTGTTCACCCATTTCTGCTGCCGAACTCATTGCAGCTTGATTTTTCTTAAATTTTGCAAGTGCTTCTTTTCTAATCCTTTCTTTTTCTTTTTCTATTGTTTCTAATTTATCACGCCTTAGTTGTTCAGCTTTTGCAGCAACTCTAGCTGCTTGTTCAGTTTTTGCAATTGAACTTGCTATTTGATTTCCACCAGAAACTAATATTTTAAAATATTTTGTAAACGTACCATCTCTTAAATTTTCAGCAATTGTACTTGTCATTTTTTGTAATAAAGACAATGACCCACTCATAGCACCTTGAAGTTCAGTACCAAGAGCATCTTTTAAATCATCAAATGCATCACCTAAATTTGATAGCTGCCCACCTAATGTTTTGCTAATTGCATTCATAGCACCAGAAACTCCTTCAGCATCACCCAATGACAAGACATAATCTCTTATAGAATCAGCAGTAAAATCTACTTGTGTTTCAACTTCTTTAAAAGTAAACTTAACTTCATCACCTTGTTTAGATGCTCTAATACCAAATTCTTTTAATCTTTCAAACTCACCAGTTTGTGCATCAATAATAGCTTCAGCTAATTGGTCAAAATCTTTACCAGTTGAGGAAGCTAAATCACCTAGCTTTCTCATTTCATTAGTAGTTGGTTTAAACCCTTGATTTGCTAATTTTACAAAAGAACCTGTTAATTGTGCGACACTAAAAGGTGTTTTAGATGCAAAATCCCTTATATCATTTAAAGCAGCCCTCGCAGCACTTCCACTACCTAGTGTATTTGTTAATACTGCTGAAAATTTTTGAAATTCAGCAGTTGTATCAAAAACTGCTCTACCAAAACTTGTGATTTGGTCTATTGCAAAAGCACCTGCTAATAAGCCACCAATTTTTTTTAAACTTGTACCAAAACCTTTTACTTCAGATTTACTTTGTGATAAGCCTTTTTTTAATTGAGCAACATCTGCTTGTATTTCTAATATTAATTTATCCTTTACAGCCATAATTGAATTTTAAACAAATATAATCAATTTCAACCTTTCTTAGATTTTTGTTTTTTTTGTGAATCTTCTACCATCTTTTTAAAGTCTAGCATTTCTTTTTCTTCATATTTTTTTCCTTTGACTTTACTCGTTTTATCGTGTGGCAATTTGAATAACTTTTGTGGTTGTATCCTTTTACTAGCTTTACCAACATTAACATTTATTAGCATAGTAGATAAATAACGTACTCTATCCCACTCTAAATTTTGTTTAATTTGAAATGCTTCAGATAATCTTATATTTTCATTGAAGGTGTTACACCAAAATATATCTGGTAAGATTCCACATTGCCCAATGTAGAAATCTAAAATATCTTCCCATAAATCAGTTTTTATTTTTTTTTTGAAGCAGTTTGTTTTCTTGCAATTCCCATATTCAACTCATTTCCTAGCACCTTTGATTGCATCATAGTCTGAATAACTTCTTTTAATTTATCTGAATCAAAATCTTCAAGCCAACTTCCAACATCATATTCATCATAGTCAATTACATTTTTTTCTTCTTTATCATAAGCAATAAGACCAGAATAAATCAAGGCTCTGATTGAACTCATAGAAAAAGTATTTGCATTAAAAACATTTTGAAGGTCATTAATACTGACATTTAATGTGTCAGTATAATGACACCAAAAGTTCATACTGAAATGTAAGGTTCTGTCCTTACCCCCTAAAGCTATAGTTATATAACCTCTTTTACTGTTCATACTTTAAAAGTAAATAAAGTATTTCAATAAAAAAAATATATAAATATTATCTAGTGTTAGTAGTGATTGAACCAGTAATAGTTAAAGTACCAGAATAAGTAACTGGTGCTTCAGCTTCTCCACTATATTCAACACTTGACACAAAACATTTAGCTGTATAGTATTTGTCACCACTTGTTGCTGTTCCCCAAGATACGTGCAATGAACTTCTTCCATTAGTATTTCCAATCATATAATCTATGAAATTGTCAATATCCCAAGAATCGTCATATGCAACTAAACCATCAAAACTTACTTCGCCACTTCTTGCACCTGCAATATGTTCTACATACCCACCACTGTCTTTTGAAGTGCTTTCCGGTGTGTCCATACTGAAGCTGAACGAACTTGAAGTTGCGTGTCCGATTGTAGTATAACCAGACCCACCATCTGTACTCATTTGGAGTAACATCTTAGTTCCATTAAATACGCCTGTTGTCGCCATATTAAAAAAATTTAATTGTTAATAATGTTCAAATATAACTAAGAAAAAGTAAAATATTTTTTATGAATCTAATGTGAGTGTTACAGACTTAGGTGTTATCAAATCATCTAACCTTGATTTTAAACTATCTTTTATATTTTGTACTTGCACTTCACCTAAAGAATCTTGACACCATTCTGTAACCTTTTCATTTGTTAAGTCTTTAAATGCAATAAAATCTTTTATGTCATCAGTAGATATTCCAACAACACCAATATTTGATTGTGTATAATAGTTATCATTAGAATCTTTTTTATCTGAAGTGATAGTACATATATAATGAATATTATAAACTACATCAGAGTTATCATCTAGTTTAACCCAAGCATCTACAGTTTTGCAATCCCAAGAATACGTGTTAGCCATAATTATAAAATTTAATAGTTGTACAAATATAATAAATTAATTCATTGAATAATTTGATTCCCTTATTTCAAATAAACTATCAATCAAATGTTTATCTTTTTGCCAATTTGTATCTATAAGTGAATCTAAATTTAATGTGTCTTTTTCAATATCTTTATTTGTTTGTGATAAACTACAAGAGCAAAGAAATAAAAGTAATAATAATTTTTTCATTTTATTTCTTTTTAAGTTCATCAATTTCTGCTTTAAGTTCTTGTATAGATTGTACTAATATTGGAACAATTTTAGAATAATCTACATTTTGTGGATTTATAACTTCTTTATCAATTACTTTACCTTCTTTGTTTGTTTCTTTTTGTGTAGTCATTCCATCCTTTTCTCCAGTTACAGCTTGTGGGATTATCTCTTGTAGCTCGTGTGCTAAAACACCATAACTTCTTGAATTATCTAATTTCCATTTAAAATCATACATTTTAATTTTAGAAATTTTATCTAAACCAGTAAAATCTTTTAAATCTTCTTTTAATCTATAATCTGAAGAAGTATTAAAAGCCGTAGAGGTTGCGTTTGTAGCTATATTACCAACAGCAGTTACAACTGAACCATTATCATAATAATATACATTTGGGTTAGCTGCTGTAACGGTAGAAGTGAAATTCACTCTACCATAATTAATACCTGGTGTTTCAAAATAAGAACCTGCACCAGATGTTGTTACTGTTGTTTTACCAAATAATACATCTTTTGTGTGTGCTATTGTCATAGCTGTTCCTAGACCACTAACAAATTCTAAATTTGCTGTACTACCAGTTCCAGTATTTTTAATTACACTCCAATTATCGCTATTCCCTACTACATCATTTTTTATTGCTAATCCTGTATTTGATAAATTTAATACAGCACCACCAGATGAGATAGCAGGTGTATAAACTCCTGTATTTACACCTATTGAACCATCATTTCTCACAATAAACAAAGTAGAACCAGCTAGTGATGCTGCTTCTAATGCAAAAGCAGACGAATCATTTGTTGAGCCTCTTGTTGTTAATCTACAATTTGCTACACCTCCACCACCAACATCCATATTTCCACTAGAGTCAATTTCCATTAATGTGTTAGTATTGTTATTAAGAATTTTAAAACCAAAATCAGTTTGAGTACCCTGCACTAACAAATTATCATTTTCCCAATAGAGATAAGCCTCATTAGTTGAATTAGCTTGAAAAGCTATTCCACCACTTACAGTTGCACTTGTGCTTCCTAAAGTTAAAGTTCCTACTGCACCAGATATATTTGCAAGACTAGTAGATTTAATTCCAACACCTCCACCAAATGGATTTAAAAGTATGCCCTTTGCAGCGTCATTAGCGTTATTGATTGCTTGAAATCTTATATCATTTGATGAACCACTTGTTTTTAAATATATATCTGCATCTCTAGGTCTAATTGTAAAAGCAGAATTACTCATCTCTGATAAATTTGCAGCAGTATAACCATAATTTGATTCAATATATGTTGCAGTACCAGCAGCATCATTATAAACGTGAAGTACACCAGTCGGATTCGTTGTTCCAATTCCAACATTTCCTGCACTTGTGATTGACATTTTTGTTGCACCCCCAGAAACTAAATTTAATAAGTCTGTTCCAGATGTATGTACGTAAGCAATACCCCCTCTATATTCTGCATCTCCACTTGTACCATCTGCAAAATATAAAGCACCAGTTGTATCATTTGCAGTAACAATAGATATTCCCCCTTCACCACTAGCTTGTGATACAACTAAATTATCAGCACCAGAATAATAGTCTGTAGGTGAAGTTGTTCCTATTCCAATATTTCCACTAGAATCTATGGTAGCCTTAGCACTTCCAGAAGTTGCAATTGCCATAGAATCGTTGCTATGGTCATACGCAATATAACCTCTATATTGAGCATCACCAGAAGTTCCATCAGCCCAAGCTATATATTGTTTAAAGGTAACGTTTGTTGAAGCAAGAGTTAAACCACCTTCATCAGCTGCACTTATTACAACATTGTCTGCATAATAATCAGTTGGTGTGGTTGTTCCAATACCAATATTTCCATCGCTTGTAATTCTCATTCTCTCGTTAGTATGACCATTAGTGTAGAATCTCATATCTGCTGCTGCTCTTGTCATTATAGATAAACCACCACTTGCACCAGTACCAGAACCAATATGAGCACCATCTTGAACAAAACCACTAGCTGTTGTAAAAGAAGTTCCTGCTACACCTAAAAACAAACCATCTGATTGTGTTGTAGAATTTGTAACATAAATAGTTGCTTCGGCTGCTGTCCCTGTATTTGCATTTGAAATCCTATAAAATTGGTCTAAATTTTTACTATTATCTTGTTCAGTATCACCTGCTAAAGTTAATAACCATTCACCAGAATAGGTAGTTAATCTTATTCTACCATTACTAGCATTTAAACTATTTGTTATTTGCCCTTCACCTGCTGTATTAATTCCAACCAACAAATTCCCACTTACATTTGTAAATTTATGATAGTTATTAGAAGTAGCATTTATATGCTGATGCAACATTTCTTCTGGACTAGCTGTATTTATACCTATTTCTGAACTTACTTCAGTAATAACTGAATCACCTACAGCAGTTGTTGAAGTGAACTTTGCTATTTTATTTATACTACCAGAAACAATATCATTATTAAATCCACTAAGGTTTATATTTCCTTTTGTTAATTTTTTTTGTGCATTTGCATCATCAATTACTGCAAAGAAATCACCATCAGCATCACTTGTTGATGTTGTCAATTCAGACAAATCAACATCAATCTGGTCAGCTTGAACATCAATTAAATTCCCTGCACCTGCGTTTATAGTAACAGCACCAGACGTGCCACCACCAGTTAAACCATCACCTGCAACTACACTTGTAATATCACCAACATCATTAGCAATCCAAGCTGTACCAGAGCCTGTAGAACTAAGAATATAACTAGATGTTCCTGCACTACCAGTAGTATCTTTAAATGCACCAGTTAAAGTGAAATCACCAGAAACGTGCAAAGTGCTTGTAGGTGTTATGCCTATTCCTAGCCTTGAAGTTGAAAGATATAAAGGACTGTTATTTCCTGCACCATCAGTTAGAACTTTTGCTGAAGCTGATATTGCTGCTAAATCAGTTGTTTTGATTAATCCAAGATAAGAGGATGATATAGTGTTTCCAGTTAATGCTGTACCCATAGTAATTTTTTATTTACAAATATACTAAACATTTTTCTTCAATTTCATAAAGTATTTTGTGTGATGTTCTCTATGACAATTTGCACATAGTATTTCGCAATTATTTAATATTTCTTCAGTCAATCTATCTACCTTACCATTTTCTTTAAAAGAACTTTGTGTAAGGTTTCTCATTTCCCTTGCAATTGCATAAGTCTTTTTACCTTTATGGTGAAAATCTAAAGCACTAAAGTTTCTGTTATAACCACACCTGGAACATTTTATATCAATAAAATTTGCTAGGTGATAAATAAATTTCTGTTTATATTTTCTATGTTCTTTATCTCTTTTTCTTGACCTACACTTTTTGCATACCAACTCACACTTTCCATTTTTTCTTTTATAAAATAAATCTACTGATAATGTTTTTTTGCAGGTCTTGCAATGCCTACCTTCCTTGTCCTCTATATCTTTTACAACCGTTCTTTGTGCCTGTATAGTATTTGCCATTCTTATTTGTTGTATGCCTATTCTTACTATGTATTCCTTTATTCTTTTTTTTAGGTTTAGGTACATAAGCAACACTATAAAAAGCTCTCCTTTTAGGCATTACTTTTTACTAATGCTTTGAAACTTTTCAACCGACCTTCCACCAAAGTATGCACCAATCACAGTTATCAAAGTAATTTGTAATAAATCAATCCAAGAATCTGCAACGGTAAATTGTAATTGACCACTATCAATAAATATAATTATGACAGTTGAAATAATAAGGAATAATAATACTAGAGGTCTTATGTTTTTTGAAAGCCAAGAATCGCTTGATGCATCAGCCTTCCACCTTTCAGTAACGTTTCTTTGCGTTTCATTTTCTGCCTCTATAAATACTTTTTCAATCTCTACTCTAGCTGCGTGTTTTTCTTCCTTTGTCATCACAAATTTATCTACAACATCAGAAACTTTTTCTAACGCACCACCAAATATTTTGTTTAAAATTTTCATTTACAAAAACAAATAATACAATTACATTCTTTTTTAGTCATTTCTTATATAAGTTATTAAAGCATACATTATCATTACAATACAAGTAAACATAACAACGCCTTCTATCATAGCTTTTCAATTAAATATAATAATTTTTCTTCTATCCTTAAATATATTTCTAGCCTTTGCACACCTTCCCAATCTTTTAACTGCTCACTAATTTCTAAAAGTGTATTGATTTTAGAAATTGTTTGACCTACTTCCATTTGTTTTTTCACAGTTAATGGGTCTAAGTTTTGAATATGTAGCTTTTCTTTATCCATTATTTTTTATAAACTTTCTTTTCTAGGTCTTTTATTTTATCTTTCATATCATCTATTTCCATTTGTATATAATCCATTTTTTGATTTACTATATTGAAATCATCATTCTGCATTTCATATACTGGTAATTTTTTAGCCACTTCAATTTCTGATTTAAGATTAGTATATGATAATGTTACTGAACCTATCATAGTACATAACAAGATTATGGTTTTTAAATCAAAAACCAAATCTGGTTTACCATCAGAATCAAAATCTAAACCAACTTGTTTTTCTAGTGTTTCTTTAGGTATTATTTTTTTTCTTCTTTTATTCATATCTTAAACTGTTTTATCTTCAAAATTAACAATTTTAATTATTAATTGTTTTTGCGTTTTTAAAGCATTATATATTTTTTTATAAACCCTTTTATATGCAGTTGTTGATTGTCCTATAAACCCATCTTTTGTAAGGTTCTCCGAAGTTGAATTTCCAACCAAAAGACAACCTGCTGAATCATCGTCAGTATTACCCACGTGAATAAGAACATTAGTAAACACCATACCATTACCACGAACATTAGAAAGCTGTAACATTCCTTTATGA
>VTLG01007386.1_pt1 | contig 10619 bp, 23 predicted proteins | sample 4694571 | NCBI WGS metagenome assembly VTLG01 (sample SAMN12604809, study PRJNA352737) | marine metagenome | biome: ENVO:00000447; feature: ENVO:00000209|ENVO:00000569|ENVO:01000036; material: ENVO:00002151; isolation source: viral sequences binned using virsorter ... | reverse complement strand
TCCATTTGCCTAAGCTCATGGGTTAATGGAGTTCCAGATGCTTTTTGCTCTACGATAACCATGTCAGGTTTCCAATATTTGTATTGCTCTAGTGCTTCACGACGCAAATCAGGAAATTCAAAACGTTCTTTGATGGAATCTAGCAAAATTATGTTTGGTTTGCCTCCTTCTTCAGGATAAAAAATTCCCCAAGTCGTTATTGCACTGTAATCGGCTGTTTCTTTTTTTAAAAACGCCGTATCATAGCTTTGAATGACGTAAGTTACGTCTGGTAAAAATTCTTCTTCCCATTTTTTCCACCATTCACGTTTTATGAGTGCTCCTTCTTCAGAAGTTGGCTCTTGCATCCATTGTGCGTTCCATTTTCCAACCGGAAGCGTTGCTTTTACACCTTCCAGCTCTTCTAACTTCCAATATTCTGGCCACACCGGTGCTTTTTTAGTTCCGTGGTCCATGATCGCCGGAAATTCCACCACTTCCCACTGATCACCCTTAATTTTTTTTTGATTATCTAATAAAATTCCTGTTAAATCTTTTTTATTCCAACGAGTCATGACTAAAACTATCTGTCCGCCTGGTTGTAAACGCTGACGTGGACCTGATGTGTACCATTCGTACGCATTTTCAAATGCATTCGCTGACATTGCGTCTTGCTCGGAGTGTGGATCATCAATAATCAGTAAATCCGCACCACGGCCCGTGATTGCACCACCAACACCAGCTGCAAAATACTCACCACCTTGTGCAGTTTCCCATCTTCCTGCAGCCTGACTGTCTTCTCTAAGTGATGTATCAAAAATTTTAGAGTATTCTTCACTATCAATTAGTGTTTTTGCTTTACGACCAAACCTAACTGCAAGTTCTCCTGTGTGCGTTGCTTGAATTATTTTTAATTTTGGATTACGGCCCACCATCCATGCTGGTAACAAGTAAGAAGCAAACTCAGACTTCGTATGTCTTGGAGGCATATTAATAATTAATCTATTAATTTTTTTATTTGCAAGGTCATTAAATTTTTGAGCAATAACTCTGTGGTGTGCACCTTCAATAAACTCTGGCCACACAGCTTTTGTAAACGACATAAAGTCATCTTTTGCTTTTCTTTGAATTTTTTTCTCAGCATGCATAACTTTAAATCTTTTGTACTGAGCACGAACGTTAGACGGTAATTTATTTATATCTATATTTTGTTTCATAAAAAATTTTTATAAAATTTTTTGCACCTTTTTACCAGTGAAGAAGTATTATAGCACCTGTATCTGTCTAAAACAAGCAATACAACCTAGAGTAGTGGGACCCCTTTTTATTTAAAGGGGTATTGACTTATATAAACAAAAATTAATTGGGTTTGTGTGTGGTACCTCTATTGGGTGTGTTGAGTTATGTTAGTCTGGTCTTCCATGTTTAAGCAGAGTACTGCACCATAACTCTAACACATAAGGAGCCAAGGCGCGTTAGCGCCTTGGCAATGGGACTAGTCTAACAGAACCATATATTCTTTTGTGAAATGTTTAGTGAACCAATCAAGACCTTGTCTCACTGTTTTATAATCACCTAACATTTCAGAACCGATGATTACATCATAAACAGCAACAGCAAACGCTGGCAATGTGCATGACTCACCACCAAATCTATTTCTTACTGTCTCTTGTTCAGTAGATAAAGATTCTTTAGCTACTAAGAATGGCAGAGTATATCTCTTGCCATTGTATTCTACTGATTGTTTTACTTTCATATTTTGCATTTATACCTTTCTGTTAATAGGAGTATCCTATATTATTGACTATCATTGTCAACACCTATTTTTTTAATACTTGTATATCTGTGCCCATACCGACTTTCTTCTGTTACTTTCTCATATCCCTCACTTATTCTTCGCTCGCGAATAAATGGAACAGAAATTCCTCTTTCTATATTTTCCATGTTTTCATTTAGCCATTGCAGTTTGCATGTTTGACTACAAAAATATTTATCTGATTCTGTTGTATAATATCCACTTGTATTATCTATTTTAGCATATGCATAGCGCCCACGAATTATGCCTTTAGATTTTAGAAACCTGTCTGATGTTGGGTTTGTATGACAATTAGTTCCTTGGCAAAAATGTTTATTTGGCATTAAAACCTCACTTTCCAAGATACTGACGCATTTCTAAAATTATTTGCGTCCATATCCCAATATGTAAAAATTGCTTTACCAGATTTATCTGTCCAATATCTGCAACCATCAACCCATTTACCTAAACGAGTAATATGTTTTTTATGTTTGCTTGCGTAGTATGTTATTGTAAATTGTTTGTTGTTTTCCATTTTATCTCTTTCTGTTAATTAGGGTTATCCTATCATAAGTAGGATAACCCTGTCAATAGCTTAATTTAAATTATTCTGTTTTTCATATTCCTTTCTAAAAGCTATTTTTTGCTCTCTTGTCATGGTTGTATTCTTCATGCCTTTAATCATACTAGCCAAATTTTGTGGGTTGTAGATTGTTAAGCCTGTTGAATTACATCTTACAAGTTCTGCTTCATCAATTTCAATGCCGAGTTCTTTCATCAACTCAACACCCTCGCTTAAATATCTGTAAGCTTTTAATCCTGTTTTCATAGCTTGTTTTTGTTTTTCAATGCTATCAATCCATTTTTGATGACAAGTAATTACATTTGCTTTTGCAAGTTTTAACATTTTAAAAATTGCAAATTCTTCTCTAGTACAAGCAATAGTTCTTGAACGACAATGTGATGTTCCAATAATATCTAAATAAAATTGACTATCAAACTCTCTTGTAATTCCAACATTGTTATCATCATCAGAATTATATCTTGAATAATTACTATATCCAAGTGCCTTGTCGTTTGCCTCAATGTGTTTAGTTTTATGTGGGTTATCATCTTTGCCATTTTGTTGTGCAAGTATATCTGCATTACACTCTTTTTCTTTTAGTTCTTCTCTCTTATAAGCATAAGCAAATTGTTTTCCTGTTTCATCACCATATTCACTATTGCCAACACTACCAAATAAACCAAAATCAAAATGTTCAGATACATTATCATTTGCCTCGTTTCTTTCTTCATCTTGGTTTATTTCATCTTGGTCTTTAGCATAAGAGAAATAAAAACATTTATCCTTTGCAACAACATCAAGTGGACTTCCATATTTTCCCTTTAACATTTTACAAGTTGCAACATCTTCTTGTGGATATGCTCTTTCAACAACTTTTATTGCTTGTTCAAATGCCTTTGGATATAATGCGTCAACTTTTTCTCTTGCATCATTAAACGCATCTTTCTCTTGCGTTATTTCTTGTTCTGCACTTTCAATATACCGATTTAAAATCTTATTTCTAAATTCAGTATTCATTCTTATTTTACTCATTTAACACTCCATTTCTTTCGTTAGTTTTAAAGGTTGTTCATACCTAACTATTGAATAAACAACATCTTTATCTTTTTCTATTAAATTATAACCTTGCAACATATCATTTGCCTTGTCAAGATTATCTGTAAAACTTACAACATTATAAATACTTGAGTTTGAAAGTTTCACTTCTTTTATTATTAGGTACATCATTTTTGCCTTTCTGTTTTTATTTAATTGTTTTTAATTTATCACTTGACAATAGGATTGTCAAGCATTATATTTGATTTATGTTTTTTATTCTGATTAGGTGAAATAAAAAAAGTAAATTCAGGGCATACCCTAATAATTGCCCTGAATTGCATTATAGTTTGTTAGCCCCTCATTACACTTTATCGGGCTTATAAACTATAAAGTGGGGACAACTTCTGGTTGTAGAACTCTGCAACAACTTAAGGCAACCAGAACTGATCCCTGATCCATTGATGACGGTATAAGGCTATAGCACACTGACCTACCCAATGGATCTGGGATTAGTAACTATTAGTGGGCTAAGGCACATGCAACCGGCTTGTGAAGAGTTACTGATCCCTGATCTATTGTGCCCCCGGGATAGAAGTCGCGATAGATCTGGGATCAGTTGTGTTGGAAATGGCGTTGGAATGTCCAGCCGGAGAAATCCGTTTGCCATAAGACAACTGATCCCTGATCCATTAGAGATAGGAGATGTCCTATGCAAAATGCTAGCACTCTCTGATGGATCTGGGATCAGATGTTGATCACTGCGGGATTTTAACCGCTATAGTTTAGGTCGCGATCCAAAGTGCTTGGATGGAAAAGTAAGGTTGCAAACTGAAATTCTCGCCTACACAGGACAACAACTGATCCCTGATCCAATGGTGAGAACTTGATCGCAAGGCTAGCACACTATTGGATCTGGGATCAGTCAACAGGTTAAGCCCTGGTCGACCGGTAAACAATTGCCGCCGGGCTTCACTTAAGATCATGCTGTTGGCTGGTCAGTTTAGAATGATTCTAATTAACAAATGCAGTTTAGAATTATTCTAAGCTGCAAGCTTCAAGCTCCAAGCAACGCTTGACAGCAGCTGTAGGATATGATAGGATAAATTTAGAAAGGAATAATGATGGACACAACACAATTAAAAAGAATAGCAGACGCCCTGGAAGAAATTCTTAGGCTGGTAAAAGAAGATCAAGAGAAGATGAGAAAGATAAACGATGAGTAGACAACCTGGGCTGCCTAGTATTAAAATACTAGTGCAGCACTGGCGCTGGCTCGAGGCCCAGGGCCCGAGCTACAAGCAACAAGCTGCAAGCTGCAAGCGCCAAGCTGCAAGCTTGACAAGACAACGGTACAATGTTATTGTATCCTATAAATTAAAGGAGAAAGAATTATGAAAACAGAAGAAGCATTTAAAATAATAGGCGGCAGCCTGAGCAAGCCTTCAAAAATGCCTGGATGGTCAATAGGTCTACCAGCGAAGGAATGCAAAACAGGCTCCAAGCTCAGGAAGGTTGAGGGCTCAACATGTTACGATTGTTACGCTCTTAAAGGTTGTTATGTCTTTAAGGTTGTCCAGGATGCACAGTATCGAAGACTGGCAGCTATAAGCAGCCCGCAATGGGTTCAGGCTATGGCGCATTTAATTAATTCTAAAAAGCCCGATGTGTTTAGATGGCACGATTCAGGAGATGTCCAGGATTTAAATCATTTAAATAAAATTTATGAAGTATGCAGGTTGACGCCTTCTAAGCGTCACTGGCTCCCGACTCGTGAAGCATGGATCAAGGATCATGTATCACGAGCGCCAGATAATTTAATTATAAGATTTAGCATGCCGATGATTGACCAAGCGGCAGCTGGAGGCTGGGACAACACGTCAACAGTTGTCTCAGCCGGCGCAACATGCCCCAGCGCAAAGCAGGGCAATCAATGCTTAGATTGCAGAAACTGTTGGAATAAAGAAATAAAAAATATATCATATGGGAGGCACTAATGAAAATTTTTAGACCAATAAATTATAAAACTGTAGATGAACGGATAAGCAAAGCTTTTAAAAAAGATACAGACTACGATATTTTTCATAAAACAAACGGGAGAATTGTAGTTACTTTCTGGGACGAAGAATATCTCAAAAATTATCCGAATAAAGATGGAAGAAAAAAAACTAATGGAATTTAAACACCCAAAATATTATAAAGAATTACGCAAGCTACGTAATAATCTGGATCAGGCAATTAGCGGTAAAAACTCGACGGAGTGTAAAACGCGTTCGCCTGGTCCGGGCCTCAAGCAACAAGCCTCAAGCACCAAGCTTCAAGCGTCAAGCAAACCAGAACCAGTTCAGGTTCAAGCTTCAAGCGCCAAGCGACAAGCGTCCCAACCAGAGTAACAAGCGTCAAGCTTCAAGCCGCAAGCAGCAAGCTCCTTGATTCTTGAACCACGGAACAAGAAAACTGAAAAAGTTTTCTTGGGTAAAGGACCGAGGGCCTTTACCATGATAAATGTATTGTCAGGATGCTTCACGTGGAACGCAATTTGATGAGGACTGAATCGGATTTTGTTACCTTTAGTTACCTTAATTTCTATAGTACGAAAGTGCCCAGAAGTATTACAGACCAATAGATCAGGAGTGCCAAGTAAGCTAGAGTTTTCAATCCTAATGAGGGAAAGTTCTTTAAAATTTTTTTTAATTTCTCGATAGAATTTAGCCTCTGGGCCCATATGTTTTTCAAGGTAATCACTGCGCTTAAATTTGCAGCTTTGGAGGAATATTTATTAACCGTTGGTTGACTGTTTTTAATACAAGACGATGCGCACTATGACCTCTGTGGCCTAAAATTGGTGTGCTGTTTTCTTGTACTTCCATTCTAACTACTTTTTCTAAATAACCGTTTACTTCAACCATAAGGACAGCATTAGAAATAGCATTACCTTGTCTGCTACCGTCCTTGTTGGCTGCTGTGAAATTAGATAAAAATTCCTGTAAGTCTTTTACTCGCATTATTTTTTTATCTGCAGTTCTAATAGTTGAATCTCTTCTCGAAGTCTAGCTATTTCTGCTTGAAAGTTTTCATTTTCTGTATGCAGTTGTCTTATTGTAGATGACATCTCAATTACAATTTGTTTTGTAGCTTTTAGTTGGTTTTCAGTTTTGATGTGCAAACTTTCTCTTTCCTGCAGTTTAAATATATCTGCTCGGTATTGTTCAGTCAGTAATGTAATATCTAAAGGACCTCTGTCTTCTTTAGGATCTATCTTGCTTTCATTCTCATGAGTCATATCTTCTCCATGTTCTTTCAGTTTGTTATATGTACGTTTGTCTTTCATGCTATTGACAATATAGGATAGTTACCTTAAAAAGTCAACATGGGAGTTCCTAAAAGATTAACAGAAATGCAAAAACGATTCTGCCAATTCCTAGTATTTGGTGGACCCGACGGCCCAGTAAACAAGATGGAAGCAGCCGAGCTGGCTGGCTATTCTTTTAAACGGGCAAGAATAGAAGGAAGTGAGTTGACGAATCCAAGACTGTCACCATTGGTAGTAAAATACAAAGATGAATTAGAGCAAGAAAGAGATTTAAAATTTGGAGTAACCTATGAAAATCATATTGCTGAACTAGCAAGAATTAAAACTTTGGCTTTAAAAAAGAATTCCTTTTCTGCTGCCGTAAACGCTGAAACAAATCGTGGAAAGGCAGGAGGATTATACATAGACAGAAAAATAATAAAGCATGGGAAATTAGAAGATATGACAGAAGAACAATTAGAAATGAAAATGGCACAAATTGAAGAAGACTACGCAAGTCTTTTGACTGATGATGTTGTTGATGTAACACCTAAAAAAACTAAAGCTTTGTCACCTTCTTCACCCAAGGAACCGGAATCATCGTCCGATCGCCAAAAGTAATACCATCTTCATCTTTATCGTAAGAAGCAAATAGTTTTAAAGAAGTTTTATCTTTTGAATACAACCAACCTTCATTGATAGGCTTTGCAAATTTCATTCTATCAAACTCTTTATCAGTAGCCCAGCCGGAATCGCTGACACAATCAATCCACTCAACCCTAACTCTAGGATAAGGGATGTCTGGTCCGTCTACGGCTATTACTCTTTTTCTCTTCTTGGGCATATCTGTATATGTATCTAAAAAAAATCAGTTTTTCCAGTTTTTTGTATCGCGCGCGCATAGGCAAACTGAGATTATGCTATAAGTGACAAAATAATCTGTCACATGACACTTTTTTTTACAACATTTTGTCTACCCTAAAGTCATATATACCAACACTTCTAGACCAAAGTGACAGAATGACATTATTTCTAGAGTAGTTTTTATTTTTTTTTTTATTTTTTTTACCATACATATACACTGTCATATTGGTGTGGTATTTAGGCAACACAATATTGCCACAATGCTACAATATTGCTTTGTTAGCCACAATCTTGCCATAATGTAGCTCCATTACCGCCAACTTTTCTTCAGCATTTGACATCGCTTCTAGCAGTTTATCAACCTCTCCTGTTATATCAGGGTGTTCTGGTATGATTAATTCTTGCTCGCTATAACATCTTATTTTGTATTTAGCGTCCTCTATCTCGGCCTCGTATCTCTTCTTTAGAACTATTCTAAGTTTTTCGTTCATTTGTAAAATCCTCCGCTTTCATTGGTGTTGTTCTCTCTTTCTCATCATGTATCAATTCATTATACATGTTGATTCGTTTCAATGCCTTGTGCTTCCAGGCTCGAAGGTTTGCACCTTCTGTTTTGAATTCTTGATAATATAGGTCAGGCGTGCAGACCATGATAACTCCTTGTTCGATCTTACTGCCGTAGACGTAGTCGTGGGCCATGGCGTACATGGCAATCTGTAGGTAATAGTCTTCGATCCATTCTTCTTTTTTCGGACGATTACTTTGTTTGAAGTCAACAATAGTTTCTTTGCCATTGTGTAAGCAAACCAAATCTGTTGAGCCCGCATATAAACCCGGGTAGTGTAGCATGACTTCAGAGCCATAATACTCTTCCACTGGCGCAAGACCAATCTCAATAATTTTGTCGGCCATGGGACGCGCCTCCTGTCCGATGCTTGTAAGATCAACGCAGCCAGTTCCGAGGATATAATGCTCCAAGAATTTGTGCATACATGTCCCCCTATTACTACTATGGTTTTTGATTCGTTCGGCGTTTTCTTCTCCAACTTTGGCCTTCCAGTCTTTTAAAAATTGTTGATTTTTGGTTTTGCCTAATATCGTAGTCACACTGGGAAGTCTAGAATTATCTATGTCATAAACCCTGGTCCCTGATCCGGGGTCCGTGAGCTGTTTTCCTCGTATATAGCTGTATTTATTACTCTTTTTGATCATAATTTATTTTTTAATTCTTCAAGATATTCTTCCATCTCAATATTATCAGACTGCATGTCAGCCTGTTCTTTCTTCCTATCATATAATTTTTTACTATCGATCACTTGAGATTTAAACTTAGAAGTTCTAACCTCTTTCGCAACAGGATTCGTTTTAAAAATTTCATCAAAATTTTTTTTATATAATTTAGTCGGTACTCTACTTCTACCATCCCAATTAAATTTTTTAGATTTCATAAGGACCTTTCTTAACTATTTTTTTACCACGATTCGTGGGTTTAAATTCCATTCTTTTACGCACAGATTCTTTTATAAATCCACCATACTCACGTCCAGATCTAGATTTACCATAAGTAGGCACTTGTCCTAATCCAAACTGTGGTTTAGCTTTCATCTTTTTTAGTAACTTGGCTATCTTTTTGTCTTCGTCTGTTTCCATATTCCATCTTATCTTTTATAATTTGTTCAACAATATTATCTCGTTTATCAAAACTAATTAAACTTTTATAATAACGAATCCTTGTTTGATCCATTTTTATAATACCTTTCTTAGGTTTATTAAATAACCATTTCCATAATTTTTTAAACATTAAAATTTACTCCGGTAAATGTACTTTCATGTATTCTTTTATATCAATAATTTTTTTAGACATTTCAACATCTGATTGTACGTCAACTTGTTTTTTCTTTTTTTCTTTTTTTATTTCATTTTTAAATGGTAAAACATCCATGACTTCTTTAGTATCTAAATTTACAAAAATTAATTGTACATCTAACTCTTGTTGTTTTTTAGTTGGTGTTCTATTTACTTTCCAACCATTTTTAGTTCTAAGTGATACTGCCTTTACATCAATAAGTATAACATCGCCTGTGCCATCTTCATCTATCAACACCATATCTATAGGTCCATGACCAGACAAATTTTTGTGTACAGAATATCCTAAATTAATAAAATATTCTGCCGCAATTAATTCTGCTCTATCTCCTTTTATGTGTTTTTCGTGTGCCATCAATTCAACCTAGATTTATCATAAGTTGAAGAATTATCAGCATCGATATAAGACTCAATAACTTCGGACTCATCCACATAAATTTCTCCTTCCGACTCACACGTCTGACATTGCACGACTATGTGTTCTCTTCCTTCTTCTAAAACAGCTTTAATAAATCCGTTGCCCTTGCAATCCGGACATATCATTGCATGTACGTTATACTTTTTTAACTTTGCCATTTAACTTCTTCGCTTTCTCGTTTGCAATAGATTCTATTGTTTTGCTAATCGATAGTGTTGCATCGGGCAATAATACCTTCGACAACGCGATCAAAGTCTTGTATGTTTCATGTGTTAATGAAACGTTTCTATATTTAGTTATATCGGTCATTGTGACTTCCTTTCATTTATTTCTGATGATTATATAGGACGTAACGGAGATTTGTCAAGATGAAATTTATATTATTATTAACTATGTGCAGCTATGTAAGTGGAGCTTGTATGCCTACCTATGAATGGCCTGTTAAATTTGATAGTGGTTATGATTGTAGTATTGCAGGTTATGAAGAAGCTGCTAGAAAATTAAAAGAGATTGGTCCAGAAGAAGTTAACAAACATAGAATTTCTATTACGTTTAGTTGTGCAGGTATTCAAGAGACTTGACAACTAAGTTATATTTCAAGTATAATATTAAACTCACCACAATAACCTATCACTCTATTCCCTCTTGTGATAGGTTTTATTTTTTCATTTTAGTTTGGGTAATACGACCATTGTCATCTATCCACAACTCAAAGATGTTTCCTTTACCATCTATGTAGTACCCGTGTAATGTTTTTTTCTTTTTCATAATTCATTCGGCCCCTACGTTTTCCGTGCACGTACTA
>VTLG01016057.1_pt1 | contig 10620 bp, 11 predicted proteins | sample 4694571 | NCBI WGS metagenome assembly VTLG01 (sample SAMN12604809, study PRJNA352737) | marine metagenome | biome: ENVO:00000447; feature: ENVO:00000209|ENVO:00000569|ENVO:01000036; material: ENVO:00002151; isolation source: viral sequences binned using virsorter ... | reverse complement strand
GGTGCGGATGCTCCTATGAAATCAGCAGGTAAAGCTGAACCAATGGAAAAAGTAAAAGGTAAAACACCTGGCGGCGAAGTTGAAGATACAGGTGCCGCTGTTGTAGACCCAGAACAAAAAGATGCACCTGCTAAAAAGGTTGCTGCTAAAGCCAAAGAAGTTACTGGTGATGCACAACAAAAAGGTGAAGGTGCACCTGATAAAATGCAAAAACTTGCTGCTGGTGATCAAGTGGAAGCTGAAGGTGAAGACCTTGCTGAAGGCGAACACGAAGATAAAATGGAAATGATGAAAAAAGAAATGATGAAGATGACTAAAGCAGAAATGGCTGAAAAAATGCATGAAATGATGAAGGGTGCTAAAAAAGAGCAACTCATGGCCATGTATAATGGTATGCAAAAAGAAATGCAACATAAAGAAGAAACTGAAGAGTCTAAACTCAAAAGAGAGGCTGTTGAGAATCGTTTAAAATCTATTGATGTTGCTGAACACGTTGAAGCTCTTATTACAGGTGAGGGTGACCTTTCCGAAGAATTTAAGCGTAAAGCTGCTACTGTATTCGAGGCAGCAGTAAAATCTAAAGTTCGTTCTGAAGTTGAGCGAATGGAGGAAGAGTACAAAACTGAACTGGAAGAAAATATAACCACAACAAAAGAAGAGTTAACTGAAAAAGTTGACACATATCTAAACTATGTTGTCGAAGAATGGATGAAGGAAAATGAACTTGCTATTGAGCGAGGACTCAAAGGTGAAATCGCAGAAGATTTTATCTCTGGTCTAAAACAGCTCTTTGAAGATCATTATGTTGATGTTCCAGATGAAAAGTATGATGTGCTTGAAGCACAATCAGAAAAGATTTCAGAACTAGAAGCTAAATTGAATGAAGCAATTGAACAAAGTGTTCAAATGAAAAAATCCAATGCAAGTCTAGTTAAGGAACAGGTTGTTTCTGAAGTTACTTCAGATTTAGCCGATACAGAAATTGAGAAGTTTAAATCACTAATCGAAGATGTGGACTATTCTGATGAAGAGTCTTATCGTGAGAAGTTGGGAACTTTGAAGGAAAGCTATTTTCCTAAGAATGCACCAGTAGTGAGTGAAACTATTGATGATGTAGACACTGGCACCGCACAGGACGTTAGCAGTAGTGATTCAATGTCAGCCTATATGACTGCAATTGGTCGAACTGTTAATAGTGCAAAATAACTAAATTTTATAAATAGTAGAAAATAAAAGGAGAAACAAATGTTTCAGACAGAACATCTACAAGAAAAGTGGCAGCCAGTCCTTGCACATCCTGATCTTCCAGAGATCAAGGATAGCTACAAGCGGGCCGTCACTACAATCATTCTTGAAAATCAAGAAAAGGCTATCAAAGAAGATAGACAATTTATGACAGAAGCAGCACCTACCAACTCTTCATTTGGTGGTAATGCCTCTCTAGATAGCTGGGATCCGATTCTTATCTCATTGGTAAGACGTTCCATGCCAAACCTAATTGCATACGATATTTGCGGTGTTCAACCAATGACAGGCCCAACTGGTCTTATCTTTGCAATGCGTGCACGAGCACTATCAATGGACGGAGCAGAAGCTCTTGCTGACGAACCATCAATGTTGTCTAACCAAGACGCTGGTTCAGATACAGGTGGTGGAGATATCTCTGGAACTAATCCATCAGTCCTTAACGATAGTCCTGTAGGAACATATACAACTGCAACTGGTATGACAGCAGCACAAGGTGAAGCACTAGGAGATACTACTACTAATGCATTCGCTGAAATGGCTTTCTCAATCGAAAAGCACACAGTTACTGCTGTTACTAGAGCTCTTAAAGCTGAGTACACAATGGAACTTGCTCAAGACCTTAAAGCTATTCATGGATTGGACGCAGAAACAGAATTGGCAAACATCTTGTCAACAGAAATTCTTGCTGAAATCAATCGTGAAGTTGTTAGAAACATCTACGTTTCAGCTGTTAAGGGTGCACAGGCAAATACTACTAATGCTGGTATTTTTGACCTTGACACAGACTCAAATGGTCGTTGGTCAGTTGAAAAATTCAAAGGTCTAATGTTCCAAATCGAAAGAGATGCTAACGCAATTGGTCAGCAAACTCGTAGAGGAAAAGGTAACATGATACTATGTTCAGCTGATGTTGCATCTGCACTTCAGATGGCTGGTGTTTTAGATTACACTCCTGCTCTAAATAACAACTTGAATGTAGATGACACTTCAACTACTTTCGCTGGTGTTATGAATGGTCGTTACAAAGTGTATGTTGACCCATATTCAGCTAACGTAGCTGCTGCTCAGTACTATGTTGTTGGATACAAAGGTACATCACCTTATGACGCTGGTATGTTCTACTGTCCATACGTTCCACTACAAATGGTTCGTGCGGTTGGTGAAAATACTTTCCAACCAAAAATCGGTTTCAAAACTCGATATGGTATCGCTGCCAACCCATTCCACACAGGAACAGTTGCAGCTGGTGCTGACGGAGCAATCTCTATCAGTTCTGCAACTAACAAATATTACAGAAAAGTTAAAGTCGCTAACCTTATGTAATAAGAGTTGGGTTAACCAACCAAAACTTAAAAACTTAAAGAGGGGATTTGTTCCCCTCTTTTTTTCTTTATAAATAGAAGTATGACAACAGATACTTCACCACTTAGTAGACAACCAACTGTATTGGATTATTCTAGTCCAACGCAGTTTAAATTTAATATACATCAGCTTCCTAAAGTTGAGTTTTTTACTACTGCTGCAAACATACCAGAAATAACTTTAGGTGAATTAGTTATTCCCACACCATTTAAAGCAATACCAATTTTAGGTGATCAACTTACTTTTGGTAATTTAATTGTCAGTTTTATTGTAGATGAAGAATTACAGAATTATCAACAAATTCACAATTGGATGATTGGTATTGGATTTCCTAAAAGTAAGCAACAATTTGTAGATTTTCGTAGAAGTGGTTCAAATTTGCCTGGAGCTGGTGATGGTGGTAATACTGATATTGGTAAAGTTGGTACACCTACAGCAGATAGACATTTCTTTTCTGATGCAACCCTTACAATATTATCAAATAAAAATAATCCACTTATGGAAGTGCGTTTTTCTGATTTATTTCCAGTAGCTCTAAGTGGATTAGATTATAATCAAAATGTAACTGATGTAGAATATTTAACAGCAACGATTGATTTTCGTTACAAATTGTATGAAATGGTAGCATTAAACACATGATAAAAAATCTTAAAGACTTAGTAATTATATTATTAACAGGTGGAGTATTAGCACTGTTAGGTGTTATTATTATTGGTGACTACTATGTGGCTGTATCAGAAAACAGACCCATAGACGAAGAAGTAATAACATTGATGAAGATGGCACTCACAGGATTAATAGGAATCATAGCGGGATATATGGGTAGTAAATAATGGAGTTGTAATGAACCTAGATGAATTGAAACTTCAAGTCCAAAATGACTTGAAAGTAGATGATGAACACTTAGACACAGAATCACTAAAAAATCAAGAAATTAAAGCTAAATATTTAGATATAAAATCTAAGTATGAACTTCTTTTGTTTAAAGCAAAAGGAGAATATAAACGTATATACCGCGATAAATGGGAATATTATGGTGGTAAAGCTGATGCTAAAGTTTATGTAAGCAAACCATTTGACATTAAAGTTTTAAAAACAGATTTAAGTGTTTACATTACATCTGATGAAGAAGTTATAGATGCAGAAAATAAAATTGGTTATTTAGAAACAGTTGTAGATTATATCAAAGGGGTTATCAAATCAGTTGATAATCGTGGCTGGGATATTAAGAATGCAATAGAATGGAAAAAATTTGAAGCAGGAGTAACATATTAATGTGGGATAATATAGAATATACAGATAATTTTTTAGAGGAGCATATTGCACAGCTAATTGATATGCAACTAAGAGAAGTATCATGGAAATACGATTATGATTCAGTAAAGGGTGGTACAAACAAACACTGGCATTTATTTTTAGGACATAATGTTGAAGAGATAGGAGATTATGCACCAATTTGGAGTCAGATTAGTAGTAAATATGATTATGAGATGGAAAGAGCTTATCTTAATGCACACACACATGGAATAGAACCACATATACACAGAGATGATGGAGATATGACTTTTATTTACTATCCAAGAATGGATTGGAAAAATGATTGGGGTGGTGGAACTGTAATATATGATAATGATGTAAAAGATATTACACACCATATTAATTATAAAGGTAATAGATTAATTAAATTTCCTGCAGACCTACCACATCAAGCTCAACCAGTAAGTCGTGAATGTTATCAGTTAAGAACTTGTGTTGTATTTAAAACAAAGGTTAAATAATGAGATACGGAAAATTGTATAAATTGGCAAATGTAAATTCAAAATTAATTGATCAAAGTTTAGCTTTCGTGAACTATAAAACTTTAAACCAAGCTGCCGTAGCAAATAAAGATGCAAAAGAGCCGATAAGTAGAGTAGGAAGTGAAACATATTTACATGAAGGTAGATCAAATAAGGTAACTTTTATTTATGATAAGATTATTTTGGATAGATGGTTAACTGTTGCAAAAACAGCAAATAGAGATATGGGTTGGGATTTTGATCTTACTGCTATAGAACCATTACAATATGGTGAATATGCTAAAACACAACAATATTCTTGGCATGTAGATCAACACAATCAACCATATAAAGATAATATGATTCGTAAGATGAGTTTTTCTGTTTTTCTCAATGATGATTATACAGGTGGTGAATTTGATTTAGAAATTTTTGCTCCACATCTTCCAGAAAGATTTAAAACATTTACAAAACTACCATTAAATAGTATACTATTTTTTCAATCTGACTATTGGCACAGAGTAAGACCAGTAACAAAAGGTGTAAGAAAATCTTTAGTTGGTTGGGTTCTTGGCCCCAAGTTTAAATGAAAATATCAAAAATTAATGAAGTTTATTTAACTTTAGAAGTAGATGACAGTTTAGAAAAAGAATTGTCTGATTATTTTACCTTTGAAGTGCCAGGGGCTAAATTTATGCCTCACTATCGTAAAAAACTTTGGGATGGTAAAATAAGATTATTTTCTCCACACAATGGTAGAATATATGTGGGATTACTTCCTTATATAAAAGAGTTTTGCTCAAAAAACTCGATTGAATATATAATGGAAGATGGAGTAGAAAATGAGCGGAATGTTATTCGTGAGGATGTTAGAGGTTTCGCCACCTCTCTACACCCCACCTCAAAAGGAAAAGCAATCGAATTTAGGGATTATCAATTGGATGCGATACACCATGCAATATCCACAAACAGAACACTTTTACTATCTCCTACCGCTTCTGGTAAATCATTAATAATATATACATTAGTTCGTTATTATCATATGATGGGATTAAAAACATTAATCCTTGTACCTACAACGTCATTAGTAGAGCAAATGTATTCAGACTTTATTGATTATGGTTGGAAAGATGAATATATTCATCGCGTTTATGCAGGCCATGATAAAGGTTCTTCTAAGGCCTGCGTGATTTCTACCTGGCAATCAATTTATAAATTACATACTCCATACTATGCACAGTATGGCTGTATTATAGGAGATGAGGCCCATTTGTTTAAAGCTAAATCCTTGACTGATATTATGGTTAAATCTAGAGATGTAAAATATAGATTTGGTTTAACAGGTACACTTGATGGTACACAAACACACAGATTAGTATTAGAGGGTTTGTTTGGAAAAGTTAAAAAAATTATTACTACAAAGGAATTGATGGATAGTGATACTTTAGCTCAATTAAAAATTAACTGTATAGTTTTAAAACATACAGAGGAAGAATCTAAAAGAATTAGAAAATATGCATATGCCGAGGAAATTAATTACATAGTATCACACACAAAAAGAAATATTTTTATTAAAAATTTGTGTAAAAACTTAAATGGAAATACCTTGTGTTTATTTCAATTAGTTGACAAACATGGTGTTTTGTTATATAATGAAATTAAAAAGTTTGACAGAAAAGTATTTTTTGTGTATGGTGGAACTGATACTGAAACTAGAGAAAAAATTCGTGGTATAACAGAAAATGAAAAGGATGCAATTATTATAGCTTCATATGGAACATTTTCTACAGGTATAAATATTCGTAATATACATAATATAGTTTTTGCAAGTCCATCTAAAAGCAGAATACGCGTATTACAAAGTATAGGTAGAGGATTAAGACAAAGTAAGGATAAAGATATAGTTAAATTATTTGATATAGCAGATGATTTAACTTATAAGTCTAGAAGAAATTTTACTCTTAGACACTTTTATGAAAGAATAAATATATACAAAGATGAAAGTTTTAATTATAAAATTGATAAAATAGCTTTATAAAAGAGAAACAAGAAATGAATTATCAAATTGTCAAACTATCAAATGGTGAAGATATAATAGGTTCAGTTGAAAATTTGGATTCTGGAAAATTTAAAGTAACTTCACCTCTTAAAATGAGCACAATCACTAAAGTAACAGAAAAGGGTGCTGTAGAGTCTTTAGGATTATCTAGATGGTTACAAGTATATTCTGACCAACAACACTATATAATAGAAAAAAGCGGAGTTGTTATAATGACTCCAGCATCTGAAGGTTTATGTCGCTATTATGAATATGTATTAAAAAGTATGGGTAGACTACAATTGATTGCAGAGCCTACAGATAAAGAGTTAAATGAAATTGAAAATGATGAGATTGATTTACATGATTGGGATATGGAAGATAAAACATATCATTAATCTTTAGAACCACAAAATCATTATACACACTAAACATAAGCTTGTCAAGGGCAAATTTTCTCTTGACATTTCTTTTGTATTAGTGTACTATGAATAAATGTATATAAAAAGAAAGGGATTCTATGGCTAAGAAAAAAGGTGCCCATTATGTTGATAATAAAATGTTTCTTCAAGCTATGAAAGATTGGAAAGAACAATGTAAAGAAGCAGAAGAAATGGGAGAAGAAATTCCTCGTATTACAAATTACATAGGAGAGTGTTTTCTCAAAATTGCAAACGGGCTTTCATACAAACCAAATTTTATAAACTATACTTATAGACAAGAAATGATATCAGATGGTATAGAAAACTGTCTACAATATATTCATAATTTTAATCCAGAAAAATCAAACAATCCATTTGCATATTTTACTCAAATAATATATTATGCCTTTATTCGTAGAATACAAAAAGAAAAAAAACAAGCTCATGTAAAACATAGAATGATAGAAAAACAAGAGTATATTCCATACGTTACAAATCCAATGGACGATACACCATATCAAGTTACTGGTTTTGATGTAAATGTAATGGTGCCTGATGAAGCTGTATATAAACCTAAGAAAAAAGAAAACAAAGAAAAGAAAAGTGGATTAGAAAATTTTATGGAGCTAGATGATTGAAAATTGCAATAATTAATGATACTCACTTTGGTGCAAGAAACGACAACTCTAATTTTAATGAATACTTTTACAAATTTTGTGATAATGTATTTTTTCCTACCCTTAAAGATAATAATATAAAAACTTGTATTCATTTAGGAGACTTGATGGATAGACGTAAGTTTGTTTCTTACAAAACATCTAGAGATTTTCGTAAAAGATTTGTTTCTCCATTTGTAGAGCTGGGGATAGATTTACATATTATGATTGGAAACCATGACACTTTTTATAAAAATACTAATGATGTAAACTCTGTAGTAGAACTTCTAGGTGGGCGTCACGATAATATTAAGATTTACTCAGAGGCTGAAGAAGTTGTGTTTGATGATACTAAAATTTTATTCTTGCCATGGATTAATAGTCAAAATACAATTAGTTCTGAAAAAATTATTAAAGAAACAGATGCAGTAGTTTGTATGGGTCATTTAGAGATAGCTGGATTTCAAATGATGAAGGGTTTATTAAATGAGCATGGATTAAGTAAAAATATTTTTAGAAAATTTGATAGTGTTTTTTCTGGTCACTTTCATATTAAATCAGATGATGGTCACATATATTATCTAGGTGCACCATATGAAATTTATTGGAATGATTGTGAAGATAAAAAAGGATTTCATATTTTTGACACAGAAACTAGAGAGATAGAAAGAATAGAAAATCCATATACTATTCACAAAAAGGTTTACTATGACGATACACAAAATGATTATAGTAAATTTGATGTAAGTAAATTAATAGACCACTATGTAAAAATTATTGTAGTCAATAAAAAAGACTTATATCAGTTTGACCAATTTGTTGATAGAGTTCTTAAAGCTGATTGCCACGAAGTAAAAATAATAGAAGATTTTTCTGACTTAGATGCTAATACTGTGTCTGATGATATTGTAGAAAATACAGAAGATACCATGACACTATTAAGTAAATATATTGAAGAACTAGATACATCTTTAGATAAAAATAGATTAATTAATTTACAGAGACAATTATATACAGAGGCACAAGACTTAGAAATATGATTAATTTTAAATATGTGAGGTGGAAAAACTTTCTTTCCACAGGAAATAATTTTACAGAAATACAGCTAGATAAAAATTCCACTACACTTATCATAGGTGAAAATGGTGCTGGTAAATCTACGATACTTGATGCTTTATGTTTTGGATTATTTGGTAAACCATTTCGTAATATCAGTAAAATGCAAATGGTAAATTCAATAAACAATTCTTCTACAGTTGTTGAGGTTGAATTTAAAATTGGCACTGTAGAATATAAAGTAATACGTTCTATAAAACCAAATAAGTTTGAAATATATCAGAATAATATCTTAATAAATCAAGATGCAAATGCTAGAGATTATCAAAAGATACTAGAACAACAAATTCTTAAGCTTAACTATAGATCATTTACACAAGTTGTTATTTTAGGTAGTTCAACATTTGTACCTTTTATGCAATTAAAAGCTAGACACCGAAGAGAGGTTGTAGAAGAGATTTTAGATATTCAAATATTCTCTACAATGAACTTAATCCTTAAACAACGAATTAAGATAATACTAGATGATATTCGTGAAAATGATTATCAATATGAACTAGCATCCGAAAAGATTTCTTTTCAAGAAAATCATATAGCTGATCTAAAAGATAATAAAGAAAAAATAATTAAACAAAAACAAAATCTCATAAAAGAAAATGAAAAAGAAGTAACTAATAGATTAATTAGTAAAAAAGATATTGAAACTCAGAATGAAAATTTTTTATTGTCTATTGAAGATAAATCTAAAGTAGAAACAAAAAGCGGAAAGTTAAAAGATATACAATCTACTCTAGTTGAAAAACATAAAACACATACTTCTATGATTATTTTTTTTGAAAAAAATAAAGACTGCCCTACCTGTGAACAACACATAGATGAATTATTTAAAACTGATATGATTTCTAAAAAGAAAACAGATGCAGATAAAATACAAATGGGTATGAAAGAATTAAAACTTGAGTTAGATAAAGTAACTAATAGAAAAGAAGAAATTAGAAATATTACTAACACCATTAGAGAAAATCATGTAAGTGTGGCTAAAATAGATTCTTCAATACTAGAGTTAGAAAAATTTAATACACAGTTACAAACAGAAATAAATCAGTTTGAAACTGATGGTGCTACTACGTCTGATGTTGATAAGTTAAAAGATTTAAAAGAAGAGGCAGAGGTTTATAACAAACAAAAATCTAAATTAAGAGAAGATAAACTGTATGCTGAAGCTGCAAGAAATATGTTACAAGACACAGGTATTAAAACTAAAATCATCAAACAGTATTTACCAATAATGAATAAACTGATTAATAAGTATCTTACCTCTATGGAATTTTATGTAAACTTTTCTTTAGACGAAAACTTTGAGGAAACAATTAAATCTAGATATCGCGATGAGTTTTCTTATTCTTCTTTTTCAGAGGGAGAAAAGATGCGTATTGATCTTGCATTACTTTTCACATGGAGAGCAGTTGCAAAGATGAAAAACTCTACAAACACTAATCTTCTTATACTTGATGAGATATTTGATAGTTCTCTTGATGGTACAGGAACAGATGAGTTTTTGAAGATACTACATACATTGAGCGGAGAAAATGTGTTTGTAATTAGTCATAAACAAGATGTACTTGCTGATAAATTCAATAGTACAATTAGATTTGAGAAGGTGAAAAATTTTAGTCATGTTGCTACTTAATGGAGATTGCATCAAACAGATGCAGAAATTAAAAGACGAAGGAAAACAAATAGACTCAGTTGTTACTGACCCACCATATCATTTAACATCAATAGTTAAAAGATTTGGTAAAGAGGGTTCTGCACCAGCACAGTATGGAACTGATGGTGCATTCTCAAGAGCATCTACTGGATTTATGGGAAAAGAATGGGATGGTGGAGATATTGCTTTTAGGCCAGATACTTGGAAACTCGCCTACGATTTACTTAAGCCTGGCGGGCATCTACTTGCTTTTAGTGCGTCCAGAAACTACCACAGAATGGCTGTTGCAATAGAAGATGCTGGTTTTGAAATTCGTGACCAGATTATGTGGATATATGGTTCTGGTTTT
>VTLG01001570.1_pt1 | contig 10620 bp, 14 predicted proteins | sample 4694571 | NCBI WGS metagenome assembly VTLG01 (sample SAMN12604809, study PRJNA352737) | marine metagenome | biome: ENVO:00000447; feature: ENVO:00000209|ENVO:00000569|ENVO:01000036; material: ENVO:00002151; isolation source: viral sequences binned using virsorter ... | reverse complement strand
GTGAAGTTCCAATTTACTCTGCTGTTTCGGCGGCGGCTGTATCGGAAGCATCTGATTTATCTAACACTGCAATCGATCCAACTTCAGTAACAATAACTTGTTCTGAAAATGGTATCATGACAACTTTAACTGATCTAGGTAGAAATGCGGCACCAAGAAATGTTGCGGCAGATATTGGTAGATTATTTGGAGAAGCGATTGCAAAAAAAATAGACACAGACTTAACAGCTTTATTCGGTGGTTTTTCAACAACTGTCGGTTCAGCTTCAACAGCTATGTCTGCGGCATTAATCTTCCAAGCAGTTGCAAAATTAAGAGCGGCTGGTGTACCAGGAGATGGCTTAAATGCTGTAATCCACCCACAAGTAGCATTTGATTTAAAATCTGGCTTAACAAACACATTTGCTAACCCAAATCCGGGAGTTGGTAATGAGGCTTTAAGATCAGGTTTAGTCGGTCAAATAGCTGGAGTAAATATATTTGAAACATCAAATATAGCAGACGCATCTGGTAACAATCCAGGTACTACTGGAGATTACAAAGGTGCTGTATTCCACTCTGACGCTTTAGGTCTAGCGATGATGCAAGACTTGAAAATCGAAACTCAAAGAGATGCGAGTTTAAGAGCAGACGAGATTGTAGCAACAGCAGTATATGGAGTTGGCGAATTAGACGACTCTAAAGGTTGTGAAGTCGAAGCAGACTCATCAATCCAATAATAATTGGATACTTTGTGAGGGCGGAAAACTGCCCTCACATTCTAACTAGGAGAAAATTATGGACGACATGATAAAACTTACAAATGGTAAAAAAACCATTATTAGATCAAGAATACAATTTGAAGCAAATGTAAAACATTTTAAGATGAGAGGTTTTGTTCCTCTTAATGATGTAAAAAAAGAAATAAAAAAAACAACATTTGAAGAAATTTCTGATAAGATAGTTAAATTAAAACCAAAGAGAAAAAAGAATGTTAAAAAAACTAAAAAAAAAGATTAAACAATTTATTGATTGGTTTGTAGGTAAATACTATGGCTAATTTTACTGGTGCAAATGTTATCACAACATCTGATGTTTTAAAATATCAACCTGATGCTTTTGACTTTGGTATATCTACATCTTCAACAGAAACTACAAATTTTTTGTTACAAACAACAAATGATATTTTAAGACAATTAAGAATAGAGTGGTTTCCAACATACAAAACAAATGTCTATACTGATATTACAGTTTTAAATACTGTAGAGATGGATAACACAAAAGTAAATTTAGATCAGTTTGAACGTGCTGGTGTTTATTTATTTCTTGGCAGATTTTATTTACCAGCGTTGACTAAATTTAGACCAGAAACAGAAAAAGATAGATTTGAAAGAATGGCAGAGTATTACATGGCAGAATACAATAAAGAATTTAGATCAATTCTTGAAGATGGTGTAGAATATGATTCGACATCAGATGGCACAATCGTAAGCAGTGAAAGAGAATCTTTACATGGTTATAGACGATTGAATAGATAATGGCTGTAAGTCTAAATATAAAAACAAACTCAAAACAAGTTCAAAGAAAATTTAAAAGGTTTCAATCAGTATTACCAAGAGTTTTTGATAAAGGATTGAAACAAGCTGGTTTTCAATTATTAGATATTGTTAGAACAAAAACTCAAAAAGGTATTGATTTTAGAGATAGACCATTTGCACCATATTCAGAGGGATATATAAAAAAATTAGAAAGAGAGGGAAAACCAACTAAAATAGATTTATTTTATTCTGGGAGAATGTTAGGTAGTTTAACGCCTAACTCTACAATTAAAAAAACTGGTAGAAATAAAGTAACTCTTGCATTTAGTAATTCACAGATGATGCAAAGAGCATTATTCAATCAAGTTTTAAAAGACCCTAAAAGAGAATTTTTTGGGTTTAATAATAGAACAGAAAATATTATAAGAAAACAATTTAATAGATTTGTAGAAAAAGAATTAAGAAAGTTTAGAATATGAGTGTAAGAGAAAATATAGCATCTAATTTATTATCAGTTATATCTGCTATATCTAGCCCAGATATTAAAAAAGCTACAAGACAACCTTTTTTGTTAGACGAATTATCAGAGCAACAATATCCAGCAGTAATATTACAAACATCAGAAGAAAACAGAGATGATTCTGAACTTGGTTCTGGTGCAAAAACAAGACATGGTACAATAGATTTTGTTGTACTTGGTTTTGTAAAAGGTGCAGAAGCTAACATTGATACAAAAAGAAATGAATTAATAACTGCTATTGAAACATCACTAGAATCTGATATTACTCGATCTGGTAATGCACTTGATACAGAAGTTGTTCAAGTTGAAACTGATGAGGGAAGTTTATTTCCTGTTGGTGGTATTAGAATGACTATTAGGTGTATGTATGAGTTTCAAGCAGGAACACCATAGGATAAATTATGTCAGATAAAATTATAAACAAGATAGAAAAAAAAATAGATAAAATAGAAAAACTTCATGATAAAGAATCTTTACTTTGTGAAGAAGTAAAAGACTTATTAGCTGAATTGAGAGAAAATCAAGATGACAATCAAGATTGGGAAGAAGATATTGATGACGAAGAATTTGGCGAAGATGATGAAGATATTGACGAGGAAGAAGATAAATAGTAAAAGATAATATGGCTAAAGATATTAAATTATATAAAGATGGACATGAAGTTGTAATAAATGAAACTCAACTTGATAATTTTTTAGAACTTGGCTATAAGCAACAACAAGAAAACAAACAAACTAAATCTAATAAGGATAAAAAATGGCAACACATCATGGAAAAGAAGGAGTCGTAACTGCTGGTGGAACTGGTATTGGAGAACTTACTGGTTTTACATTAGAAACTACTGGAGATGTTGTAGAAGATACTGCATTAACAGACGCAACTAAATCATTTGTAGCTGGTAGAACTTCTTTCTCTGGAACTTTAGAAATGCACTATGACGAAACTGATTCTCCACAACAAACTTTAACTGCTGGTAGTTCAATCTCTTTTATTTTGTTACCAGAGGGTAATAGTTCAGGAGATGAAAGTTTTACTGGTACAGGAATTGTTACAGGAATGTCAGTCAACAATGCTATGGACGAAATCATTTCAAGAACAGTGACTTTTCAAGGTACAGGCGCATTAACAAGGGGAACTGTATAATTTTAATTTATGTCAGTTATTGATAGAGTAAAATCTCATTTTGAGAGTCTTAAAACTATCACTATTGAAGTTGATGAATGGAAAGATGAACATGGTAACTCTAGTGTTTTTTATTCAGAACCACTTACACTTGAAGAAAGAAATTACATTATAAAAAAGTCAAATAACTTTGAAGATTTAAACGCATTGGTAGATTTATTAATAATGAAACTACTTGTGAAAAATGACAAAGGAGAAATGGTCAAAGCCTTTAATCCAGAAGATAAATTTGCTTTACGAAAAAAAGCAGATGGTAAAATTATAGATCGAATTGCTACAATCATCACAAGAGGCGATAATTTCGATGAAGCCATAAAAAAGTAAATAGCGACCAAGATACAAGGTCGCTTTTAATAATAGCCGACAGACTTAAAATCACAATCCAAGATGTTCTTGATATGCCAATCGAACATTATAATCTTTGGTTAGCATACTTGAAAAAAGAACAAGATGAGTATAAAACCAAACAAACACTAGCTGAAGCAAAAAAATTTAAAATATAATGGCACAAAATTTAAAGATAAATATCACTGCACAGGATAGAACTAAACAAGCCTTTAAAGGTATTAGAGGTGGTTTAGCAAGTTTAAAAAATGCAGTTTTTAGTTTGCGAGGTGCTTTTGTTGGTTTAGGTGCTGGTTTAGTTATTAAATCATTTGTAGATACTGGTAAAAGTGTTGAAGATTTACAAGTTAGATTAAAACAATTATTTGGTAGCACAGAAGAAGGTGCAAAAGCATTTGAGGTAATGTCAAATTTTGCCTCTAAAGTTCCATTTTCGTTAGAACAAATACAAGCGGCATCTGGAAATCTTGCTGTTGTTGCAGGAGATTCAGAAAGACTTGCAAAAATATTAGAGATTACTGGTAATGTTGCGGCAGTAACTGGACTAGATTTTCAACAAACTGCTGAACAAATACAAAGATCATTTGCTGGTGGTATAGCGGCGGCAGATGTTTTTAGAGAAAAAGGTGTAAGAAATATGCTAGGTTTTCAAGCTGGTGCAACAGTATCAGCAGAAGAAACTATAAAAGCATTTCAAAAAGTTTTTGGTAAAGGTGGTAAATTTGGAGAAGCAACAGATGAACTTGCTACAACATTTACTGGTACTTTATCCATGCTTGGAGATAAATTATTTAATTTTAAAAGAGGTGTAGCTGGTGCAGGATTCTTTGATGAACTTAAAAAAGAATTTAAAGCATTGAATGAATTTATTGAACAAAACTCTGCTGATTTTGAGGCTATTGGAAATGTTATTAGTAAAGTTTTGACGTTTGCTGTTAGAGCCTTTGCTGGTGCTGTTAGAGCAGTTGGAAACGCAACTGGATTTATCAGACGTCAAATAGAAGAAATACAAAGATTATTAGGCTTTGAAGTTCCTTTTGTTGTTGAGATTGATAAAGGAAAGAAAGTCATAAAAGAAGTTAATTTTGATCTTGTAAAACAAAAAACGCTTTTTGAGAAAATATCAGAAGAAATAAAAAATTTAAACGAGAGTTTCAAAATAGAAAAAGAAATAGTAAATTCTATAAGATCAGGAGTTCAAGGAGTTTCAAAATCAATAGCCGAAGCAGTAGTTTTAGGAAAAAGTCTAAATGCAACTTTTAAACAATTAGCACAACAAATATTAATAAACATCATATCAAAAAGTATTGAAAGATTAGCTTTATTACAAATTGAAAAAGTTTTTTTAGACATGATAAATGCTAAAGAGGAAAAGAGATTAAAAATTTTAAGAGATCAACAAAAAGAATTAAGAAAAAATACAGGTTTAGGTTTTGTAAGTTCAGCTTTATCATTTTTGCCACCTTTTGCTAAAGGTGGTGCAGTAAGAAAAGGACAACCAACTATTGTTGGAGAGAGAGGTGCAGAATTATTTATACCAAACCAAACTGGACAAATTACACAAGCGGCAAGAGGAACTTCTGGTGGCACAACAAATGTTAATTTTAATATTAACACTTTAGATGCAAGTGGTTTTGATGATTTGTTAGTAAAAAACAGAGGAACGATTACACAAATAATTAATAATGCAGTAAATGAAAGAGGGAGTAAAAATCTAATATAATGTCTGGTGCTTTCCCAATATCTAGTGCAAAATTTGAATCTTTAGGAATTAAGTCAATACAAAACACAATTATATCAAAATCACAATCTGGTAAAAAACTTGCTAGACAGATTGATAATCAAAGGTTTGGATTTACTGCAAGAATAATTACTGCCAAAAGATCAGATGTTTATGGAGAACTTATGGCGTTTATCGTCAAACAAAGATCAGGCAAGGAAAATTTTACAATAATCCCACCAGAAATAGAAGATGCAAGAGGTAGCGAAACTGGTAGTGTTTTAGTAAATGGAGTTCATGCTGTAGGAGATACAACGATTGCTATGGACGCTTTTGCCGGAGATGGAGATGGAAGATTTAAAGCTGGAGATTTTGTAAAATTTGCATCGCATGATAAAATTTATATGGTAGTTTCAGATGTAACAAGTTCTTCAAATGCGGCTACTGTTACAATCGAGCCACCATTGATTACTGCTTTAGCAGATAATTCTGCTGTGACTTATGACAATGTTCCCTTTACAGTTCATTTAACAAGTGACATTCAAGAGTTTGGAGTTGTAGGATCAGATAAAGATGGAAACCTTTTATATCAATTTGAGTTTGACGTAGAAGAATCTTTATAGTGAAAAAGTATAAAATAACTCACAAAATTACTGCCGATTTTATTGCTGAAGCTATTGTCAATGAAGATGAAATTGATAGTAATATAAATGATCTAAAGGATTATAAGAAACCTAATAGTAAATTTGAATATACTATGTTAAAAGGAACAGAAAGTGTAACACAAACAACTTACGAAGAATATGACGAGAAGTTTAACATCAGCAGTAAAGACAGAACTAGCAACAAATGATATTAGACCAGTACATCTTATCACTATTGGTTTTGGTACTCCTGTTAATATCACTGATTGTTCATTTCCATTAACATCATCTGTATCTGGATCATCTGTCACTTATAGTGCAAGTGATTTTATATTGGGTATATCCAACCATACAGAAGAAACAGATGTAACAAAATCAAGTGTAAGTCTAACTTTATCTGGTGCAGATCAAACATTTATATCTGTGGTTTTGAATGAAAATGTAGTCAACGATAGTGTCGATATATTCAGAGGTTTTTTAGATGATTCTAACGCACTTATATCCGATCCATTTTTATTATATCGAGGGAAAATAGATAGTTTTGACATTTCAGAGTCAGATAAAAGTAGTCAAGTCAATTTAAGTATTGTTTCCAATTGGGCAGATTTTGGAAAAAAAAGTGGACGTAAAACAAACAACACATCACAACAAAGATTTTTTAGTGGAGATGTAGGTATGGATTTTTCTTCACAAACAGTTCAAGATATAAAATGGGGTAGAGCATAATGGGTTTATCAAAACTAGTAAAAAAATTTGTCCCAAGTGCTATTGCTAATTTTTTTGCAAATCCTTTAGTTAAATTAGGTGTAACATTATTTCTTGCATGGGTACTAAGACCAAAAGTTCCAGAAATAGAAGATTTTGGTACAAATGAATTTGATGATTTTGAACGTGGTATATTATTAAATAAACAATCTAATGATGCAAATATTCCTGTAATTTATGGAGAAAGACTTGTTGGTGGAACTAGAGTCTTTATGGAAACCTCAGGCACAGATAATACATATTTATATATGGCTATTGTTATGGCAGAGGGAGAAATAAATTCAATAGAAGAAGTAAGAGTTGATGATAAAGCGGTTACATTTGCATCTTCACTATCAGATGGTACAGAAGTTGAAGTTGGAAGTGGAGATAGTAATTTTTTTAAAAATAGTGAAAGTCTAATTAGAATACAACCTTTTTTTGGAACAGATGGACAATCAGCATCTAGTCTATTATCTACATTATCATCATGGGGAACTAATCACAGATTAAGAGGATTATGTTATTTAGCTTTAAGATTTAAATGGAATCAAGACGCATTTACTGGAATACCAAAAGTTCAAGCAAAGATAAAAGGTAAAAAAGTTGTTACACTTGCATCTAACTTATCAGAACAAACTGCATCATTTTCTACAAATCCAGCTTTTTGTATTTTAGATTATTTAAGAAACGAAAGATATGGTAAAGGTATTGCAACATCTGAAATAGATTTACAATCTTTTTATGATGCTTCCCAAGTTTGTGTAACACAAGTAACACCATATTCTGGTGCAAGTGATATTAACATATTTGATACAAACGCAGTTATAGATACATCACAAAAAATTATAGATAATGTTCGAGAACTATTAAAAGGTTGTAGAGGTTATCTTCCATATACTGGTGGTAAATACAGATTAATTATAGAAACAACTGGAAGTGCGGCAATAACTTTAACAGAAGATGATATTATTGGTGGATATAATTTATCTATTCCAACAAAAAACGAAAGATACAACAGAGTCATTGTTGGTTTTGTTAATCCAGCTAGAAACTTTCAGGTTGATGAAGTACAATTTCCAAGTTTAAGTGAAACAGGATATTCAAGTGCAGATCAACACGCAACAATGAAAACTGCTGATGGTGGGTTTTTGTTAGAGGGAAGATTTAATTTTAAAACAATTACATCTCCATACCAAGCAGAGGAGATGGCTGAAGTTATATTGAGGCGTAGTCGTGAGGCGATGACTCTTGGATTGAATGTAAGTTTTGATGCTTATGATTTAGCAATAGGAGATATTGTAAATATAACACATAGTTCTCTTGGTTTTTCTGCAAAACCATTTAGAGTTATGGGTTTAACTTTTAACGAAGATTTTACCATAGGATTATCTCTTGTTGAATATCAAGCAAGTCACTATACATGGGCAAGTAAATCAGAAGTAAGTTCTACACCATCTACTAATTTACCAAATCCATTTACTATTCAACCACCAGCTAGTGTAACACTATCTGACCAACTTATTGAATACAATGATGGAACTGTAATCGTAGCATTAGATATTAGTATTGGTGCTTCTCCAGATTCATTTATAGATTTTTACCAAGTAGAATATAAATTAAGCACAGATTCAGATTTTATTATTTATGCACAAGGGTCAGGATTAAATCACAGAGTTTTGAATGTAATAGACCAATCCACTTATGATGTAAGGGTAAAAGCTGTAAATACATTAGGAATATCATCAACTTATGTATCTGCACAAAGAACTATTGTTGGTGCTATTGCACCACCATCAGATGTAACTGGTTTATCATGTAATATTCTTGGACAAGAAGCACATTTGGGTTGGGAACAAATAAGCGATCTTGATCTTGCTTTTTATAATTTAAGATTTAGTGAAAAAACAGATGGCACTGCTGATTGGCAAAACTCGGTAGCATTAGTTGAAAAAGTATCACGTCCAGCAACATCTATTTCTGTACCAGCTAGAACTGGAACTTATTTGATAAAAGCAGTAGATAAATTAGGCAACTTTAGTTCTAATGCAACTGCAATTATTTCTAATGTTACAAGTGCTTTGAATTTTAATGCAGTAACAACCCAGTCTGAACACCCATCGTTTTCTGGAACTTTAACAAATACTGTTATTACAGATGATGCGATAGAATTAGATTCATCAGAATTATTTGATAGTGCTAGTGGAAACTTTGATGATGAAACAACAAGATTCTTTGATTCTGGTGTAGCAAATGCAGACTTTCAATCTACTGGTAATTATGAGTTTGCAAATGTTATTGATATTGGTGCTAAACATACTGCAAGAATTACAGCTTCATTAACACAAACATCAGATAATCCAGATGATTTATTTGATAATAGAACTGGTAATTTTGATTCTGCTAGTTCAAACTTTGATGGAGATACGCCAGCGAATTGTAATGCTCATATTGAAATAGCAACATCTGATGATAATAGTACATTTACAGATTTTAGAACATTTGTCATTGGCGAATATACTGCAAGATATTTTAAATTTAGAGTAGTTTTAATTTCAAGAGATGGTGCATCAACTCCAGTAGTTTCAGAAGTTACTATTACGATAGATATGCAAGATAGAATATTTAGTGGAAACGATATTGTTTCTGGTACAGGAACTAAATCAATCACATTTACAAACCCATTTAAAAGTGGTAATTATGCAGTTGGAATTACAGGACAAGGAATGGCAACAGGAGATTATTTTACTGTTACGAATAAAACAATAAATGGTTTTGATGTTGCTTTTTTCAATAGTTCAAATTCAGGAGTTTCAAAAACTTTCGATTTTATTGCAAAAGGATTTTAAAAGGAGTATAAGAAATTATGGCACAACATGACATGAATATCGCTAACCAATCTTTTCCAAGTTTTAGGACAGATTTAAACAATGCACTTTCAGCACTTAATACAATGCACTCTGGAACATCAAGACCAAGTGGTGCGGCTGTCGGTACAATGTGGCTTGATACTACAAACTCTGGGTCAAATAGTTTAGAAATTAAATTTTTTGATGGATCTGATGATATTACATTTGCAACTATAGATACATCAGCAAATACTATAAACTTTTCTGATGCGGCAACAGATGTTGTTGGAGATACAACTCCACAATTAGGTGGCAATTTAGATACTAATTCATTTAACATACAATTTGATGATGCGCATGGGATTCATGACGACTCTGATAATGAACAACTTGTATTTCAAAAAACATCAAGTGCAGTAAATTATTTAGAAATTACTAATCAAGCAACTGGAAGCAATCCTAGTTTATCTGCGAATGGAAGTGATACAAATGTTGGTTTAGAATTTTCAACAAAAGGCACTGGTGCAATAAAATTTAACGATCTAGCTTATATTCCACAACAAGCATTAACATCATCATCAAATGCTGTTGCATGGGATACACAAGCAAAACCAAACGCATATCATTTAACTACAGAAAACACGACTTTTTCTGCACCAACTAACTCTGTTGAGGGTTCATTTATTTGCTTAGAAATAAATTACAATGGTTCTCATACAATTGCTTTCAATACTGCTTTTGAATTTGCGGCATCGACAGCACCAACATTCACTTCAACAGATGGTAAAACAGATATATTAGTTTTTAGATATAATGGTGCTGTATGGCAAGAAGTAGGAAGAACATTAAATTTAAGTGAAAGTTAAAATATGTTTGCTTTAGTAGAAGATAACGAAATAATTAAAATCATAAATAATCCAAAAGCCATGATTATTAATGATGTTCAATATCCAGCTAAAATATTTCAATTGTGGTCTAAAGATGAATTAAATGCAATAGGTATTTACGAAGTAATCACAGACTCAACAAACAAAAAAGATGAAGCATATTACATAAATACAAATGAAGAATATAATTTTGCAGATAATCAAGTTACTAG
>VTLG01001569.1_pt1 | contig 10621 bp, 2 predicted proteins | sample 4694571 | NCBI WGS metagenome assembly VTLG01 (sample SAMN12604809, study PRJNA352737) | marine metagenome | biome: ENVO:00000447; feature: ENVO:00000209|ENVO:00000569|ENVO:01000036; material: ENVO:00002151; isolation source: viral sequences binned using virsorter ... | reverse complement strand
AGATGCAGAGACGCTACAGAGCGAGACTGTTGAAGATGCAAAACTTCCAAGCACAAACAAGACAATCACTTGGTATAAGACCAGAGTATGGTGCTCCAGTATTGATGCCTCCATCTGATAGACTCAGTGGTGCGTTAAGTATTGCAAGTCAAGTTATAGGTATTGTTAGTGGAATCCAAGGTCTAGGCTTAGGATCTGCAAGTGCTGGTGCTGGGTTAACATCTTCAGCAGCATCATCCGTTGCTGGTGGATTAGGTTCAAGTCCTCTTTTACAAGCACCGGTATTTCCCGGTGGTTTTCTTGACCCATTCGCAGGTATAGGATAATGACACAATCTTATTTTGAATATCTAGGGAGACAGGAAGCTGCTCCCTTTACTAACGAGCAGTTAGATTACGAACAAACAGAACCTGATCTAACTAAAGCAGTCAATGAACAGATTGACAAAAACATTAAAGATAGAGCACAGTTTTTCCAAGACAATATTGAACGCTACAATAAAACAGTAGCTGGTAAAACTGCTAGAAATATACAAAACCTTTATCAACTTACTAGAACTGGTAAGGAATTTTTAGATAACCGTCAAGAGTTTAGAGAAGATAGAAAAGCTTTTGACGAACTTATAGCTATCTACAATGATCCTACAAAGCGTGAGCAGTATGCTACTGTTGAAAAAAATCTTCAAGAAGTAGAAGGTGATCTTAGAAATGATGAAGATGTAGAGATAGCAACTATTGAGCAGACTGGTACAGATACCACAGGTCAAGTTGTATCAGGTACACAACTGCTTGATTTTAAAAAATCTATAACATCTAACGAGTTTTTAAATGGTAGGCATGCTGCAAAAAGTATGTCAACCTACTGGCCGAAGTACTTAGAGATAGCTAAAGGTAGTTTATTATATAATAACAAGTTATATGAAGACTTAACATTCTCAGAAAAGCAAGAGTGGATGAAAGTTGCAGGGGCTAACTTTGTAGCTATGTTTGCTAAGGCTAATCCTCGAATGACAGAGCATCAAGTTATTACAAACTTTATGCCTAGTTTTGACTCAACATCAAGGAACTGGGCTAGTCAGTCATATGATGTAGAAAATAATGCAGTAAATTCTTTACGTTCTGATACATCTACTCAAAATTATATCAACGCTATCAAAGTATCAGCTGACGCATTTAATAATCCTAATGTTAAATCTGCTACCATCAGTAGTGTCTATGACAAATCTGGTTTTATACAGAATAAAATAGAAATACTACAAGCTACAGGCGACCCTAATCCAGCCAAGACAGCTAACAAAATGTGGGCTGACATGATTATTAAAAACATAGAACAGTTCGATGAACAGGATATAGAATATTTACTATATCATGATAAGTTTGAAGCCAAGCAGCATGCTGGTACTGGTAAACTATCTAGTTATTATGATATACAACCAGCTAATGCTAACAGAATAGCACAAGCTTTTATAGAACAGAATCAAAAAGACAACTTAGCATCAGAACAAAAAAGACTTGATGATATTAAACTTAGACTTAACAACGGTCAAGAAGTTCCAATAGATGTTCTAACTACATTTAGTAATGAAGAACTCAGGCAACAGGCAGAAGAATTAATAGAAGCTGGTGAAAAGACTGAGTTTAGTAGACCTGAGTTTAGTGTTAAGTCTGAATTATTTTACTCACTATCTGATGGTAGAGCTAAAGAGTTAGCTGCAATACAAGGTAATCCAGAAAAATATGGTGATTATACTTGGCGAACTACTACAACTAAAGACATATACGATCAAGCTGGTGACTACTTTAAAAAAGAATATCAAAAAAGATTTGAGATAAGTGGTGATAGGAATGATGCACTAGAGTTTGCACAAAAGAAAACTATCGAAGCTATGAATAACGCTGAGTTTGATGATGTGCTTAGTGATATAATTGAAGATACTAAGATTGCTAAATCTCTTAAATTACGTAAAGTATATGAAGCTGATACAAAAGCTGCACTTAATTCTACTGTAATCTTAGAAGGTGAAGAAGATCCTGTACTTAATGGTGTAGATTACTTTAATGGTAAGGCTGATAAATTAGATCATACATGGACTTTACTTGCTCAACTATATCCTAACAAAGGACCACTAAAACTAGCACATGATAGATTAGTTACACTTGGTAAGATAAAACCTATACCAGCTTTAATGTTTAATGCAGATGTTAAAGTATTAGATAGCCCATTATTAAATCAGAAGAATAATGCTACTAAAACTATTATAGCAGCTGATAATGGTATCACTAACAGTGAGAACTATAATGAAATGTTAGGTGCTTTATCAAAGAATCAGGAACAACATGGTGGTGTAGATGCTATTAAAGGTCCAGACGGAAAGTATGTTGAAGAGTTACCCTTAGGTAAGCCTTTGTCAGAACACACTATACAGGAAGTGTTTGGGCTAGTACAAGCTGGTTATACTAACATAGGTCTATATGATATGACACCAGCAGCACTAAGACAGGTGTTTACTGATAATATGGGACAGATAGACTTTACTAGATTATTTGATGAAACAGCACAGTCTAAACTATTAATGGCTAGATTGTATCACAAAGCAAACAATCAACATTTATTTGGTAATGCTGATACGTCATACAGAAGACTGATGAATTTTACAGAAGATCAGATCGAACAGTATGAGTCAATGATTGAAGAAATACCACCATTTATGAGATTAAATACACTTTATGGTCCAGCCGCTAAGGAGGCTATTAACCAAAACTTATAACTATGGAAGAATTTGATGTAGAATATGATCCTACGGGATTTACTTCTACCGAAGAGTTAGAAAAAAGGCTTGAAGAACAATCTATCGCACAAGATAAAATTAACGAAGCTCAAGCACTAGCTGTTCAACAAGAAGAACAAAAAGAAACAGAACAAGTAGATCCTAGAATGACCAACGACAAGTGGGGGCTAAAAGCTTTTGCTAAGGAAGGGCAGTCTATTCTAACTGGTGGTATACAAGATACTATTTCTTCCAGTACTACATTTGCAGAGCGTACATTCGATGCTGTAACTGGTAGGATGGCTGAAGAAAAAGAACAGCAAGGTTATTACAGACCAGACTGGGATCCATTTGTTGATGAAGATGACCCTATCATAACTAAAACATGGTGGGGTAAACTCTTAAGAGGTACGGTACACTTCGGTAGTTTAGCTGCCGGTGTGGTACTATCTGCTAAAGGATTAGCCGCAGCTGGTATACCTTTACTAGGAGCAGCCTCTACTAAGATGTTAGGGCTTGGAACTGTTACCAGAGCTATGGCTATTGGTGGTATTTCTGACTTAATATCTAAAGAATCAGATGGTCATAATGCTTTAGGAGCTTTGACTAAACAGTACGGTTGGATGGATACCCCACTAACTACAAAAGATACTGACCATCCTATGATGATGAAGTTTAAAAACATTGTCGAAGGTATGGGAATAGGTCTGATATTTGATGGAGCCGCACACTTAATAGGTGGTGGTAAAAAAGCTGTACAAAGACAGATTATACAACGAAATAATAGTATAGAACAACAAACTACTACAGCTGCACTTGCACAGATACGTAAAGGAGAAGCTGAGTTTCGTGCTGAAAAGAACGCACCTATAGCTCAAAGGCATCAGGGTGCTCATACATCAGAGGTTGACGTAGGTCAAGCTAGAGATCAGTTAAAGCGTACACGTACTGATTGGGGATCTGAAGATGGATCTACAGGCGGTGTAACTACAGCAGTAGAGCGTGAACGTATAGCATTAGAAGGTGGTACAACAGACGAGGTAGTTGAACGTACACTACGAGGTTTGATGAGCGATGAGAAGTTTAAAAAAGAAATGGAGTTTGTAAAAGGTGATAGAAAAGCCTTAGCAGATGTTTGGCGTGATGCTGTTCATTCTTACAGAGAAATCATTGAAGGTAGAAATGCCGCTGAAATGCCTGCGGAAGAGTTTTTAAGTGACCTATTTGAGAAACAAAAAGCTAGTATACCTCTAGGAGATGAGACATTTGAGACTTGGTCTGCTGAAACAGTAGTTACAGCTGACTTAGTAGTTGGATCTTTGCTTAAAAAACTAAGAGATACAGGTATAGCTGGTAGAGAACTAGCAGATTATGTGTCATTAGATGACATAGATGGACCAGCAAAGCAAGTAATAGATACTATGTTAACTGCTTTGACACAGACTAAGAAATCTAGGTTTGTAGCATCTGATTATTTTAGATCATTTGGTGCTGGTAAAACTAGGAAACAGCTAAACGATGCAGTTAACCAAGCTGTAGCGTCTGATATGCAAGATGTAAAAGATTCTATACTTTCTATTCTTAAGATTGCTAAAGATGATGCAGATGATAACTTATTAAACGCACTATTTGAAGCATTTTCTATGATGAAGAATGTGAATAATCTAGATGATTTTGACAACTGGGCAAGAACTATACTCAGAGGTGGTCAAATAGCAGGCGAAGGACCAGAACGAACTGGTGCATTAATACGTAGCTTACAGGAAATGATAAGTCATAGTGTACTTAGTGGACCTAAAACACCGCTTCGAGCACTTTTAGGTACAGGTAGTGCAACATTTTTACGTCCTTTATCTACATTTATAGGAGCTACTATGCGTTATCCGTTTACTGGAGACGCAGCTACAGTACGTGGTAGCCTTGCAGCTATGAATGGTATGATAGAAGCTATACCAGAAGCATTTGATTTATTCTTTACTAAGTTAAATGGCTACTGGAGTGGTGATATATCTACTATTAAGACTAGATTTATTGAGTTTACTAAAGGAGACGCTAACTGGGAAGTCATGCGTAGATGGGCAGAAGATAGTGGCAGAGCATCTAAACAAGATCGTGCTATCTTTGCGTTTACTAATATGATTCGTGGTATTAATAACAATAATCTTTTTACTTACTCTACTAAGATAATGGCAGCAACTGACGATGCCTTTACATTCTTACTAGGTAGAGCTAAGATGAGAGAAAAAGCTATGCGTCGTGTACTAGAATTAGAAGGTAGTGGTGTACAGTTACCTGTTATTAACGGTAATGTTATGAAAGCATATCAAGATGATTTCTACACAGAAATATTTGATGCTAATGGTAACATTAAAGATGATGCAACTATGTTTGCAAAGAAAGAGGTAACACTTACACAAGATCTAACTGGCTTTGCAAAAGGTCTAAATGATGTTATGACATCTAATCCTTTTGTTAGACCATTCTTTCTATTTGCTAGAACTGGTGTAAACGGATTAGCACTAACTGGTAAGCATACCCCCGGATTTAACTTCTTAGTAAAAGAGTTTAATGACATAGCTTTTGCTGGACCTAAAGATATACCTAACCTTAAAAAGTATGGTATTAACACAGTAGAAGAATTACAAAATGCTAAGGCACTACAAACAGGTAGATTAGCGATAGGCTCTGCTGTGACCTTTATGGGTATACAAGCATGGCAGTCAGGTAGACTTACTGGTGACGGTCCTACAGATAGACAGATGAGACAGGGTTGGATAGATGGTGGCTTTTTAGCTGGAACTATTGAACTTGGTGGTGTTAGAGTAAACTATGAGGACATCGAACCTTTTGGTCTAATACTTAGAACTATTGCTAACGTAGGTGATGCTAGTATATTGATGGGTGAAGAGTGGACAGAAAAAGAATTACAAAAGATTTCTCTTGTTATAGCTCAGGCTGTTACAGGTAAATCTTACTTAGCTGGATTACAGCAACTGGTTGATTTAACAGCTGGACGCCCCGGTCAGGTAGAACGTATACTTGCTAGTATTACCAACAACACTGTACCGCTTGCAGCTTTACGTAATGAAATGGGTAAATTACTTAGTCCACATATGCGTGAAATTAACTCTGGTGTATTTCAGTCTTGGCAAAACCGTAACCTAGCTACTGAAGTTTTACCCGGTATCGAAGGTCTACCTATTAAGTATGACATGCTAAATGGTCAACCACTTAGAAAACATGACTTTATGACTCGTGCATTTAACATGATTAGTCCTATACAGCTGAACATGGATCAAAGTGTAGGTCGACAGTTTTTGTTTGATAGCGGTTACGATCTTAGAATCAGTACATTTTATGCACCTGATGGTACTAATTTAACTGACGACGCTGGTATACGATCTCAGTTTCAAGAAGCTATAGGTCAATATAATTTGGAAGCAAGGCTAGAAGAACTAGCTAGAGATCCTAAAGCTATTGCATCTATGAAACTAATGAGACAAGATATACGTGCTGGTAAACGTGCAGAGTATAACGCTAGAGACTACTACCACAACATTATGATAGATAGAATGTTTAAAGAAGCTAGAAGACTAGCTTGGAGTGACATTAAATATAGACAAGATATAATGGCTCTAATTAGTGAGCAGAAACAAAAGAAACTAGAACAAGAATATAAAACTAATCAATCAAACAACCTTCTTACCATGTATAAGTAATGGCAACAACTTTCGTAGACCATGATGGAGACGGAAACGCTACGAAGTCGTTTTCCTTTCCTTCCATAAAAGAAGCTGATATTAAAGTAGAAGTCGATCAAGTCGTAAAGACAGTCGGCACACACTATAATATAACTGGCTACACAACAACAGGTGGCGGTAATGTAGTCTTTATAGACAACAGTGGTTCCGGTGGAACTAACCATATACCACAAACTTCGGCAAACAAAATACGTATTTTTCGTGATACAGATGTAGACAGTGCAAAGGCTACATTTACAGCAGGGTCATCAGTTAGAGCTGGTGATCTTAACAATAACCAAACACAGATATTGTATGCTGCACAAGAAGAGCAGAACCAAACAATACAAACAGCTAAAATAAAAGATTTAGCAGTCACAACTGCTAAGATCAAAGATCAAAATGTAACAACTGCTAAGATTGCAGATGATGCCGTTACTGGTGCTAAACTACCAGACGATGTTATTAACTCTGAGCACTATGCAGCTGTTTCTATTGATACTGAGCACATTGCGAACGAAAATATTACTACAGCTAAACTAGCAAACAGTGCTGTAACATCTTCTAAACTTGCAGACGCTAACGTAATAACAGCTAAGATAGCAGACAGTAATGTAACAACAGCAAAGATAGCTGATTCAAATGTAACAACAGCAAAGATAGCAGATTCCAATGTTACAACAGTTAAGATAGCTGACAGCAATGTAACAACTGCCAAGATAGCAGATAGCAATGTAACTACAGCTAAGATAGCAGATGATGCGGTAACGAGTGCTAAACTAGCTAACGATATAGACTTAGCTGGAACTTTAGATGTAAGCGGTCAAGCTACATTTGATAATAATGTTTTAATTGCTGCTGACAATAAAGTTTTTACTGTAGCAAACGGATCAAGTGTTAATAAATTCCAAGTTGACACTGATAATGGTAACACCACTATTCAAGGTGGTTTAAATGTTCAAGGAGGTCTTACAGTAGTTGGTTCTACAATTTTAGCTAATGAGCAAATAGGAACATCCGAACTAGCAACTGATGCAGTTACTACAGCTAAAATAACTGATTCAAATGTTACTACAGATAAGATAGCTGACAGTAATGTTACTACAGCTAAAATTGCAGATGACGCAGTTACAGCAGCTAAGATAGCTGACTCAGTTATAGTAACTAATAGTGAACAGGCATCTGCTAGTGTAAATGATACATCTTTCTTTACTACTTCCGCATCTGACGCTAGATACTTTAACATAAGTTCTGGTGACACAATTAAAGATGGTGATACATTCCCAGACAATGATACTACGATTGCTACAACCGCAGCTATCAACGACAGAATAATTGACTTAGTTGATGACGTAGGTGGTTTTGTACCGATAGCTAGTGAGACAAATTTCCCTGCTGAAAACCCTGATATAAATTTAAGTGGAAGCACAAAAGGTGGTACTATTATTTCAGTTAAAACAGCTTCTACTAACTTAGTACCAAGCGGAACTACAGTTAATATTCCAAACGGTAGAGGTAGTGGTAACGCAGTTATTCTTACAGGTGTACCATCTACTATACCTTCTGGTTTTGGATTTTTAGTAGAAACTACACAAGTAGATCATACCTACGCATTTCATAGATTAGTACCAAAAGCAACAGAGGTTACAACTGTAGCTACAAACGCAACTAATATTGCTGCTGCTGGAGCTAATACAACAAATATTAATGCTGTAGCTAATAATGCTTCTAACATCAATACTGTAGCTGGAAATAATGCTAACGTTTCAACAGTTGCTGGTATCTCTGCTAACGTCACAACTGTAGCTGGTATTCAAGCTAACGTAACTACTGTAGCTAATAATAATTCTAATGTAACTGCTGTTGCTGGTAACAACTCAAATATTACTGCTGTTGCTGGTAATGCAACTAATATAAATGCAGTTCAAGCAAACGCATCAAATATCAATACTGTAGCTGGTATTAATTCTGATGTTACTGCGGTAGCTGGTAACTCAAGCAACATAAACTCTGCTGTTAGTAACGCAAGTAATATTAATAGTGCGGTTAGCAATGCTAGCAACATTAACAGTGCGGTCAGCAATGCTACCAATATAAACACTGTTGCAGGGGCTATAACTAATGTAAATACTACAGCTACAAACATAAGTAATGTAAATACAGTTGCAAGTAACATAAGTAATGTAAACAGTTTTGCTGGTACATATCAGATAGCTTCTTCTGCTCCTTCAACAGATGGTGCTGGTAACGCACTTGCAGAAGGTGACTTATACTTTGATACATCTTCTGACGAGCTAAGAATATACAATGGTTCATCTTGGCAAGGTGGTGTAACAGCTGGTTCTGGTTTTGCTACTTCTGGTGCTAACACATTTACTGGAAACCAGATAATACAAAATGCTGCTCCGTCACTTTCTTTTGTTGATTCTAACAATAATCCTGATTTTAAAATTTTATCAGATGGCGGTATTCTTGCATTTCAAGATATAAGTAATAGTGCCAATAGAGTTGTTATAAATGCAGATGGACATGTTGATATAACAGGAAACTTAGATGCTCAAGGCGGACTTGACGTAACAGGTAACATAACTGTATCTGGTAACGTAGATGGTCGTGACGTAGCTGCTGATGGTACTAAATTAGACGGTATTACAGCTAATGCTATTGCTGATCTAGTAGAGGATACATCACCGCAACTAGGTGGTGCTTTAGAAAGTAATGGTAATGAAATTCGGATGGCTGATAATAATAAATTTGTTTTGGGCGATTCGCAAGATTTACAAATTTATCACGATTCGTCAAACAGTTATATTAAGGATTCTGGTACAGGAGCTTTACAAATTCAAGCTAGTACACTGTTTCTTAAAAATGCTGCTGGCAATGAAAACATGCTTCAAGCCCATCAGAATGGAGCTATAAATTTATATTACGACAACAGTAAAAAGCTTGAGACAACAAGTGCTGGAGCTACACTTACAGGTGATCTTAGTATTTCTCAAGATTTAAGCGTTACTAGAGATGTAAGTGTTTCTCGACATGTAGATTTAGCTGATGATAGTCAATTAAGATTTGGCTCTCCTAATGGGTTTAATATATATCATGATGGTAGCAACACCTACATGATAAATCAAACTGGTAATCTTTATATTCGAGATGACAGTGGTAATGTTCATATTCAAGGTAGAACTAATGAAGAAAGTATTATTGCTAAATATGATGGAGCAGTCGAGTTATATTACGACAACGTTAAAAAGTTTGAGACAACTACTGCTGGTGTAAAACTTCCTGATAATCAAAAAGTAGAATTTGGTGATGATGATGATTTAGAAATTTTCCATTATCAAACAGATGATGAAAACATTATAAATTCACATAAACCATTACTACTCATGTCTAATGGTAATACACGAATACAGTCTAATACAGGTGAAGACATGATAAAAGCTGTTCCTAATGGAGCAGTAGAGTTATACTACAACAATACAAAAACTTTTGAAACAGCAGGGCATGGAATAAATATTACAGGTGGTTTTGTACAAACTGGTAGTAGTCTTATAAATGATAACGGAAAACTTCAATTTGGTAATGGTGCAGACCTACAAATTTATCACGATGGAACGTATAACAGGATTGCAGCTAATGCTCAAATATTTTTACAAAATAAAGCTGCTAATGAAACTTATATAGCTGCTTATGAAAATGGAGCCGTAGAACTTTACCATGACAATAATAAAAAGTTTGAGACTACAAGTGCGGGAACTACAACTACAGGTACATCGACTGTAAATGGTTTTGTTGAATCAGTTGGTTCCGGTGGTAATCATGGTGGAAAATTTGGTAATATTTCGGTTGGACATGGTAGCACGTACAATACAATACAAACAATAACTAACTCAACAAATCTACACCTTCAATATAATGTGAATGGAGATATACGTTGTAATGAGGGTGGCGGTGATATGCATACTCGTGATATATTACCACAAGCTGATAGTTCTTATAATTTAGGTTCAAATGGTACAAGATGGGCAAACGTATATGCTGACACACTATATGGTGACGGATCAAACCTTACAGGTATTAACACAGATCTAGTATCTGACACATCACCACA
>VTLG01017248.1_pt1 | contig 10622 bp, 13 predicted proteins | sample 4694571 | NCBI WGS metagenome assembly VTLG01 (sample SAMN12604809, study PRJNA352737) | marine metagenome | biome: ENVO:00000447; feature: ENVO:00000209|ENVO:00000569|ENVO:01000036; material: ENVO:00002151; isolation source: viral sequences binned using virsorter ... | reverse complement strand
TTTTAAATAATTGTTTATGCTGTTCCATAATGTCTTCGTCTGAATCTTTCATCTTATCAACCTGATCTTCTAGCTTAAGTACTTGTCTCTCTAATTTATCCACTTTATCTTCATGTACTGCTTGAATCGTAGAGAGTTCAAATGTACGCGAAAGACTCCAGCCACCCAGCGCTATGAGTAGCCCAACCAATAATGTCATTAGTTTGTCGGCCATTAAAATATAATCTCCATGACTAAGTATAGCGTAATAAAGATGAACATTCCAGTCATTTGAATGTCATAGGGGAAATTGGTCATTCTTTTTGGTTTATATCTCCCCAAATAATTTTATATTTTAATTTGCCACCATCATCCCCCTCCGTATGATCAGTGGGTTCTTCAATCTGAAGAACATGTTTTACGCCTTTACACCCAACAGAAAAAAGACATAACAAACCGATGATTATAGAAGATATTAAATATTTCATCCATCTAATCGCTTTGTTTTTTCTTTTTCTTGCGAGTCTTCTTACCCTTAAAATCTTTAAACTTCGATATCTCATTTTGTATTACCTCAATTTTCATTTTGATTACAACCATGTCCTGAGACAATGAGAATGACCTTTGTAGTGACCATCCTCCGAGCGCTAATACAATAGCGAGTAAAGCAGTTATTAATTTATCATTCATTTTTAACACTAACTATTTTTGTTAAAAAACTTTGTTCATATGTCATTTGTTCTGCGCGGTCTTTTTCGTCGTCTTTTATTTGACAACATGTACCGGATTTTTCTTTTTCTTTGGTATGCATAGTGCAAGTTTTTTCTTCGTCTATTGGCATGAGAGACACTCATCATTATTCACTGTAGCTCCCTGGGGATTACAATTACATTTCTCACATGGGCATACGCCGTTGCTGTCTGAATGTCCGCTGACATTACAGTGACAATTACAAAGGCAATCTTTACATTTATTCATTTTTAGTTTTCTCAATATTGTAGAAGTAGCTATCACTATCTTCTGTTTTCCATTTACTATCGTCTTCAACATTCCATTCCGACGTCTGAACCTTCCAGTCAATCGGAATTTCATCCTTCACTGTGAAAGATGGAACACTCCATATTAATCTATTATTGGGCTGAGCCGCATAGTTGCCATCATCCAAAGCAAGTATGTGCGCACATTTATGCTCTGCGGGAATTTCTGAATGATCCGTATCTACTATATTACTCTCAGGATGAGCCCAGTCAACTGTGAAAAGATAGGATCCGGTATGCCAAACCTTATCTTTATCAATATATTTTCCGGATTGTCCGTCTAAGATATCGTAATTAGTAATAGCAGGATAGTAGCTGAAACAATTCCAAAGCTCCAGCTGGTCCAACCTAGTCCTAGGAACTTCCTCTGGCTTAAATCCTCTTTGTATAAACGCACTAATTGGTAGCCTATAGAAGACAGCACCATTTTCCATAAGTGCATGAAAGAGTATAGGACGCCCTGTAATCGATGCCAACCCAAAAAGTAAACAGTCTTCCACTTCTCCGTGGTGAGCTTTAAGGTCATAGAGATATTCTCTCCTGATCTGACAATAGATAACAGGGATGTTTACATTTAAGTAAGCCATTTAACATAAATTCCTATAGTGCTGCGATTATTAAAATAACAACAACCACTCCAGCACCAATACACACTTTTCTGTGATCTTGCCAGATTTGTTTAATTGTTTCCATAGTTCCTCCTATTTTATGTCTCCCCAGTTTTTACCGGACTCGTAGTCTACCTTATTAGGTACTTCAAGTCCAACTGCTGATTCCATAATTTCAACTATTTGTTTGGCTTGTTTATCATCTTTTACCGAAATATCCAACTCATCATGAACCTGAATATGCGGGATAATACCTGCTTTATATAATTCAATCATCGCTTTTTTAGTCATGTCCGCTGCTGACCCTTGTATTAATTTATTTAATGCTTTGTAAGTGTAAGCTCTTCTAATGCCAGGTCCATGTTCCAAGATCGCTTGTTCGTGAGGTAATGCTTTATGAATCCCGAAGTAATTAGGTTCCCACAAATGAAACCGACAAAGTCTACCGAGTAAAGTTCTAATCTTCCCTGAGTCCTGTGCACGTTTCATGACCGCGTCCATCAGTTGTTTAACAAAGGGAACTCGACCATGATACTGTTGAAATAATTCTTGAGCTCGTTCTTTATTAACACCAAGCTCGGCTTGTAATTTATTTTTTCCCATTCCATAAAACAATCCTAAGTTAATCGTCTTCGCCTGGTATCTTGGAATGTCAGCTAACTCGGCCACAATACTATGGAAGTCTGCGTCTTCATTTTTATAAGCTTCAGCCACTTCATCCACTCCATATAAATTTTGTAATGATGCATAGTGCACAACCAATCGGGGTTCTTGTTGATTATAGTCAAAGCATCCCCAGGTGTGTCCTTCTTCAGGAATAAACAAACGTCTAATCCGTGGTCCAAGGTCTTTGTTGCGTGCAGGAATTTGTTGTAAATTTGGATTGGCATAACTGAATCGTCCCGTCACGGTTCCTCCGTTATCTCCCCGCAACTGATTAATCTCAGCATAAATTCTACCCTTGTAGGTATGTTTCAATATGGTATCAATAAATGTGGTATGGGCTTTGTTTATTTCTCTAGCCTGGGCGATTCGTTTCACCAGTGGGTGGGGGTGATTCATTAAAAAGTTTTTAGTAAAACTTGGCGCTTGCGTTTTAATCGTTCGATCGTAAGGTAATTTTAATTTATCAAAGACTTTAGCAATTGATCTTGCTGCCCAGATCTGAACTTCTATTCCTGTTTTGTTCTTAACCTCAGTGAGTAATTTTTGTTCATGTTCCATTAACGTTTTCTTTTCGATCGCTGCTTGTTCTTGATTTACGCGTACACCGAGAAAGCGCATGTTGACAAGACAAGGGAACAAATCTAACTCCAGTTGAAAGATAGAACTAATATCTTGATGTAAAATTTCTTTTTTTAATTCTTTCCATAGAGCTAAAGTTAATTCAGCATCTTTCTCTGCATAAGCTCCCACATAAAGTGCCGGAAGTTTATACATCTCTGCTTTAGGATCAATGCCCCATTCTTTAGCGGCAGCATAGAGAGCTGCTTCGTCTTTACCTTGTCCGGTATAACGTCTCGAACAATTATTTAAATCATAACGTAATTGATTTTCATCAACGAGAGCTGCAGCAATCATCGTATCCACTACTCGTCCTCGTATGGTTAGACCTAAACGTCTAAGCCAACAGACATCATACATAGCGTTGTGAAAAATTTTAATAGCAGGGGTATTTAAAACACCCTGGACCCATTTTAAAACCGTCTTACGATCCATGTTCCCTCCGCCTTCATGAGCGATTGGATAATACCCAGACCAATCATCCACAGCGACAGCGATCCCCGTGACATCACCTCGACCAGTGACAGAACCGGATCCCATTTTCATTAGGTCAGGATCTTTGGTTTCTAAATCAATAGCAATTTCTGCGTACTTGGATAAATCAGGAAAATCTTCAGGAGGAAGCCACTCAGTTTGAGGTCTAAAAAGAGGGACTTGCATTATCTAATAATCCCCCAAGAATTTGGTTTAGGTTTTGTCTCGGCTTTTTCTGTTGTATAATCTCTCTCAATAATCATTTCAATAAAATGTATGGCTTTTAATAAATCTTCCTTTCCTGCTTTATACGGATGTCTACAAATATATTTTATAGCGGATCCTTCTGGGAAAAGCAATTTGTTTTCAATTACAAATTTACTCGGCTGAATTTTAAAATTCTGATAGTGGGATCCACCGATTTGTTTATCGTACGAACTCATACTTGATAGCTTTTATAAAAATCTTTAGGTTCTATAATATGTAAATTTTCTTTTGCTCGTGTCGCACCTACATAGAACAAACGATTTTCATCGTCAGGATTCCTTTCATATCCTTTCTGTGTATTTAAACTTAGATCAGTAAGAAGAATTACATTTTGTGCTTCTCCCCCCTTGACTCCATGAATTGTAGATAATAAAATACGTGGTTTTTTATTTAATTGTTCTCCATTCGCTCTCATCTTTCTAATGTATTCGACTTTTCTTCGAGGAGCTTCATCTAAAGCTTCATACCAAACGGCATCGGTCATAAATCCATGACGAGCTTTACAAGTTTCCAACGTATAGCGTTTATCTTTATCCATAAAAAATTGTTGAGTCTTGTCTACTTTGCTTGGACTCATGTAAGTTATTATTCTTTTAATTTGATTTAAATCTAATGTGGTTCCTTTACGCCAGTTTTCCCAATCAGTAATGGCTTCATATAAATCTTCTTCATAAGATCGTTTAAATTTGTTTTTATAATATAATCCTTTTCGATACAGGGTATCTTCTAAGTCAGCTAACATAAATTTTGTTCGAGCCAGGACTAACCATTCTCCACTATTCATATTTACATTTTCAAAATCAGGATGACGATGTAATCCTCCTTCATGCAGTTTGGGTTTCCATTCTTTATCTAAACGATTAGAAACTCTTCCTATAATCTTCATCGCAATGTCATGAACTTTTCTAGGAATACGAAACGATTGAGTTAGATTTAAAAATTTTCCTTTTTGTGTAATAAAACTATCAACGTCTGCACCAGCCCATCTAAAGATTGCTTGGTCATCATCGCCGGCGATATAAGAATCACCCGACTTGTTCCAAATATTTTTAGCCATGTCCCATTGCATCAAAGATAAATCTTGAGCTTCATCAATAAAAACTACGTCAAACTTTGGAGAGGCATCTGATTTAATAAAATTTAAAATCATGTCATTAAAATCTATAAGACTATGTTCTTTCTTATAACGTTCTAATTCATTCGCAATGATTCTTAATTTATTAAATTCAACATCTTGCGTGTGTTCTTTTAAATCATATTGTCTTTCAAAACTTATGTTTCTTAATTTAGCTAATTGAATAATTCTTAAGTAATCACTTTTAGTTGTAAAGATTCCTCCTTCGTCATCATCGTATTCCATGTAGTCCACAGGGAAATCTATTTTCTTTCCAAAATCTTGGTAGTGATGACGTTGCATCACACTTTCTTTTTTAATTCCTAATCTTCTAAAAGCTAAAGAGTGTAAGGTTCTAAAATAAGGAAGATCATCTTCCGTTAAATTAAATTTTTCCATCGCTCGATCTCTCGCTTCGTATGCAGCTTTCTGTGTAAAAGCAAAATAACCAATCTTATTAGGATCGGTTTGTTTTAAATGGTCATCAACTTTATTTAATAAGGTTGTAGTCTTCCCTGTTCCTGGTGGACCTAACACAATCGTTTTCATTAATAAGGATCCTTGGGTTTAAATTGTTTTGGTTTATAATTATCTTCTATCTTTTCAAAAGAGTTTACACACATTACACTTATTTTCTTTTTACCTATCATAATTCGATCATCTATACAGTCAAAGTGATCCTTTAACATTTGTTGAGTCACCTGAGATTTTTCATCCCATTTTCTTTTTTGTAAGAATCCATAAAAAAATTTACTAAAAATAAAATAATGTTTTCCTTCACTAGTGTAAACATTTCCTCTGGAAATATCATCCTTCGTGGTTGTCGTTGAACTTCGGTTAGTACAAAATTCTTCTAGATGTTCTTGAAGTTGATCTATTTTGGAAGAGCCTGCGGGGGCTGGAACTTTTTCAATCCCTGCTAATAATAAATCAGTGTATTGTCCGAACTCTTTGGGTGAAATTCTCGGTGGTCTTTTATCAATTTGTTTAGCCACTGCTCTTTGAAAAAGTCTTTGTTCTAATAATGTTTCTACATTATCAAGTTTAACTCTTTGTCCATCTACGTTTACATAATAATAAGGTTCATCTAATTCTATTTTTTGAAGATCACTTAAGACGGGAAAAAGAGCCATTCCTCCTATTCCATATTTTCTTGTTCTACATAATTCTTTATCACAGAAACTACACATCGGTTCATCTTTACATTTATAACCCCAATCTTTTTTATCGTGCTGTTCTTTAATTCTTTCTACTGAGGCATCATCTAAAGGTGGATTCATAACCTTTTCATTAAATAAAATAATTTTATTTTTCCATTCGGACGGCCATTTCTTTTTGGCATAAACGGTATAATGAAAAAGTGCATTGTCTCTTCCCCCTTCACTAATTCCTTCTGCTGCCAATGTCTCCATGCACGGAGGCCCATCACTTAATTCTGATTCTTGTCTTTTAATAATTAATTTTTCAAGTTGATCGGGTGTAAGTTTATTTCTTTCATAGAGTCCAAAAAAACCATCTAGACTAGCAGCTTCTCCGTTTTCCAGAAAGGCATATCTTGTTGTTTTTTCACAATTAAAATATGGTAAGTTAAGAAAATTTCCTGTATCATCTTTCGACTTTAATTCAATCTGTTTTGGAAAAACTTCAGAGCTTCCAAATCCTAGAATAGATCCAATCGATACTAATTTTTTTCTAATAAGTTCAGCATCTACAGGAACTGTTGTAAATAAAAAAATATGGGCTCCTCCACTTTTAGAGCGAGTTGTGACTAATGGTAAATTTAATTTTGTAATTTGTTTTATTAATTTTTTATGATCAAAACCTGCATAAGAATCAATGTCAATACACCCCCAACGACATTTGTTTTCTTCATTAATCGGAATAATTCCTAGACTTGGTTCAATTCCTTTTAAATGATTTTGCCAGAGTTCTTCCGTGACCTGTTGACGTTTAACAAACGATTGTCCTTTAACTTTAGTCCCATCTACATTTTTCTTTTCAACGTAGGTACACCCATGTGCTCTTTCTAATCCTGTAAATATTTCTATAAACTTTTTCATATATCCTTTATAGGGCGGGTTAAGTCTCCCGCTCCCGCCCCATGTATAACCCTTGGAAGAGTTATTCCTTAATAAGGTACGTCCGATTTAGATTCTTCAGTTCCATGTTTCGCTTCTATTTCTCCTTTGCTAACTCTTACAGCAAATTGTTTTGCGATTTCATAAACTGACTTATCTTTAATAGGACCAACTTGAGAAACATCCCATCCAAACCAAGTTCCTTTGTCATTGGATTGTTGGACTGTTCTTAGCTTATAAATGTGGCTATATGTTGGCGGTGTGAACAAGCCATTCTTGCCTTGCATTTTAATGCCTAGCATCATTGAGTTCCATTTTTTGCTAATCTTTAATTGAGTAGCCTTCATAGAAATCAAAGCGGTTGATGGACTTTTTCCTAAAGTCACAACATAATGATTTGCTGTGTTCTCTAAGTAATTTCCATTACCTAATCTGTCTTTGTTCATTTTATCCCTGGTCGTTTTAGGGATATCGTCACCTGCGTTATAGATGTGAACAGGTGCGCCTTTAGATTCACCTCGGTCTTGCCATTCGATGTACTGTCTTTTGTAAAAGACTGGCAATACTTGGATGCCTTCTGTGCCATCATACAGTGCGTTAGTCACTGTATTCAAAATCATGCCAGGTTCTGCACCTTCAACATATTTTGCATCCCGTTTATTAACTTCGGGAGATAGCTGTCCCAAGACTTTCAGAAATGGTAACGCTAAATCTTCCTGCGTTATATTTTGAGCGCCTTGGTTTGCATCAGCTTCGAAAATGTTCGTTGCTAATGCGCCTGCTTGATCACGTTTCGTGATTTCTGCTTTTTGGTTCATGTTTATTGTTTCCTTGTTAGTTTGGTTCGGTTTCCTACGAACACGTTAAAAATATCCGTTGGCATTTCTTTGCCTGATTCAATTCGCTCACGGACGAGAGCTTTTAAAGTCATGGGCTCTACCTTCAACTTTTGTGTCGGCTCAAACCCACGACTCTTTGCAAGGTTAGCATAATCTGCCGCCTTGTTATCTTCATTCCGTCCAAAGGAAACGGTAATATCATTTTTAATAATATCACCTAGGCCATTAGAACGAAGCCAATTATACGCTGCCTCTCTATTCTTAACCGAGATGTTAGCTGCATAATACGGTTTAACCTCAACTGCAGATCCATCTGCAAGTTTGAGAGATGATAACCCCATTTCACTTAAAAGTGTAGGGATAATTTCACCTGAAATTCTTTCAACTTCACGTTGTTTATTTTTTAAAGCTTCTTCATCAGCTTTAACTTGATCTTCTAGATCTCTAAGATTTTTTACTTGTGTTGCCAAGGAAGTTAGATTCGATGTACGATCTAAAACTTCTTCTTGGTCTTTTTCAAAATTAATATCACTCATCTATTGTTCCTTTCTCATGTAAGTTAATGTCAATGGAATAATATTTTCTTTCTTGTTTATCCCATTTGAGTAATTTGTATTTACCATTTGTAATATCCGATACAATCGAACATGCGACCCCTATTATAGCAGGATCTCCTGTTAATAACAAATAGTCCCGAGTAGAATAATTTTTTAAAAGATCTCTTAATTTAAAAATTAAAGGGCCCGGTGAAAAAATAATTTGAGAAAGTTCAGGAAGTAAAAATTTAAATTCACCATATTCTCGTGCTCCCATAATATTAATTTTAGGACGGCCTTCGCTTGTCCCTGGAATTTCTTGAATAACGTAAACTTTAGGTTTTGTCTTTCCTGTTAATTCTCCGTAGTCTAAATTTTTTTCTTTCATGCTTGACTTATATAATACATCCTATATATTAAGTCAATAGAAAGATGAATTATAAATTTAAAACCGATCCGTATGAGCATCAGCTCAAGGCTTTAGATATGTCTTGGCATAAGGAAACGTTTGCTTATTTTATGGAAATGGGGACGGGTAAAACTAAGGTTCTTATTGATAATATGTCTATGCTTTATGATAAGGGAAAAATTGATGGAGTTTTAATTATTGCTCCCAAAGGAGTTATTAATACGTGGTATAAACAGGAGATTCCAGCTCATATGCCCCAGCATATAGATAATGTGTCGGTATTATGGCAGGCTAATATTACGCAATCTCAACAAGATAAGTTAGATACTTTATTTGCAACAGGTCATGACTTTCATATATTAATAATGAATGTAGAAGCTTTCAGTACTATTAAAGGTGTAAAATTTGCTTATAAATTTATCTCTTCTCATAAAACCTTAATGGTTGTTGATGAAAGCACCACTATTAAAAATCCTAAAGCTAAAAGAACAAAAAATATTATTAAACTTTCTAAGTTTACGAAGTATCGTAGAATTTTAACAGGTTCTCCTGTCACTAGAAATCCTTTAGATCTCTATAGTCAATGTGAATTTTTAAGTCCTTGGCATTTAGACAGTCAATCTTTTTATTCTTTTAGAAATAGATATGCAGAAATGAAAACCATGAATTTTGGGGGACGTTCAGTTCAAGTCGTAGCCTTTTATAAAAATCTAGGAGAATTATCCGATAAACTTAAACCTTTTTCTTATCGAGTCTTAAAAGAAGATTGTTTAGATCTACCTCCTAAAATTTATATGAAAAGAATTATTCAACTTACCCCTGAACAAGATAAACTTTATAAACAAATGAAAGAGCAAGCCTTAGCTGAAATGAATGGTGAAAAAATGACAACAGCCACAGCTCTTACACAGCTCATGCGTTTACAACAAATTACGTGTGGTCATTTCAAGGGAGATGATGCCGAAATTCAAGATATTAAACATAATCGGTTAAATGAATTAATGGAGGTATTAGAAGAAGTTGAAGGCAAAGCTATTATCTGGGCTCATTGGCAAAGAGACGTTAAAATTATTAAAGACGCTTTAAGTAAAGAGTATGGTCCGGGGTCGGTGGTCGATTATTATGGGCTTACGCCTCAGGATGAACGACAGAAGAATAAAGACAATTTTCAAAATAATCCTGAAGTTAGATTTTTTATAGGAACCCCTCAAACAGGAGGATATGGAATAACTCTCACTGCGGCTAATACCGTGATTTACTATTCTAATGGATATGACCTTGAAAAACGTTTACAGTCAGAAGACCGTGCTCACCGAATTGGCCAAAAAAAGTCAGTGACCTATGTTGACATTATTGCGGATAAAACGGTAGATCAAAAAATAGTTAAAGCTCTCAAAAACAAAATTAATATTGCTTCACAGATTATGGGAGAAGAACTGAAAGAATGGATATAAGTGAACATCGACATATTTTAAATAAAAAACAACAATCTGCTCTTTTAAAATTAATCAATAAAAAATTAGTCCGTGTGCCAGCCGATCCTGGAAAATATTACCCTGGCCTCCAAACTTACGCTGATCTTCATTTATCTAAAGAATTACAACCTCTGATTAAAAGTTTAAAAGACTATATTCATGAGTCTTTTATTATTACTAAGTGTTGGGCTAATCATACCGATGGGGGATATACCTCTTGGCACTCACATACTGCAGATTTATCGGTGGTCTATTATCTTAAAAATAAAGAATCGTTAGGAACCCTCTTTAAAGTGAATAATAAAATTATTTCTTTTCAAGCTCCCGAAAATTCTTTGATTATTTTTAAACATCAGACCCACAGTGTTCCTCCTAGAAAAAAAGGAACTCCCAAACTTAATAGATACTCCATAGCCTTTGAAATATCCATTAAAAAGTAGGATATACGCGTGGGCGCCGCAAAATTTTAAAATTGGGTTATTTGATATAAATCACAATCAGCATCAATAATAAAACAATACC
>VTLG01012059.1_pt1 | contig 10622 bp, 16 predicted proteins | sample 4694571 | NCBI WGS metagenome assembly VTLG01 (sample SAMN12604809, study PRJNA352737) | marine metagenome | biome: ENVO:00000447; feature: ENVO:00000209|ENVO:00000569|ENVO:01000036; material: ENVO:00002151; isolation source: viral sequences binned using virsorter ... | reverse complement strand
CACCATACATGTAAGATGGATTTAGCTGATAACCCATTGTCGGCGGCTCGTCAGAAAGCCCTCTGTTTAGCACACCTGCGTCCAGCGGAGTTGCTACATTAAAACTTTCATCTGCATCATCTTGCTGAGCCATCTCAATCATAGCTTCAAGCTTTGTATCTTCACCACCTATACCAGCCATTCTATGTCCCCTTTAAGTTCTTAATTAAAAAATCTAACGCCTCTCGTGCTTTGAACAAATCGTTTGCAAGTACTTGTACATCCTCACGTAAATTACGTAGCGCATTTAGTGACGCTACATCTTGACTGGATATAGTATATCCATCGTCTCCACTTAATGTTACACTTACTAGATCTTGTTGTCCAATATTCTCGGTAGTAATATCACCGCGCACACAAGCTATACTAGCACCGTCTGATTCTCCCCGTGTACCACATAGCAGTTCAATGTTTTCTTTTTGTGCTGCTAAGAGAAGAGCCTCCCAATCTAAAACTCCATCAGGTACTTCCGGAACTGCTACAAAGCGTCGTGCCATCAAGCCCTCCGCAATCCATCGGGAGTTTCACCTAAGTGTATAGCACGAACTCGTGCTTTTCCAGCAACAGTAACTTCAAACATATCAGATTTGTAACCTACAGGACATCTAAAAATACTACTGTCGGTTACAGTCTGTACAAAAACTTCCTCTTTATTTTGAAATAATTTAAAGGTAACTGTGTAATTAATTGGTGCTGTACGGGCTGTTCTAGTAAGCCCGTCCCCATGAATAACATTACGGTTAAACTCTGCAAAGTTGTTAATTTCAACACCTTCCGCATCGCTATAATCGGTTGGCCCATTAAGGGAACCAAGTTGCTGAGAGACCGCCCATATACCTGTGTTATACGCTACAATACCAGCATTATACGTTGTATAGGCAGCGGAGTCTTCGGCAGTTACACTGTAATCTGCAACAACTCGCGCTGCGCCTATATTAATATAATCTTTTGTTACAAGAGTTTGGGACTTCCACTCAAGGGGACGTATAGGTGAATTAGGATCTCCCCACTGCGTCACGTTTCCAAGGTTATCACTACTGGTATATAATGCGTTAATAGAAGTATCAAGCCATACACTATTAAACACATGTCCAGCAGTTGTGTAATAGCCGCCGATCTTATCACTAGCCTCAAACAAAAATGAACCTGTACTGTGTGCTCCAAAATACTTATCGTTATAGAACGAACCAACAATTGTAGTAGGGTCAACTTCTTCTTCCCATGTATCCCAATCATGTACCGCTTGCGTAGCTAATGCTAAACCAGTACGTGAAGACCAGAGAGCAAGACCGCCATAGGTAGCAAACAAAACCCCGTACCCCATATTAACCACAGATCGTTTTGACAAACAGGGGTACGCTTTATCAATCCTAACAATCGATAATGTGTTAGGATCGTTACCAGATATGCGGTAAACAAAAGTATCGGTAAGAACTAATAGAAAACCACCGGCTGACGACAACGCAACAATGTCGTGCTCAAAGGTAGTTCGGTATTTAATCGGCCACGCCCAAGGTTTATTAGGTTCTGCAAAACATACTTGGTTATCGAAAAACCCTGCAAGTAAGTTGTTCTGAGCAAGTGTTAAGCCTTGCATAGATGCATCTGGCGCATCGAAATCGTCAGTTGTTAAGAAATCAACAAGGTTCAGAAAATCAAAGTCATCTAAAAAACTATTGTTAGTAACGACTCCGTTTGTGTCGGCAGTGCTTCCCTCATCAGAACCGGTGTTTGCATAGGTAAACGCTGTAGTACTTGTTACAGTAATAACAACATCAGATGCGTTATAATCAGAACCACCTAATCCACTAATAGTAACAGCTTGACCAGTAACCAATCCATGCACGGCGGCTGTAGTAATTGTTGAAACATTAGTACTTCGTGTCCTGTGTGTACTTGTTATGCTGTCATCACCCCAGTATCTGGGAGTATCGTCAGCAAGCTCTGCAATATTTAAATACAGTTTACCTGCTGTCTCGTTTTTTTCTGTAACATCACCAGCAGTTTGAGCAAATGTAAACTGAGTATCGCTAACTACCGAAACTACAATTCCGCCTACAATGTTAAACGTAGCATCCGAGCATTTTGCAATTTTAAACTTATCGTCTTTTATAAGGTTGTGGTGATTGGAGGTAGTAATGGTAACAACATTACTCGTTCTGGAAACTTTTGCCAACGTAGTTGGAAACCACAACGTAGACAATTTAAGAAAGTTAGTACCCGCTGCAGAACTAACTGTTCGGTATAAGTTTATACCTCGAACGAAATTACTGCCAGTAGGTTTAGCGGTAGGTAAATTTATAAGTGTGGTGGTCTGGCCTTCTTTTAGGTAAATGTCATCGGACGGCTCAGACGCAATAGACTCCTCATCCCACGGGGTAAACCATGTGTATATGTACTGCCGCCTAGTAGTATTACCAGCCAGATCAACAACGCCATCAGTATTTGATGTGCTACCTTGCGCACTCCCAGCGTTAAAGTACTCAAACGTAGTAGAACTTGTTACGATAATTTGAATGTTAGTTACATTAAAATCTAATGCAGGTGACCCGCTAAATCCTCGTATTGTTACAACATTACCGGTACGTAAACCGTGAGCAGCAGCAGTTGTAATCTTAGCAGTGTTGCCTGAGTCTCGCTCAAAATGCGTAGAAGTTGGAGAAGCAAACGAAATTGCTGTAGCAGTTAGCGTAGTTGTTGGAAGCGGTAAACCTAAGTCATAATACCCGTTGGCAACAGGAAACGGTTCAGATCCGGCAGTTGCAAGATCATAATTAGAAACTTTTGGTGCGCCGTCTCCGGTGTAATAGAACCGTTGTTCACCATAGTTTGCCCCTTCAGACTGTGAAAAAGTAACAACATCAACATCAGTTGTCCAAGTAAGAAACTTTAAGGCATTTGTAGACGGAGTTCGCAACCCATACAGAGCTTTTATTTCACCCAACCGAGGAATGCGATCAATAACAGTTGGCTCGGGATACGGAATCAGGTTACCTGAATAAAGCTGTACGTTATAAGCAGTTTGAGCGAAGCCACTAGGAAGCAACTCACCTGCAACTTTAGGTGCTGTTCCGTAAAACTTTTCTAGTTTAATTGCAGCCATAGTTACACCAACATTAAAACAGATTACGTTCAGCAGCTCTTCTTAGTACTAAACCTTTTAACACTCTTCCACCAGCTTTTTTCTTTACTATCCATTCCATTATCCACCTCAATTTCCTGCTCCCCATCACAGCAATCTAAAACAGGACGGTGGCATCGAGTACATTCATAATGACCATGCACTAGCACATATCCACTCTCGCTAACGACAGCCCCGCACCAAGGACAATTTTCATCTAAATTTAAAGGCATTTTTCTTCAAACCACCAAGTAGGAATCAACTCTTCCCCTGCTGCTATCACGCAGATTTCATTCTTACGACGAAGTGTCACGCTAAACGAAGGTTTATTATTATTTGAACTTTTATACACCTCGAATAAAATTTCAGGTGCGTGTTTGAGAGTGCCGAAAATTATTTGTTTTTCTTTCAGATTTCTCTGCCCAGCTTTAAACACCCGGATAGGCATACACATCATGGGTAACGTCTTCTGAATTAATGGATACGCCACATCAGAAACAGCAGCCGGACTAAAGAATACGGTAAATAAAAATATAAATATAAGTTTTTTCATTGGAGAAATAATTCCCGTTCAGAAGCACGGCGAAGGACTAGCCCTTTTAAAATTCTTCCCCCGCCCCTTCTCCATTTAGGAAATTCATCAGCAGCAGCTTCATAGTTTCCCCTGTTTAATTTCATCCTGAGAGTTGATCGTTGAAGGTTTCCGGTTCCGACATTATAAGCCCAGCTACAGAGAGAACTGAACATATTTTCCGTTAGCTCCGCTTTGATAAGTCTTCCAATTGCTTTTTCAACATGAGATATTTCGCGTCTGAGATACGCTGTGCCTGTGACTTCAGTAATATCAGGGTGTTTAGCGGTGATAGGACGGCCTTTACCATCCCAACAACTGCCCCAGCCAATTGTATATCGGGCTGCTGGGCAGAGATAAACCGATGATGACCATCCTTCATAGCGTTTTATGATATCCAGTCCAGCCGCATTTATATGGCCGTCCCATGATTTCGGCTTATGTTTTTCTACCAACGTATCAAGAATACTCATTTTCGGTTAAATGTCCTCTGACCAAACCAGAATGAAACCACAGCAGACCACACAGCCTGGATTTCATTTGACCAAATTAATGAATACATACCATTATCAATTGATCCCACAGCAAGAAGAATGGTCAGCACCATAAATTCAATAAATAAAAGATACGTCATCACTGGCCGCACAGAAGCTGAAAGATTAATAACCCATGTTGATGACTTTTTTGTAATTGAAGCGTGTTCTTTATGTAAGGCCTCTGTCTCCCTGACATCCGCTTCTATGTTCATCATCTGCATCTTCTGATTGCCAAGCTTTACTTGATGTTCGAGTTGCTTGTCCATCATCGCTAATTCGTGCTTTTGATCCCTTTTCTCCTCGAAATATCCCATCACTTTCGGGAGGAAAGAACTTGTAAAGCCAAGTAAACTTCCGATTAAACTTATCATTTCTTAACTCCATCTCCATTTGTCTTACAACAGCTAGACTGATCATTTTGATTTTAACTCTTCCAAAGAAGCCTCAATGTATTCTAATTTTACTGTATGACGTTCAGATAAACGACTAATTTTGTCCATAACATCAGGAGCCATCATTTTCGCAATTACGTTAAGCCTTTGTTCATTTGTTGCAATTGAATTATCAATTTTATCAACCCTGTTATCTGATTCTCGTAATCTCTTTTCAACATCCTTCAACATTTCTGTTAATCGTGCTATTTGACTTTTAGCTACAGCCGCCGCTCCAGCCATAGACACGACTATGCCACCTATGGTCGCCAAAAGCTTAATATCTACAGAGCCGTCCATATCAGATGCAGCCTTTACATGCCCAGCTAATGTAGAAATACATTCCCAAAACAACTGCAATTAATATAAGAAATTTTCCAAATTCTTTTAGGTACTTATCCCACTTGATCGCTTCAGCTTTGGCTTTTTTCTTTGCCGCTTCCATCCTTCGGATATTTTCTTTATCTCGCTCAATAATACGTTGCTTTCTCAATGCGAGAATCTCGCTCCAAGTTTTATGACCAAACCGTTTGTTGATCATGATCATCATATTGTGCATCTCTTTCTCGATCTGCTTTTGCTGGAGGACATATTCAGTAACCTCTTGGATTGAAGTGCCATCACCTGTAGGTTCTGGAGAATTACCTAAACGAGCACTAACAAAAGCATGAAATTTATTTTTGGGAGGTTTATTTTTTTCCTCAACATGTTTGGTAATCTGCTCATGACCATTGAACACCGCATCAATATGATGAGCAACTTCAGAAATATCCTTACATGTATTTATAATTTCCTTGGTGCCGGAAACTGCTGCTTTCACCCCAGCAAGAATCAAAGCTGTTTCTGCTATAACCATAACTCACACCATTAGTAAATATATACACAGAATTGCTGCACATAAAATAACTGCTGATATCCAGACCTTCATGTAATCCCAATTATTATTTGGCATTTCTTTAACTACACCTTCAACATTTCGAGTAGTAAAAAGATCACTGCTCCAGCAGCAGTAAGCGAACCTATCAACCCACTCACCACGCCCATTTCCAATCGCTTTAGACGAAACCCGATCAACTCCATCATATGGGAATTGGCCTTCGATCTTTCCTCACACACTCGCTCATGCACCTCAAGATTTCTTGTAAGAATGGAAACATTTTCAGTTAAAATCGAAACGTCTTTTGTCAGTTGTTCACCAAAAAGTTTCGCCATAATTTCATCCTAATAAAAAATCCATATTAATGGCAGAATAATAGCGGCTACAATAATCCAAAATTTGACAGCAAACGCCGCTCCCTCTCCGGGGTCATACAGCCTCTTCATTATTCAGGTTTAGGGTTATCATTATTAATCCTCATCTAACTAGGCTTTGTAGGCCATGTTATATCTTCCCATGTAGAAGGATCAGATACAGTTGAAGGAAGATCACGTAAATCTGTCCTGTATTTCTTTCGTGCATCAGACATGGTAAGATCAGAGCTTGCCCACCAATCACATTCTGCAAGTAAACCATCTCTTTTAGTACGAATTGCTAACCAATCCCTACTACTTTTACCATCGGCCCAAGCTTTTTCTTCTGCATCCCTCGCAGTTTCTTCTTCTTCTGTAAAAGCTACATTACCATCCTGAGTTGTATGATATCTTGCCATTTTATATTCTCCTTATATTTTTATTAAGCATGGGCTATACCCCACACAGACATTCTTCCAGAAGCCACATTCCCACTACTAAATAAAAATTCCACTCGGTCACACGTAATTACAGATAGCCTTTGTGCAGTTATCATAGTCGGGAAAGGATTAGTACCATCGAAGGAACCCCCATACCCGATAAGGGAAGGATACATTGTAGCATCCGAAGGTGTCATAAGATAATACATCCCTATAAAACCCTCACCTGTAGCAGTCCCGTGGGTTATCCCTGAGACTCCATTCAACATAATTTCATCTTCAGCAGAATCAGCAGAAGCCGTAGGGCTTCCACCATTTGTATTCAAACTTTGCCATTTGTAATCGCTTGCGCCGGAATCAACACCAGAAGAATCACCCAAACGTAACCAAGCATTCACAGCATTAGTGGCTGGCCTTATATCAGAAAAGGCAATAGCATATACATCATAAGTGCTAGTAAGACCTGTAATAGTTAGCGAAGAAGATGCACTGGCAGCAACAGTTCCAATCAAAGTCCATGCACCCCCGGCAGCAGTCCAAGAGTTATCCCCTCTTAAAAAAGTTGAACTTGAAGCTGTTCCAGTAGCAGATAATTGAGCAATAGCTACAGCATCTGTACCTACTTGGCCTGTTGTAATTGTTGTTGCTGCCATTCTATATTCTCCTCTTAAGCATGGGCTATACCCCAAATTGTCATACGCCCCGAAGCAATATTGCCACTTGAGAATAAAACTTGTATGCGATCTAAGGTAATGACTGATTGACGGGAACCACCCAACAGTGCATGACTCCCATAAGTAGCGGTAGTATGATGCGTCCATGCAGTTCCAGAAACCATAGGTTTGGACGTACCATCACCGGGTCTATGTAAATAGATCATTGCTCCGTGACCCTCATTAGCTGCGTTACCAACATTAGTCTGGCTAGAATTAATTTGTATAAATGTAGCACCATGAGAACTTGCTGCCCCATAAGTCGTAGCTCCTGACCAAGAGCCACCAACAGAATAGTTATAGTCACTAGCTCCACTGTCAACACCACTACTATCCCCCATACGAAGATACACCTGAACATCATCTGTTGCTGGAAGAAGTTCAGAGATGCCAATGGCATACGTGTCATATGTGCTATCTAAACCAGTAATAGTAAGGGATGCTGAAGAACTAGCCACGGCAGTGCCAATAATATTCCATGCACCACCAGCAGCAGCAAATACAGGCTGGCTTCCTGCTCCTTGTGATTTAAGAAAATGCCCTGATGTACCTGTAGCGATAGCAACAGGATTTCCGCTTGCATCATACGAAATTACATTTCCATCAGTTCCACTTGCCATTTTAGCTAGTGTTACTTGGTCATCACCAATATGTGCAGTATCAATAGACCCATCTACTAATTGATTAGAATCTACACTATCAGCAGCTAGTCCTGATGTAACAGGTTGTGTACCATAATGAATTTCAACCTTATCTGTACCTGTTGGTATAGCTGCATCAAACGTAACTACACTGTTGCTTATCGTGTAAGTGTTATGTTGTTGGTGAAGGCCATTAAAGTATACAGATAAAGCTTGTTCATCTTCTACCCCAGTATTTGTAAGTGTTAGTGCAGAAGTTGTTCCTGCAATAAACTGGCTACTTGAAGGAGTAGAACCAACATGGGTATAACTGTCTACATGATAGTCAGCTAGATTTGTTACTACAGTTCTTCCTAAAAAAGGCATATTATATTCTCCTACAGTTTCTCATTGAGTTGCCCTCCACCTTTCTTGAGCTACTCGCATTGCTTCTAATTCATCATCACTTTTATCTGAAACAGTTCTAACTCTAGTAGCTGTATTATTAGATGGATTATAAGTGTCTGTAATACCAGATTTGTTTTGAGTTAAAACATTATAATCAGGATCAGTTATAGTGACCGGAACTATAAAAGGTTTATTACTAGGATTATTATTTCGGGTAACATATCCAGCAAATTCATGTGATTTTTTGATTACTGCCATGATCGAATTATCTGCCGGATCAATTTTAAAATATACATACATTACGCTGGTGCCCATGATGCCAGTACAAAACTACAACCACCGGGATCGTTTATATTCCCAGAATCATTATCTGCTGAAATTGTGAGTCCTGTTTGAGCAGTTGCGGATACAGTAGAAGCCGAAGAACAGTTAATCCAAGTACCAGAACCATCGACATTTGTAGGACTATCATCATCTTTGGTTAAACCTATCCAAGTAGTAGTCAAGTCGCTAAGTACATAGCCATTTGCCGAATGTGTTGAGAGGCCAATTGCAGCACCACCAGCAGGGATGTTTAAACTTGCACTCAAAACTCCACCAGAAGGACTGTCAACTTGCGTATCAGTAGCCGTATCGTATGCTGCACTAGCAGCACCTACCAGAGAATAAACCCAAATGTCCAACTCAGCGTTATCTCCAAATGTTAATTTAACATCCCCCGTTGCAGACGTGATAGTTTCTATAGACCAGATTTCTGACCGATACGACCAAGTTCCTGAAACTGCCCCGACAATTTTTGTTAGACTTACAAACCCACTACCGGGGTCTATTAGAACATCATTTACAACAGTAGCTGCTGTTGACGCTCCTGTTTGATATGCGACCAATACAACAACTTTCTTTGTTCCAGAGCTTCCCAAATCTTGGCCAGTAAAAGTATATTCTGTGGCACTAACTCCGGGAGGGTCTGTATGTGTTTGATCATCGTAACTCTTGACAACAGGAACAAGTCTTCCACTATCACCACCAAATCCTACAAGCTGATTTACCAATAACATATCAGGTATCCCCGCCAGTATTAGTAGTATAGAATATCTTACAGCCAATTAAGCGTCCATCTTCTCCCATGTTATCAGCAGAAACATCTCTGAAAATTCTGAAAAAACACAAATCACCTGCAGCCGGAGTGCCAGCTATTGTTATGGGACTAGACGTTGCCGTAACATGCAAATATTCTGTTTCATCTAGAATCGTGTCTGTTACAACAACAGCCGCACCATAGACAACATCAATTGTATCACCATCTGACACTGCTACGCCCTGAAGACCCCATGCACATGTATCCGTATCATCTGCTGTTGTTGTCCAATAAGCTGCAAAAGTAACAGTTCCTTCATTCCATGATTTAGGAAAGGATATTTGAAATTGTGCGTGTTCATCAGCAGATGTATCAAAGTCCAGAACCTGCATGTCAGGTCTGCCAGAAGTTGTTTCTACATCTGTAATATTAGCACAACCATTAGAAGCTGTGGGTCGCATAGAACTAGCTGGAACCCATATTGTGTGTAATGCACCAGATATATGTGCAGCATCTATGCTGCCATCAACATAGTGTTCACTGTTAATTTGATCATCTGCAATTTTAGCCCCAGTAACTATACCTGAACCAAGGTCGCTTGAAGACAGTGCAGTTTCGGCTGGCTGTGATCCAATAAAAGGCATTATGTGATCTCCATAAACGAAAGTGAAATGTCGATATAATGATCGGCAGCAGCTTGAGCCGTTATGCTGTCAGTCGTCTGTAATACTATCTTCTGTCCAGCGAAAACTTCGAGCGTAGACTTTGCAGGAATTTCTGTATCTTTTAAAAGGAACACGTCAGCATTTGCATTCGGGTTACTTCCTGCTGTATCTGATACTAGTTTTACATCAATGTCTGTTGCCGCACTGTGTCGGTTACAGATTGTCATACCCAATACTACAGTTGTCGTACTACCGGGTACTGTGTAGATAGTATCAGCAGAACTGTGTTCTACTGATGCTCTTGTTGCTACTTTAAATGTGTTTGCCATTTTTACTCCTTTGGGATACTTCCCCCATTATTAGATCACCCTAAAGCAATAGCTAGGGCAACTGCCGTTGCTTCAGTTACGTCACCATCTGCTCCTGCGGCTCCAGTATCCCCTTTATCGCCTGATCTGGAAAATGATAAATGTACTGCATCTCCATCTGAAATAGTCCCTGCACTAACTATATGAGTACAGGCTACCTTAGAATACGTAGATGCAGAAGTAACTGAACCAGTCACGTTGTATATATGATAATTTTCTGGAGCTAGTTGCTTTTTAATTACAATCCTTCCTTTAACAGAACTTCCAGAATCATCAAAAGAGTCTACAAAACTATTTATATTAACAGCATTACTATCAACATCATCTATATAAACAACTGTAGCTGAAGAGGCTGTTCCATGATTCAACCAAACTTTACCTGCACCTTGATCTGAATCTGCT
>VTLG01003297.1_pt1 | contig 10623 bp, 8 predicted proteins | sample 4694571 | NCBI WGS metagenome assembly VTLG01 (sample SAMN12604809, study PRJNA352737) | marine metagenome | biome: ENVO:00000447; feature: ENVO:00000209|ENVO:00000569|ENVO:01000036; material: ENVO:00002151; isolation source: viral sequences binned using virsorter ... | reverse complement strand
AGCAGAAATCACTAGTGATGATGTTGATATAGTTTCCTATGTGCAAAATGTTCACTCTCCACTTCGTCTAGAATCTATTACTCAAATATTACAAAGAGAGTTTCCAAATAGTAGAATAAAATTTTGTGACCATCATCAAGCTCATGCTTGTGCAACATTTTTTACATCACCATTTGAGAAAGCATCTATTCTTTCGTTAGATGGAGCGGGAAATAGTTTCCCGATTTCGCGGAATGTCGCTGGTTATGAAACAGGACTTTATGCGATAGGGGACAAGAAGAAAGGTATATATGTGGTTTATCACTCTATAAATGGAACAAAGCCTCATAACACTTTTAATTTAGGTCAGGTGTATAACAACATTTCTAGATGGTGTTATTCTCAAATGGAACCGAAGAAAGCACAGGCTATTGATAATCAATTTATTTTTATGGAAACCGCTCCCGGTAAGATAATGGGTTTGGCTGCTTATGGTGATAAAGAAAAAGTTGATTTACCAAACTTGTTTGATATAAACAGTGATAAGTTTTACTTCCCCTACATCTATGACCGAAAGATGCCAGAGGATAAAGATTTGGACAAGTACGAAGCAAAAGATGTGGCTGCTTGGTTACAATCTCAGTTTGAAGAAATACTTATAAAGTTTTTTGAAAACCTACCAATGAAAGCAAAGAACATATGCATCGGTGGTGGTTGTGGTTTGAATGTTATGTTAAATTCGCTGTTATTAAAGAGAAAAATATTTGATGATGTTTATGTATTCCCTGCAGCCAATGATTCTGGTTTATGTTTTGGTGGAGCTATATACGAAGTTTTTAGAGAAGAGAAGAAAATAGTATTGCCAGAGTACTTGGGATTCCTAGGTAAAAAATATAGTGAAACAGAGGTGGAAAATGCCTTACAAGAAATGGGATGAAAAAGACTTATTAAAAAAAGTAAGTGAAGATATTTCTAATAATAAGATAGTAGCTTGGTTTCAAGGTGGAAGTGAGTTTGGACCAAGAGCCTTGGGTCATAGAAGTATATTTGCTAACCCTTGTTGGGTAGATGTTAAGAAATATTTGAATGAAAAAATAAAGTACCGAGAGGGGTGGCGACCTTATGCTCCTATTGTAATAGAAGAAGAACTAAATGAATATTTTGATGCGTATGATAGTCCGTCTAATGCCTATATGCTGATGAGCTATGAAGTAAAACAACTCTCTAAAATTCCTGGGGTTACACACAAAGATAAGACAGCAAGAGTTCAGACGGTAAACATAAAACAAAATAGAAGAGTTTATAATTTACTAAAATTTATTAAAAGTAAGATAGGAGTTCCTATTCTGCTAAATACCTCATTTAATTTGGGGGGTGAGCCTATTGTAGAAACTCCAAAAGACGCTTTAATCACCTTTACTAATTCAAATATTGATGTTTTAGTAATGGAGAATTTTTATATAAATAAGGAGGAATGAGTATGGCAACACAAGATGTTTTTAATGAGATAACTGATCTCGTAGAATCGTTTAAGGACGAGCATGGTAAGAATATGGGTGGTAATAAGGCCGCCGGTCTACGAGCAAGAAAGGCAGCTACTCAGTTGAAGAAGCTTTTGACTGATTATAGGAAGGAAAGCATAGAGGGTACCAAGGATTAATGTCTATTGCTCTTTTAATGATGATAAAAGATGAGTTTAGAAGTACTCAAAAGATTATTGAGTCATTAGAAGATGTTGTTGATGAAAAGGTTATTGTTATAACGGGAAACAAAAGAGTAAAAGAGAGTGGAAACTCTAAAATACTCTATTATCCTTGGCATGATGATTATTCAGCCCCATTAAACGCTGGATTAAGGCTTATAGAGTCAAAATGGGTATTTAGAGTGGATTTTGACGAAGAAATAGACGAAAATACCCGAAAAAAGGTCCAAAAAACGGTTGATTTAGATGAAGAGGTTTGGGCATACGAAGTAAGCCAAAGAGGTTATTTACCCGAAAATAGGGTAGAATTTGGGGTTAAAAAAGTAAAAAAATACAAGAATTACATAAACGCTGTTGATGATACGTGTATTCGGTTGTTTAGAAACGATCCAAGGGTGTTTTTTGAGTTTAATCATCATGAAACTTTGTATAATTCACTACGGAGGTCAAATTTAAAGTTTGAGAAGTCCGACATAGTTATTCATCATTGGGGCAAACTTAATATGAAAGAAAAAGCGCCCTATTATTACAAGATAGCACAAGATAGATTGAGAAGATACCCTGAAGATTTTCAAAGTTATTATTATTTGGGTACATCGGCTGAATTTATTGGAAAAACAGAAGAATCATATCAGGCTTTTTTAGCTGGATATAAAAAACATGGTACCGAATACTATCGTTTACCAATGGAACATTTAAAACGTAAAAGGAGATTTAAAAATGGCTGAGAACGAGTCTATCACTCTAGAAACACTTCAACAGCAACGAGAACAGATATTGAATACTGTTAATAATCTTACCGCACAAAAGGCACAGTTGGAAGAACAGTTAAGTGCTGTAAAGAATGCGTTATCTACGAATCAGGGTGCTTTGCAATATTCTAACGCTCTTATCACCTCTTTGACACCAGAAGAAGACGCGCCTACTCCTGATGGAGAGGGTGATAATGGTACAGTAGTGCTTCCGACACCGGAAGAAAATGAAGATGAGTCTGTTAGCCTATAACAAATGTATATTCTCTGTATAGTTATTTGAGAGTATTTTGGAAATATAAAATCATATTTATATATGAAGTTTTTAGGTTCTAACGTATTTGCTATAAGAAAACTTCGCTACAAGAGCATAAAATACTAATGTATATACCTGCTTTTTTGTTTGACGAAGAAAAATAAAAACTAAATATTTTTTTAAATACTCTCATTTAACTTATGGAGAAAATAAATGGCTGAAGTATTTGTATCTCCTGGTGTTTATACTCAGGAAATGGATGACACATTTAGCCCGCCTCCTGGTGCTGCTGGTATGGGTGCTGCTTTAGTTGGGTATACCAAGAAGGGTCCAGCCTTTCTTCCCACTACAGTAAGCTCGTTTGGCCAGTTTCGTGACCGTTTTGGTGGCCTGAATCCCGAATTTTATATGCCTTATGCAGCTAACTCCTACCTTAGAAATGCTTCCTCACTTAATGTGACAAGAGTTTTAGGTAGAGGTTCAGTTGCTGCGGGTACAATTGGTTTTCTTTCGTTTCCCAGATTATCCGGTTATTCTGTTTCTGCTGTATCTGGTGGTTGCACTGTTTTAGGTACAGTAAGAAAGAGAACTTCTGGTGATGGCGACATTCTTTTAAGTGGTACGCCTACTAATTTTTCCTTATCTTCTAACGGCACAATTGTTACTGGCCTATCCATGGATGAAGCTAGTGGTAATTATGTGAAGAAGGTAATGGGTACTGATCCTCAAACTGCACACACTGGCGAAAAACTTACTGATCTTTACGTCGATGCAGTGTTTGATTATGATGTTGGTAATGTTAATGGTACTGTAAGTGGTCAGGCAAATGGCAACCCTGGTGGTAGTCTTTTTTCGTCTTGCACTGCTGATGGTGATGCATTTGATGACGTTACGGGTGGTTTCGCTGAAGCTAATTCGCCGTGGTTTGTTTCGCAAAACGCTGGTGGCGCTTTACAGAACTTATTCCGCTTTTATACCAGATCTCATGGACAGATTGAAAATAACTCTCTCAAAATTCAGATTTCTAATGTTGAAACTTCGGTTTCTGCGTTTCCCGCTTTTACGGTAAGTGTTCGTGCAGCTGGTGATGATGACAGAAGACCTATGGTTTTAGAGTCTTATGAAAATGTCAATCTTAATCCTGATTCTCAAAACTACATCGCCAGAGTTATTGGTGATCGTAGAGTGTCTTATGATTTGACACAAGATCCGCCTGAATTATTGTTTGATGGTGACTATCCCAACAGATCAAAACTCGTAAGAATTGATATGAATACGGATGGGTATAGTGAAGATTCTCGACCTGCTGGTTTTAGAGGTGTAGGATCTATTCTTGCTCAGTGCGGCGGTCCAGCAGCAGGTGCTGGCGGCGTTGATGGTGGTTTGACAGGTGTAGTTGCTGCCCTACCGACTGTTACTAATCAGGTAAGAGATGGTGTAGTTGATAAGGTGCAGGTGATGGGTATTAACTTTACTTCGCCAGGTGTTGGTGATAGACTTAAGAAGACTGTAACCTCTGCTTCTGGTAGTACAACTGCTGATCAGGGTATGCTGTTTATCTCTACTACAGGCGAGCTTTCTGGATCTGGTAGTATTACTAATTTTACGTTGGTTAATATGGTTGGATCTAACTCTGGTAACTTTGTTAATTCTTCCACTCGTCGTAGGGCTGGATTAGAAGACAATCTTGCAGTTAAATTTATTGCTCCTGTATTTGGTGGTTGGGACGGTTATGATCCTAGATCTAATTTATTAACTGACCTTAACGATGGTACAGTATCTGGTGATTTTGATGTAGCTAGAAAAACATTAGCTAATCCTGAAGAAGTTGATTTTAATCTATTAGCTGTTCCTGGCGTTACTTCTTCTGGTGCTGGTACTCCTATTAATAATTTCCTCAATATGGTAGAAAGCAGAGCTGATGCATTCTTGTTGGTTGATATCGCTAACTCTACTGCTACTGGTGCTGGATTAGGGATGACAGTTACTCAAGCGCAGACAGAGGCAGATAAGTTTGATTCTAGCTATGGTGCTACTTACTATCCGTGGGTTAGAATTAATGATGCTGAAAATCAGCGGCTTGTGTGGGTTCCGCCTTCGGTAGAAATCATGGGTGCATATGCATTCAACGATAGAGTTGGTCAACCTTGGTTTGCTCCAGCTGGATTCAATCGTGGTGGTTTGGAAAGAGTGCTGGAAGTTAGAAGAAGATTAACACAGACTCAGCGTGATGAACTTTATAACAACACACCGGGCGTTAATCCTATTGCTACTTTCCCTGGTCAAGGTATTGTTATTTTTGGTCAGAAAACACTACAGCAGAAATCTTCGGTGCTGGATAGAGTGAATGTTCGCAGAATGATGTTAACAGTTAGAAAGACCATTTCTAGAATGTCTCGTAACTTCGTCTTTGAGGCTAATAACGCTCAGACTAGATCTGCTTTGTTAAATTCTGTTAACAACTATCTCAGTTCAGTACAAGCGGCCAATGGTATTAACGAGTTCAGAGCTTCTATTTCTGAAGGTGCTGATTTGGTGGACAGGAATGTGATTAAGGGTAAAGTTTTCTTGAAACCTACTTCGGTTGCTGAAATCGTTATCTTTGACTTTACTTTGACACCACAAGGCGCTTCTTTTAGCGACTAACATAAAATGATGGTATGGGGGAAAACAAAATTTCCTCCATACTTATATTTATTTTAGAAAATAAATTAATTTTTATTTATTTGGAGATATAGAATGGCCGATGTTAGATCTGTAAATCAGATGCTTGCTGATACTTTTGAACCGAAGAGGCAAAACCGCTGGTATTTTCAATTTGCTGAAGATGTTCTTCCTCAGTTTGTTGCTAAAACTTTTGCTCGTCCCACTTTTACTCAAGAATCTGTAGTGGTGGATTATATTAACAGTAAAAGATATTTGGCTGGTAAGTTTGAATGGGGTACTATTGCGTTGACTCTTCAAGATCCTATTGCACCTTCGTCTTCACAGAAGGTTATGGAATGGGCACGTTTGGCACATGAAACAATTTCTGGTCGTGATGGATATGCTGCATTTTATAAGAAAGATTTTTCTTTGAATTTGATGGACCCTGTTGGTGTTACAGTTGAACAGTGGGACATTAAGGGTGCATGGATCACGGACGCTGATTTTGGTGGATTGGATTATGCTAGTGGCGAGCCGGTTGAAATTAGTATTACAGTGCGTCCTGATGAGTGCATATTGAGATACTAATCTTTATAGTTTATTTCTCATCATTTGTTTATTAAAATTTCTTGTAACCTTACAAGAAGGAGTTTTATCATATGAGTGAAGATAAGAATGCAACTGTAGAGTTTGGTGCTGATGATGCAGAAGTAGAAAATAGAAGTACAGAAATCAACCCGCAGGAAATCAATGAGAACCCTGGCCAATATGCACGGAAAGTGGCTGAGGACAGGGCTACTCAATACGATCAGATGGCGGGTTTTTCTGTGCCTCGTGATTATGTAATGCTCCCATCCAAAGGGAGAATTTATCCTCAAGATTCTTCTCTGTACAATATGGAAGAAATTGAAGTTAGACATTTAACTGCTGCTGATGAAGATATTTTAACATCCAGATCTTTGTTGCGAAGTGGTAAGGCAATTGATACGATGCTTTCAAATGTCATAATGAATAAAAGCGTTAGAGTAGAAGATCTTATTTCTGGTGATAAAAATGCTATACTTACTTTTCTTAGAATTACGGGGTATGGCCCTGAGTATGAAGTAGAAATTGATTGCCCTAGTTGTAATGATAATGTTAAGTATGAATTTGATTTAACCCAATTAAAGATGAGATTTTTGGATACTGAACCTATTGGCGACGGAGAAAATAGATTTCAGTTTGAACTTCCTTCAGGTATTGCTGTTGAATTTAAACTTTTAAATAGTGCCGAAGATACAGCTATTACCGAAGAACAGGAAAAGCATAAAAGAACTACAAAATCTCCTTTGGAAAGAAACATTACTGCAAAACTTAAGTATCAAATAGTTTCTGTAAATGGAGATAATAATAAATCATTAATTAATAATTTTGTTGATAATATGAATGTACGTGATTCTCGTGCTTTTCGTAAGTATTTGGAAGAGGTTGAGCCAGATGTTGATATGAATCAAGATTTTAAGTGCCCAATGTGTGGCCATAGTGAGGAGGTGGAAATACCGATCACGGTAAATTTCTTTTGGCCTGAGTCCTAGTCTTAAAGAATATATTTTTGAAGAGTGTTTTTATTGCGTTTATTACGGCCATTTAAGTTTTAATGAAGCTTATAACCTACCTATTAAATGGAGAAAATGGTGGTTGAGGAAGATAAGTGAAATAAACGAACAAGAAAACCAAAAAAATCAACAATCTGCGGTACAACCGGTTTCTCAAAGGTCTTCGGTAGTACGGGCAAGAGATGTTGGGCGTTAATATATATCCTCTTATAATTTTTTGATATAAGGGGATATTTATTTATATAAATCTCTAGATGGAGAACTTTTATGGCACTTCCCAAACATGCAAAAATTGTTGATCCTTTTTCGGAAAAAGAAGGTGGGTTTGATTATGGTAGTTTAGCTAAAACTGTATTAGCTGGACTTGGTATACATTCAGCTATTGATTTTTTTCGTAATAAGGACTCAAGCAACACTACGCAAGACAAAAGAGACAAACAAGAATTAAAAGATATAGAAAAAGAAATGAAGAAACAAAAAAAGTTGCAAAAACAACTTAATGCTAAAGGTATGACTCTCGATGATGTCTTACGTCACATGAAAAAAAATAGAAAGTAACGGATGGCTGATCTTGGTAATCAACTAGAAGGAGTTGGTGATGGTTTAGATAGGTTTCTAGACTCCCTTGATAATGCGAGCATTAAGTTAGGTAATAACGCTGCTGTTGAAGCTAGAATTGCGCGTGAAACTGAAAAAAGATATAAAAAAGAAGGCGTCTTCAAGAAGAAGATGTTCGATGCCGAGCAGAGAAGATTAAAAAAAGAAATAGATTCTAAAAATAAGATAGCTAAATTAGAACAAGAAAATTACAAACAAGCTATGGCTTTACGTCCGCTTCGTAAAAGATTGGCAGACAGCATAAAGAGTGAAGTTAAAAGTAAAGTTTTACTCTTAAAGAATATTAAAGAAGAAATTAAAGATAGATCTGTAGCATCTAAAAATCTTAAAGGTTTCGCCAATAATTTAAACACCTTTAACAAGAAAACATTAAAGGCACTGACCCATGGGTTTACTAAAGCTGGTAAAGGTATAGGAGTGGCTGCTAGTGGTTTATGGAAGGGCATGAAGAAAATTTTGGGGGGTATTGGAAAGGCGATAGGGTCACTAGCCACAGGAGGGCTTCTTGGTGCTCTTATCCTTGGTGTTAAAGTAGTTTTTGATACATTATTACAAACAGACGCAGCGATGGCAAAAGTAGCCAAACGAACCGGCATGACCAGAGATGAGTTGGATGGTGTAAGAGTTGCTGCTGAAGGTGCACAATCAACATTTTCTCAATGGGGAGTTACCTTAGATCAGGCGGCCCAGGAAGCTGGCAATCTAGTGGAACAATTTGGGGCGGCACACTTTGTTACGCAAGAATTAGTAGAAACAAGTATAAAACTTCAAAAAGCTTATGGAGTGAGTTCTGAAGACGCGGGTAAGTTAGTAGAGGTGTTAGAAAGAGCAGGTGCGAGTTCAAACGAGTTTATGTTAAATGTAGGTGCTCGTTCCAGAAAAGCTTTGGTTTCTAGTAGTCTTGTTATGAGAGATTTAGCTTCAAGATCCCAACAAATTTCCATCTATACTGAACGAGGTAGAGAAGCCATGATAGAAATGGCTGTCGAGGCTGCTAAAGCTGGTAGTAGTTTAGATGCTATGTCTGGTATGAAAGATGCTTTTTCTGATGTTGATACCATCGCTGAAAATATGATGCATTTGGGTTTAGCTACGAGTAAATCATTTACCCAATCTTTAGGTACTGCTCATGAATTGTTTTTGTTAAATAAACAGGGTCCAGAAGGGCGATTGGAAATACAAAGACGATTAAATAAGGCGATGGAACAAGAATTTAAAGTTTTGGAAAACGGCGATATTGTAAGACAAAACGGAGCCGAAATAGAAGAGTATGCATGGGATATAATGGCCAAACAGTCAGGAGTAACTGTTGAACATTTGCAGCGAATGCGCAAAGAAACCCATAGGCGACGAGAAGAGGAAAAAGAAGTAGCCAAAATGAACGAAACCGAGCGCAACGCTTGGTATAAAAAACAAAAAGATTTAAAAACCGCAGCTGAAATGAGAAAAAAGGAAGAAGAACACATAAATAAATTAATGAGATCCAGAAACAGTATAATGGATAGATTAGGTAATATGTTTAGTGGGTTTTATAGTGAATTTATTGTACAGATGGGCAAGATTCTAGGTATTGATGGAGATCTGTATAATGGAGTTACTCAACTTGAAGGAGCGTTAAAGCAAGCTCTTGACCTAGAAAATCTAGCGGCGGATGTTGGCGAGTCTGGATGGTTTGCGGCCATTGGAGAAAGATTAGAAGCTTTATGGGTGGAAGCGAAAAAAGGATTTGCTAAGGCTATGAAATGGGATGATGTGGTTTCGGGCGATAAAAGCATGTGGGAAAGAGTAAGTGATGCTATTTTCGGGCCGGGAATTAAAATGGTTTCTTCAGCGTTGGATGATGTTTGGAGTGGAATATATACAACATTGGAAAAAACAATAGCCGGTATTTTCGGGCCGGGAATTAAAATGGTTTCTTCAGCGTTGGATGATGTTTGGAGTGGAATATATACAACATTGGAAAAAACAATAGCCGGTGCGTGGACAACATTAGGGGATGTAATGGCCGCCGCGTGGGAAACATTAGGGGATGTATTAGAAGATTCGTGGCATTCGATAAAAGGGATTTTAGGAGAGTTATGGCTTGATTTTAAAGGCATTGTAGGAGGGTTGTGGGTTGATTTGCAAAATAAACTAGATGAAACGTGGACCAACCTGAGTAATCTAGTAGCGGGGCTTTTCTTCGATTCAGACGAGGATAAAAGGCAATTTGAATTAAATAAAAAGCAAAACGCAATTGATGCAGCATATCGGAAACAAGTACATGAAGATGATATGGCTCAGAGTAGAGAAAAATATAATTATGAACGAAATATGAAAGAAGAAGAGATAAAGGCATCCCGGATTGCGCGCAAGCAAGAAGAGGATTTACTGAAAAACCTGCAGGGGGGTGCGGCCGCGCCGCTCGCGGAAGTAGTAGGTACTCGTGGCCCCAGTGCTCTCGGTAGTGTCAGCTCTAGTGGTAAATTAGGTCTAGTTGGTGAAGCAGGTGGTGAAGTAGTGGCCTCTAGGTCAGCCTTAAGAAGTGGTGTAGGTATCAGTGGAAAAGCCGCTTCTGAATTGGCAAGCATAGGAGTACCCGGTTATTATAGGGGAGATGTAGTTCGAGGTATGACATCTACAGGTGGTTTGATGGGTGCGTTAGGATCGCCTGAATTAAAAAGAGCACAAGCACAAGCTTACATGGATGAGAAAAAACTCCAGACCGAAGCGATGAGGGAATTTTGGCGTAGGTATTATGATAGGCAGAAAGGAGAAATAAGAGATGCTGCTATAGGTGGTGGTTTTCATACAGGATTGCCGACCTCGCCAGGTGCACCGAGTGCTAAAGATAAAGGACCAGGCGCAGGTGAACAGTTTGGTAGTTGGGTAAAATACTTATTTAATAATTATCCTGGCTTAGTAGATAAATCATTACAATCCGGTATTACTGCAGCGTTTGGTGAAACTGGTCCAGTTGTTGGTGAAATGTATAAAGGTGTGTTTAGAGGAATGCAAGCTTGGTCTGCTGGTGCAAGTTCAAAAGAAGCTTTGAGGTTGGGGGTTATGGCTGGAATGGCTGAATCCTTAAAAGAG
>VTLG01012614.1_pt1 | contig 10624 bp, 16 predicted proteins | sample 4694571 | NCBI WGS metagenome assembly VTLG01 (sample SAMN12604809, study PRJNA352737) | marine metagenome | biome: ENVO:00000447; feature: ENVO:00000209|ENVO:00000569|ENVO:01000036; material: ENVO:00002151; isolation source: viral sequences binned using virsorter ... | reverse complement strand
CTGAGCTTGTCGTTTCAAACTTTTTACTATTATCGTGGTATAAATCTACAGAGCCATTTTCATTAAAACCTGCGATATTTTCATTTGTCGTTACACCTTTAATGTTAATTATTTGTGATTTTATTTCTAGAGTACCTGAGTTTTTATATATAGCTGTACCACTTAGATTTATGTCTCCTGCAAAGAATGCGTTCTGTGATGAATCTAAGGTTAAGGCTGTTGTTTGAGATGATATATCAGCATTACCTGTTGTAAAAACAATTCCATCATAACCTCCTATGTTTAAGAAGTTACCTGCCGAACCATAAGCACCTGCAGCACCCCTCCAAATACCTGCATTTGCACCTGTTGAAGCAATATCTCCTAAAGATAATAGACCTCTATCATTTGCATCACCTAATTTAGCATTACCATTTACTTGTAAAGTTGTTGCAGATTTAAGAGTTACAGGATTAGTATTTTCAATACCGACATTACCTGATGTATCTACTCTAATTCTTTCATTTCCGTTTGTATGTATTGAAAAATCTGTATTAGTTTCTGTTCCTATTCTTGAATCACTACTTTGAATTGCTTGAGCAAAGAAAATATTATCATCATTACCAGACCTTACTTTCATTGTAGTATGAGTAGAGTCTTGTATTTCTAATTTTACCGATGGTGTCAGACCTAATCCTACATTACCTCCAAAAGTCGCACCTGAATCTACTTGAAATATACCACCACCACTTGAGTTTTCTGATAATCTTAAGTTTTCTCCACTACCATATATATCCCATTGTGCAGTTCCACTACCTGCATATAATCTAACATAGTCTCCACTTGATGAGCTAGTTGATATAAACTTTTTAGATGTGGCAGTAACATCTCCTGCAAAAGTCGCATCATTACCTGAAATAGCAATAGGTGCATCTGTAAGTGTATTACTATCCGACCACATAACAACATCGTTTGCTGTTCCACTTCCATCAACAACACCACCATCTGTTTCAATAATATTACCGCTTGAATCTACAGCTAAGTTTTTTGCAACTGTTCCTGTTTTATTACCAGAGCCATAAGCATTTAATTTAATGCCGCCACCACCAATAACTGTGAAATAATCGGCAGCTAAACTTTCAGAATGTATAATAAATTCATTAGCACTGTCACTTATATTAACACGCCAATTTCCTTGTCCTCCTATAAATTGAATTTTGTTTGCAGTTCCATCACCTAATTCAACTTCACCTGTAACTTTAACTCCTGAACTTGTCGTTTCTAATTTTTTACTATTGTCGTGATATAATTCTACAGCGCCATTTTCAATAAATTTTGCATAATGTTCACTAGCACCTATGTTTGTAATTCTAACTGCTGATGAAGCCATTAAATATAAATCCCCAGTACCATTATCTTTTATAATAGAATTTCCTGTATCGTGAAATATTTCTAAATCGCTACCTGCACCGAAAAGTGCTTTTACATTATCCCCAAAAAAAGCATCTTTTGAAAACACATTTTTTTCTGTGCTACCATCAAGTGTTAAGTATGCAGTAGTACCACCACTACCATCATCACTTTTAAATATTATGTCTTTATCATTAGCAAAATTTTCAATAGTAATATCTCCTGTAGAATTTTGTATAAAAGCATCCGTGTTAAAATGATATATTTTAAAATCATCTCCTGTACCTAGTAAAATTTGTTTTTCATCTTGTAAACTAATATTGCCAGAAAAAAAAGCATTACCACCCTCAGACATATCTAAAGTTAGTGCTGTAATTTCAGAAGTATTATCTACCCCTTTGAAAATAATATCTTTATCATTCGTGATAGATTTAATAATAAGATTTTCTCCTGTTCTTTTTAATCTACCAAATTCAGTACCTGTATCTTTTAAAACTATATCACCGCCAGAAGAATCAAGGATTATGTTACCTCCATTTGAATCAACAACAAAATCTGAAGATGCAACAGTTATAGTATTACCATCTATTGTAATATTATCAATTATAACATCACCAGTAAACAATGAGTTTCCAACAACTTCAAATTCTTTTCCGCTTGTTGGGGTGCTTGATGTGTCTGATGTTGGTTTTATAAACAATACAGCTGTAGATATATTGACTGGTGAGGCAACTCCAAAACCATCTTCAATATTTTTTACTGATGCTGTTAATCCGTCATTATCAGATAATTTTAGTAATCCATCATAAGTTGATGCAATGGTTTGTCCTGTGAGTGTCGCCATAAAATAAGAATATTATATTAGCAAATTTACGGAATTTTATTTGTTTACATTCCGCCTCGATTTCTAGGTTTCTTATATTGTTTTGATTGTTTATTATTATGGGACAGGTTTTTAGAATGACGGCCTGGTCTTTTTTTTCTTGGTTTTTTATAAAATGTAAATAGGCTTTTTTTAGCCATTGCCTTTAATAATTTTACTTGCCTTTTCTGTTGACCTTCCACCGAAATAAGCTAGAACAACAGCCATCATAACCTTTTCAAAAGTATCATTCCAATTATCATGAATTACAAAAGGGATGCTTTCAATACTATCTAAAATACCAGCAAATGAAAAAACAACTATGCACCAAATTAAAATCATTGGTCTAACATTTTTTGACAACCACGAATCAGATTTTGAATCAGCCTCCCATCTTGATGTAATTGCTTCCATTTCTTTGTTTTGCTGTTCGTAAATTAAAGTTTGTAGTTTAATTTTATCTTCGGTTGGTATCTTAGCTTTAGTAATTTCTGCAATTGCTTCTTTTGGACTTGTAACACCATTTAACACAGCACCTAATTGAGGTGATACAATACTTGCAGCACCAAACAATAATTTGCCAACTGTGGATTCCTTAAAAGGCTTTTTTGTTTTACTCATTGCGAATTATTAAAATTACTTATTTCTGAATATTCTTTTTTTGCATCAAAGCACGGGCATACTTTTTTATCAGTGAAATCATTATGACCATAAACAACAGCATTTGGAAACTCAAATTTTAAATCCATTAATAAGTTAAATAAAGAATCTTTTTGTTCGTCCGTCCTAGTGTCAATCCATTCCTCCATGTGTTTATCCATCCCACCAACATAAGCAATACCAATACTATCTTTATTATGTCCAGCAACATGCGCACCAGATTTTTTTACTGGCCTACCTAGTTCAACAGTTCCGTCTAATCTAATTAAATAATGATAGCCTATATCTGACCATCCATTTCCTTTTACATGCCATCCTCTGACATCTTCCAATGTAAAATCTTTAAACTCTGGCGTTGCTGTGCAATGGACAATAAGTTTATTTATTTTCCTCATAAGCTATAAAATTAATTTGTGCTTATTCTCCTAACTCTACTTTTATTATAAATCAAACTTTGTATTTCTTCTACTGGCACATCTATTGATAATGATATTCCGCCATCATAACGGGCAATTAAACTTCTATCTTTGTAAATAAACATTACAGGAACAGATTTTATTTGTTGTTTTATGCTTGATTTTTGTTCTTCTAATAAAGCTGTTACAACTTTTGCGCCTTTGATTTTATCTAAGTGTTTGTAATCATTTTTATAGTTCCAGGAACTATTAATATGCAACACTGTAAATTCTTGACTATTGCCTATGGCATATACAAATAATGCAATGAGGACAAATATCTGTTTCATTTTTGTATGATTTCGTATAATTTTTCATCTATTCTGTCTAATTTTTCTGAGTTTTCCTGGACTTGTTCCGCGGTGTTCTCAATTGTTTCCCTAATTAACTGGTCTTTTAGGTCATATTCTGTCCTAGTCAATTCTGGTTTTGGTAACTCCTTAGCTAATTCAATCTCAGCTGTTAGTGTAAAATAAAGACCTGCCAAAGATATTGCACCTGCAAGTATTAAACCTATTGTTTTTAAATCTAGTTTGACCTGAGTTTCCTCGTTTATTACTTTGCTCATATTAAATTTCCATTACTCTGTTTTGGAGTTCTAAGATTGCTCTATAATAAGTGTGGCTTTTTGTATCTTCTCTTAGATAGTTTATGCTTTCAGCAACACTTGTATAAACCTTAAAACCATCACTCGCTAAGTTTATATAATTTCCTTCGCGAACTCTTAACAAATTTAAGCAATTTGAAATTAATGTATTGGCAGTCAGTTCACCACCATTATCTGTTATAAATCTAGTTACAACTTCTATTCTTGTAGTGACTTCAGTCGTAAAAGAAGTTCTGTTTTGGTCAACTTCATTTAAGTCAACGCCATAAACTCTTATGTAAGGAAATGTTGCTGTGCTAGGCACACTGCCATAAACAGGAACTACTGACCCTCCAGATGATATGTTGCCAGTCAATGCTGTCAATATTTTTTGTCTAACAAATCTAGTTGGGTCATTCATTATGTTAATTTTTTAAGTTTATCAGTGATTCTTTTAAGCAAATTTAAGAATTCTGTTCTAGCTGATGGAAATAAAAAAGGTCTAGCTGGTAAATTAATATCTCTTATTCCTTTGCCTTTAAATTGTTTTGCATAAGATTCTGGTATTCCTAATGCCTTCATGTCTGTCAAATCAACTTTAGAACCTGTGCCAAATTCTACAAATGGCGCATATTTTTTTCCAGCTTCAACAAATGCTTTTTTTCCTGAATGAAATGTTTTTATTGACTGTTTAAGACCACCAGTATCAACTGGCACTTTTCGTTTTGACCTTCGCTCTATTGCAAAACCAGTTTTGCCAATTTCGTTAGATAATGTTTGACCAGAATAATCCTTTAAACTTTTAATTTTTTTTTTTAAAAGGCGTAAATCTTTTTGGTCTATTTTATAATTAATATTCATTAGGCAGTTTCGCTTGTTAATACAGCATGAATTGTAGTGAAATACTTATAATCAGATTCAAATATTTTTATGATTCTATAATTTGGACTGCCTGTGCTGTCAATTCTTAGAATATCATTAATCCTAACATTTGATAAACTTTTTTTACGACATATTATCTCTGCAACTATTTCACGCCTTCTAAGGCCATTTTCGTCAACTATAGGGCCGTCTAATTGCTTGTAGTGACCCCATACATTAGTTGTGGTCGTAAAACCCGTCTGAAAGCCTCCAAATCCGTCTGATGCTTGATTAGGCCTGTAGAATAATATTCTTGAATTTAGTTTACCAGCATCCATTATACATACATTGATTTAAAAGATGCAACCATTTTTTTTGCTGTCATTGGTATTTCAGAGACAATAGTTCCTGTTTTAAAATCAGCTCTATTATCATAAAATGTAGCTACCATTTGCATGATTGCATTTTTAATCAGTGTATCTGAAATGCCAGATGTTGTATAACTTATTTTTATTTTTTCGTATGTGTACGGGTATCTGTTAGAAGTAACATAAGATGGCGAACTATCTAATTCAATAGTTTCTTTGTCTAATCCAACAACAGTATGTGTTGCAGTAGAACCATCCACTGTAACAGAATCTATTGATGCTATTGGCCCAAACGGAATGTCAATTAATCCATTAGATTCATCCAAATAATAGGTTCTAGTTTTAGCAATAATGTCTCTAGATAAAAAGTTTTCTAAAACTATTCTAGATTGTTTTACCATATCAGCAATAAGAGAATCATCGACAGAATGGTCAACTCTAATATAGTTTTTAACATCTGATGTCGGAACCAGTGTGCTATCACTACCAGTAACAGAATTTACTTTGACCTGTCTCATTTTGTTTCTTTAGAATCTTTTAATTCTTTTGTTTCTTTTTTAACCTTAACCTCTTTGATTTCTACAGCCCAACCACCATCAATCATTTCTTTGCCAATTTTATCACTGACATTGAATTCTCGATTTTCGTTATACTGAACATGACCAATAATTACAGATTTATTTTTTGTTTTGATTTTCATAATAACTTTTTTGTAAAGTTAAAAAAAAAGCACCAAACTAGTTGATGCTTTAATCCTATGAAAAAAACTATATAATTAAATCAAAGTTATTAAAATTATTTTGATATATACCGCCATCAGTTATTTTAAAACTAGATTGACCTATATTTTTAATTATGTAGAAACCATTTTTTATTTCATGCCATAAAGCAAAATAGTCAACATCATTTAAATTATAAGATTTTGTGCCAGTTCTTTTAAGTGTTATTTGTATTGACCTTTTATTTTTGTATCTGTCTTTGCCTAAATATTTTATTTGTATCTTGAAAAGTTTTCCATCCTTTTCAATTATGCAGTCGTATTTTGTGGAATCCAATAAAGGAAACGAAATATTAAATCCTTTAAGCATGGCAGTTGTTGCAAAATGATATTCAGCAAAACAACCTTTTTGATTTCTATTCACATAATTAGATGTGATATAAAATTAAGCAAAAAAAAACTGGAGCCGAAACCCCAGTTAAGCACCTTAAAAACAACTAACACTTATGAAATACAAAAGGAGGTGCTATTCTTTTTATTTTTAGACATTTGCCATTTTATCATCAAGTCTCTTTGTTCGTTTCTAGATAATTTTTCCCAGCCTGGTTGTAAAGATGGATGATTTAATTTATAGATTGTCATAAACTATTAATATAAATATTATTAAAGATAAAACAACATAAGATAAATACAATAGCTTTGCTGTTTCACTATATGATTCTTTTCCGTGTTTAGTAAGTTTACTCATTATTTTATAATCTGTTTTGCAACCTTTGTTTTAACTTTTCGCCTACCTTTATAGATTGGATTGCTTCCTCTCTTGATAAACCAAATTGTTTAATTTTTTGCTGTATTTGTTTTTCTGAAATTTTCATAGTTTTTAAATTAGATTACTAAGTTAAAAATATATTTTATAAAAACAACTATTATTTAAAAAAAACTTTAAATTATTTTGATTAACAGATAAAAAAAAGAGGCCCGAAAGCCTCTAATTTTAATATAAAAGATATTATTATGGTGTCTCCAATGCAGCTTTTGCAGTCGAGAATGTTCCATGTATAATAGCTTTAGGAAGATATGTAGCTAATGCACCTCTTAATTGCGCTCTAACAGTGATGAAATTCTTTTGAACATTGTCACTATCTTGCTCAAAGAACTCTAAACTTACATTATCTCTTACCCAATATTGACATGCTTGAGCAAAGTTTGCTACTAAGAATTGTCCATTAGGAATTTCAGTATTTAGAATTACAGGCACTCCCATAAAGCTAGGCTGTAGTCCTTGATATACTTGGTCTTTTAGATAATTGTTTTGAGTATCTTTTAATAAGAGAATCTTATGAAAATCAGATGGGTTCAACACTATGTTGTCCGCTCTGTATTCATTTAAAGCTAATGAATTCATTGATGCAACTAATACATCAAACTCATTTGCACTTTCTACAGAATCAGCAAACGGGTTGTTTGTTGATGTATCAAATGCTGTTCCTGAATTGAATAAACCTAGGAAGTTTGGTGAAACACCATTTCCGCCTACGATTTGGTCATCTTCAGCTGTTAATACCTTTCCAGGTATTCTTGAACTTAGGTATGAGCTTAATTGGTCATAATCTTCAACCATTTGTTTTGATAGTCTTAGATATGTTCCAATCAATTGAACATTAGCGTCAACAGCTTGTAAATCAAAGTCTGTTTGGCCTAGGGCGTTTCCTTCAGCTTTTGCTCCAGCTCCGTCAGTATATCCAGATTCTTTTACATATCTGATGACATCTGATTGAGTTGAACCAACAGGAATGAAGTCTCTAAAGTGTTGCGCTCTAGATGGGTCTTTATAGACACCTGGCACTCTTAATGGTGCAATTACATCACCACTAAAGTCTGCGCCAATAGTCATATCAGCTTTTAAATCAAACCTTGCTGACCTTGTATTTCCTTTGACAAAACTGTCAATAGCTCCGCCACTTAAGGCGTCTTTTAATGCGGATTTAAAACTTACTGGTTTTGCAGCCTCAAATCTCTTTTTTGCCTCAACTTCAGATTTATCTAATCTGTCATTGATTTCTGTTATTTTACCAGAAACATTTTCAATGCTGGATTTAACAACAGCCTCAGTCTCAGCTTTCATTGTTTCGATAGCTTGTAATGAGGATTTTTCAATTTTAGAATCGATACTATCTGTGATATTATCTAATTCTTTTTTGATATTATTATCCATTTTTATAATTACTTTTTTGTGAGATTGTTATACAAATATTTAAGCAACTCGCTATCATTGTTTTCTTTTTTCGGCAAAGTGTTTTGAGGCGACTTTGTGAGTTCTATAAGATATGATTTGAGTTTATAGATTTCAGATTCAATTGCAAATGCAAGTTCGTCTGAAATATTGTTTTTACGAATTATCTTTATAAGATTATCGTATCTTGAGTAAATGGCCTCTAATGATTTAGTTCCCTTTACATCTAATATTTTTGCTTCGTCATTTGCCGCTAGTGTTACAGCTGAAACTTCATAAAGTTTTACTTCACGGATTTCCCTGTATTCACCTTTGTCCTCTTTGACTATGGGCATAATTCCGACTGAATTTTCTGTTATGACACCAGCTTTCATAAGTTCAATAACATCTTTGCCTAACTGAGTTTTGGGAACTTCAGCAACAAAAACCAATCCTTTGTCATCTTCAAAAAGCTCATTCATTTTTCCAATAGGCTTATTCATATCATGCTGATATAAATATTTAACTCTGGAACCATTTTCCATTATTGTCTTTTTATAAGAGCCTGGTCTTATGATGTCTTTGTCAGCATCTATATTATCAAAATAACTAGCATACCCTTTAACAATACCTTTGTTTTCGTCAGCATCCATTATTTCGCCAACAGGTGATTGTTTAAAAATTATTTTATTCATAACAAAATTTTATGTAAAAATACGAAATTAAATTTTTAGGTTCTTTGACCAGAAAGTCCGAAACCGATTTCTTCTAGTTCAACATTAGAAATTGCATCTTCGTCTGGTATCGGAGCTGTTGAGCATCTACAATTGATTACATTTCCAGCGGAACCCCTAGGGTCACCAGGGTATGCCAATGATTCACCACCTACTAAAAAGTCCTCATCAAACTTTACTATTTGGCCGTCAGCTTCACGATGTGCTGGTCTAACTCTAGCATCAGAACCAGCTATCCATTCTTTAGACATTTGACTGCCTGGGAATATTTGTCTGGCTGTTTCCTGTGTTGCAAAGTTTGCAGCTAATGCGGATTCGGTTCTGACTATTCTAAGAGCTTGGTATTGACTGACTTCTTTGAATTTTCTTCTTAGTATTCTAGCCTGAGCATCAGCACCTTCGGCCATAAAGGATTCGTCTGTCATTAGCTTTTGTATTGTTTGTTGAAATACTTTTCTAGCTGTAGCAATAACAGAAACCACCCTGACACCAGCCATTTCTTCACCTTTTTCTGCAAATGCTTGGTTCCAATAATCTAAGAACTGTCTAAAGTCAACACCCTTTTTCAAATATTTATCAAAGTTAGTTGCATACCATTTACCTTGTTTGATACCAATATCTAAATACATTTGTTTGTAAAGCTCTGTCATTTCATTAACATTCATTATCAGTTCTGGATTGATTTGTCCTAATTGAAATTTTTCAATAGCTGTATTGTAGTTGTCAGTGTAATATTTTCTGAATATTCTTATTTGAGTTTTTTCGCTTTTCGACAACCTATCTTCATAAGCCTTACGCCAGTTTTCTTTGAATTGTTTTGATAATACTCTTTTGGCTTTTGACCTATTGTAAATATTATAACAAACAGCAACTCTTTGACGACCTGCATATTCTGATTGGATTGTCTCGTTGGCCAAACAGCTATCTAAGAATTGATTAATTGATTGACCTGGTGTTGGTTTTGGCAAAGGCATTATTCATCTATTTTATCTAATGTGTTTTCAGACCAGTTAAGCATTGCTTCACCACCCCATCCTAAATAAGCAACATAACCTTTGTCCTTCCATGGTGTGTCTTTAAATTTAGGATTTATTTTATTATATCCGCCTCCTTTAGTTCTAGATAAAAAACTAAAAGTCCTTTTGACCATATCTAAAGAATATGGCCTACGCTCAATGAGCATATTCATCCTAGCAAGTCCAACTCTAGTCATTCCATCAACTTCGTCTCTTCCATATTTATCAATCCAGTTCTTAACTCTTTTGGCGTTGTTGGTTGCGCTTTGTGGATAGTCGTCAAACATTTGTTTTCTTTGATATGATTTTTCTTTACTTGAAAGCGGATGTTCTTCAGGAAGTAAATCAGTATCATAAGGCGTTCTTCTAAATCTGTTGTTTCTAAGAGCATATAATAATCCTGAAACACGGCCAAATGCCCACTGTTCTTCAGACCTTACATTTGGTCTCACTGATGATGGATTGGTTCTATAAGCACCGACACCTCTTCTAAATGATGCTGCCAACATTCCGTATGTAGCTCTAGAAGATGGTTTGTCGCCATGTTCTTCATTATGTTCTTCAACCCTTCGTCTTAATGCAGTTTCTACATTAGGTGAAATCTTTGGAGCTTTGTCCTCATCTTCATGATGATATTTATCCTCATCATCTTCATGTGGTTCGCCATAATGATATTTGTCATCCTCATCCATATCATGATATTCTTTTTGTCTTTCAATTGCCCTTTCATATTGCTCATGAGATTCAAAAGGCATGTACACAG
>VTLG01010839.1_pt1 | contig 10624 bp, 13 predicted proteins | sample 4694571 | NCBI WGS metagenome assembly VTLG01 (sample SAMN12604809, study PRJNA352737) | marine metagenome | biome: ENVO:00000447; feature: ENVO:00000209|ENVO:00000569|ENVO:01000036; material: ENVO:00002151; isolation source: viral sequences binned using virsorter ... | reverse complement strand
AAATTAACAGATTAATCGTGAATATGCCTCCAAGGCATACGAAGTCTGAATTTGCGTCTTATTTGCTTCCAGCCTGGATGATTGGCAGAAATCCAAATTATAAAATTATTCAAGCAACCCATACAGCCGATCTTGCCATTGATTTTGGTCGTAAAACCAAAAATCTAGTTGATGAGCAGAAATATGGAGAAATGTTTAACACGAGACTTCAAGAAGATAGTCAGGCAGCAGGGAAATGGAAAACTCAGCAAGGCGGAGAGTATTTTGCAGCTGGTGTTGGCGGAGCGATCACTGGACGGGGTGCTGATTTATTAATTATTGATGATCCTCATAAAGAACAAGATGTTAAAGGGGATGGTAAATCTTTTGAAAAAGCATGGAACTGGTATATGGCTGGTCCAAGACAAAGACTTCAACCTGGTGGTAAAATTGTAATTGTAATGACTCGTTGGTCTACTAAAGACCTAACCGGTCAGCTTATTCAGTCCATGTCCTCGGAGGAAGGTGATAAATGGGATGTTGTTGAGCTGCCAGCTATCATGCCTGACGGTAAACCTGTTTGGCCTGGTTATTGGAAAATAGAAGAATTAGAAAAAACAAAAGCCTCGATCCCTGTTTCCAACTGGAATGCCCAATATATGCAGCAACCAACCGCTGAAGAAGGGGCCATTATTAAACGAGACTGGTGGCGCGACTGGACACATAAGGATCCACCTAAAATTGTCTATACGATTCAAAGTTATGACACGGCTTTTATGAAAAAACAAACAGCAGACTTTTCAGCGATCACCACTTGGGGTGTTTTTCGTGTCGAAGGAGAAGGACATCACATGATTTTGCTCAGTGCCTTTAAAGATCGATATGAGTTTCCAGAAATTAGGCGTGTAGCTTTGGAAGAGTATCGCTATTGGCAACCCGATATGGTTATCATCGAGGCGAAAGCTTCAGGAATTCCACTGACGCAAGAACTTCGTAACATGGATATCCCAGTAATTAACTTTACTCCGTCAAAAGGAAATGATAAGCATGTCAGAGTGAACTCAGTAGCTCCGCTTTTTGAGGCGGGCAGAATTTGGGCACCGAAACACGAACATTTTGCTCAGGAAGTGATTGAAGAGTGTGCGTCGTTTCCATATGGCGATCATGATGACTACGTGGACAGTACCACGCAGGCGCTCATGCGTGTAAGAGGGGGTGGATTAGTAGAACACCCTGAAGATTACAAAGATGAAAAAATTGTAAGGAGCAACCAGATAAAATATTATGGCTAGACAAGTTATTATCGGAGAAATTTTAAACCTAATTAAAGGTCTTGGCGGAAATCCCAGTAAATTCATGGGAACCAAAAGTAATATTAATTTTTTAGGAAAAGGTCCGAAAGGAACCCTGTTCCAAGGTGCCGTAGACGCGCAAGGTATGCAGGCGGCCGATTTCCCGTTAACAACAATCATTACAGAAGCCGAAACGGCTGGTGGCTATGCAGCAGCGAATAAGTTAAATAGTTTACAGCTGCAACGTTTAAAAGATAATTTAATTCAGCTTAAAAAAGCCTATTTCCCTGAACAAATTCCTAACATTACTGATCTGGGAACGGGGACCAAGGACTTGACACAAGAAGGTCTGGGTTCTTTGCGAATGAAGAACCTTTCCGATAAGTTAGCTGGAGCAGAAGGAGTTGAAGCGTCAGAAACTATTTTACCGACGGGCGGAGAATCACCATACATTATGACTCGTATCGTCGAGAGGATGAAAAAAATTCAAAAAATGTCTGATGACCTTGGTAAAGGCGACGTTAAGCCAACTTATCAATTTATAAATCCTTCTGCGGAAAGAGCATCTTATGCAAGTAAATTTGATCCAAAAAATGAAGTTCATGTTAAAAAAGCAGAAGCGCTTTTAAAAGATCCTCAAATTAAGGGCGTTTATACCGAAGCAGAAGTAAAAAACGCTTACGATTTTGAAGGCTTGTATTTATCTCATTTTGATAAGGGCCACGTGGACATTGCAAGGCTTTTTGAACAAGCAGGATACAACATTCCGCAGATGAGAGCATCAGCTAGAGACGCATTATTACAACTCATGAAAAAAGAAAGAGGACTACCTGGAGCTGAGAGCGGTTTAAGAGATTTTGTAAGCGATGTTGACTTTAAATATATTAGCGAAGGCGGAGGAGGACGAGCAGGTGACCCCATTAACTTAATGGTAAAATATTTTGGAAAAACTGCTACAGAAAATTTACCGAAGAACGCAACGAAGGAAAATATTGATAAATTTACAGATTTTATTATGGCTGCCAAAGATAAAAGAGGAAGAGGGATCGATGATCCTTGGTTTGACAGAGAGACAATTGACTTTTCAACATTTACTGGAGCCATTGATGATGTTCCTTTTGCAACGGGAGGAAGAGTTAACAAAGCATCCGGTGGTCTAGCTAAGATCCTGGAGGTATAATGTCTATACTTGGAAAAGTAGGCGGAAAGGTATTGTCTTCGGACATGCAAAAAATCTATGACAAGTTAGTAGAACTTTTAAAAGATGGAAAAAAATTAAACATCAGTATTGATGAATTAAAAAAGAAAGCAGGAGTGCCTAATGCTGAGAATTCAGCTGTTAGTGCTTTGATAATTAGAGAAAAGAAAAAAGGTAGTTTCAAAAATCTTACTGTTAAAAAATTTTCTAGAGGCGCTGAGGTTGGACAAAGTCAATATGATCTAGATTATAAAAACAATAAAAAATTTAGAGATTTCTATAATAAAACTTATAAAACACCTTGGAATGAGATAGACCAAAAAACTAATCTAAAAGACAATTCATGGAAAGCTTTTTTAAACTACCAAAGACTTAAAAAATCGGCAAAAGGTTTTACTCTAACGGGAGATGAGATGGCTAAAAAGCTTGGCATTACTTTAAGTTCTTTAAAAACTTATGAAGCAAAACCAGACTTCGACACATCAACAAGATTTATAGCAGACAATATTAAAAAAACTAGAACTGTTGATATGAACCCCAAAACAGGATTAAGAGAAACAGTTGTTCGTTACAAAGATCCAGGAGTGAATGTTTTAAAAAATTGGAATGCTTTAATTAGTTCTCCAAAAATAACTTCTGCTATGGTGGATAATATTAAGGAGTACGACAAAGTATTTAGAAAAGCTATCCTAAAAAATAAAGAACTACCTGACATAGGTGAAGTTATTGACAAAACTTCTATGAAAACTCCAACTACAATTGCAAACACTGAAGCATTGTATTCTAGACTATTAAAAGGAGAAACATTTAGAACTAATATTGATATTGCAAAAGATGCAGTTCTTGGAAGAAGGATTATGGATGGACTTGCGATAGATTCTGTAAACAATCAACGTAGAAGTGCTTTTTATGATTTAGCTTTAAAAAAGGTTGATGAATTATATCCTCAAAAATCTGGATCACTAGAAGATTTTAAAACAAATTTTAGAACTGAATTAAGAAAAACATTGGGTTTGAAAAAAGGTCAAGTAGTTCCATTCAGTGTTAATGAAGTAATTAGTTTATCTGCAGGAGAAACTAGGGGTATTCGACCCTTTAGTGTTTTTGTAGATGCTGTTGACACAAATATTAATAAACTAGAATTAAGAAATTACCAAGGACAGTTTTCTAAAAAACTAAAGAAAGTTGATGAGATACTTCAAGGTAAAGGAAAATATAAAAATTTTAGCGAACCACAAAGAATACAACTTGCCAGAGATGTTGCAGGAAATTTGGGACGGACGCAAGTAGCTTTAAGAGACCAACTATTAGCAAAAGGGTTCACTATAAATCAAATAAACCAATTAAATCTTCCCGATATTGCAGTTAGTAAAACAATTGATCCTAAACATTATACCCCAGAAAGATTGGCAGAATTGAAAAAAGGGGGAGTAGATATTCCTCAGTTTGTTAAAGACAGAAAATTCTACGTTGATATTAAAAAAGCCAAACCATTTTGGGAAAGTAACGTTCATAATACAGTTATTGCGGCGGCTAGAAATAATGTTGGAAATATTTGTAATATTTTTAAAGGAAAAATTGCTTATAGTGCAGATGGTGGTCGAATAGGTTTTCAGGGAGGCTGTGGTCGTGAAATGACTATAGCAATGCAAACAGATTCAAAAGGAACTTTACAACAAATAACTAAAACTGAAGGAATTATTCCTAAATTTAAAAACGTAGCTCAAGGATTTTTAGGAGCACTCGGAAGATTTGGCCCTGCTGCCGGAAAATATGGCGCAATAGCTGCAGCTGGAGCTATAGCTCAACCACTCGTTAAACAATTCATGAACGATGATCCGTCAACTTATTTAACGGATCCTGAACAACAAGCAGCAATGCTTGAAGACTTAATCGAGAGACAGGAACGAACAAAACCTCCAAGCAAAATTTTAGATACGGCTGTTACAGGAACACATGTGGCTGGAACAGCAGCCGCGGTTCCTGGTACCGGAGCCTTGTGGAAAGCAAGAAGAATGCCTTTTACAGATAAGTTAGGAAAAACAAGACCGGGAATGGGAGTAACTCGAGCTGCTTTAGGTCCGGTAGGAAAATTTATTGCAGGAGCTTATACTCCAGCAGGGCTCCTTGCCATGGAGCCATTAAGAATTGCACAAATGAGAAGAGAGGGAGAGAGCTGGGGAGAAGTAGCCAAGAGTCCAACGTTATGGATGGGACCGGCATTCGCTGATACAATGACAAAAATGGCAACCGCTGGAATGAAGGGATCACCTAGATTAGCTAGAGGTTTAAGTTTAGGAATGAGTAGACCGATGTTAAAAACGATTTCAAGAAGATTCGGAATGCCAGGACTTGCATTATCATTAGGATTATCAGGTTATGATCAATATCAAGATTTTAAAAAGAAAAGAGGCTTCTTTGCAAGAGATGAGGATTAATTATGCTACCAATAGTTGCAAGAGGAATAGCAAGTTTAGCCGGTCGAATGATGACAAGAAATCCTCGAATTGGAAAAAAATTAATCAGTCTTTATAGAGGCGAGTCTTTTCCACAAAGAAATATTTCATCCATGAAAAGTACTGCTAAGCATTTTAAAACTACGCTAGCTGAAATGAAGAAAGATAAATTATCAGGTCAATGGTACACTCCCACTAGTGATCATGCCAGATCTTATGCTTCGGGTCTTTTTAGTAAGATTAAAGAGATAAAAGTTACTCCTAAAGAATTGGCTGCTTTTTATAGGTACAAAGATAGAATAAATAAAAGACCAGTGAAATATAGTATGAAGAAGTTACTGAATTTACCAGACCCACCTACACATGATGTTACACCTTCACGATACCATGTTATTGTTCCAAGATATAAGTTAAAAACACTACCTTCAACCTCAGATTACTTGGTAAAAGAGAAATTGAAAAATATGTGGAGAGGTATAGGAGGACTTTTAAATAGATGATCAATAAGACATTAACTAAAAACATGAAGCATGTGAAATGGAAGGAAATTCCACCTGTAAAAGGGCCCAATTCACAGGGCTTGAATGTTCCTGTAAAACAAGCTAAAACAATAGAGAACTCGAGGAAAATAAATGGCAGACATAGACAAAGCTCTACCTAACGTAGAGCAAACGATAACCGTTCCAGCTGAAGAAGAAATCATTGCTCAACAAGAAACCGGAGTAACTCAGGTTAATGAGGATGACGTTAAAGTTGAAGAACAAGACGATGGGAGCGTTGAAATAAATTTTAATCCGAATGCGGTTAACCAGCCTGGCGGAGAAGGTCATTTTGACAACTTAGCAGACCTACTACCAGACGATGTTTTGGGAAGATTAGGATCAGAATTAAATGAAAACTACTCGCAGTATAAAAATTCCAGAAAAGATTGGGAAGATACTTATACTAGAGGTTTAGATCTTTTAGGATTTAAATACGAAAATCCAACACAACCCTTTCAAGGAGCTAGTGGTGCAACGCATCCAGTCCTTGCAGAAGCGGTAACACAGTTTCAAGCACAAGCTTATAAAGAATTGCTGCCAGCAACAGGTCCCGTTCATACCCAAGTCATGGGTAAACCGGATCGACAGAAAGAAGATCAATCTGTCAGAGTAAAGAACTTCATGAACTATCAGCTCATGGATGTGATGAAGGAGTATGAACCCGAGTTCGATCAAATGCTTTTTTATCTCCCTCTCGCCGGCTCTGCGTTTAAAAAAGTTTATTACGATGAGCTTTTGGGCAGGGCCGTTTCAAAATTTGTTCCGGCAGACGATTTAGTAGTTCCATACACTGCAACATCTTTAGAAGATGCAGAAGCAGTGATGCATACTATTAAAATTTCTGAAAATGATTTAAGAAAAAAACAGGTTGGAGGATTTTACAGAGATGTAGAATTAAAACCTGGTTATGACGAAGAAACAGAAGTTAAGAAAAAAGAAAGAGAACTGGAAGGACTTAAAAAAACTAGAGATGAAGATGTTTTTACATTAATTGAATGTCATGTAAATTTAGATCTAGAAGGATTTGAAGATATGGATCCTGAGTCTCAAGAACCAACTGGAATTAAGCTTCCTTACATTGTAACAGTAGAGATAGCTTCCAGAGAAGTTTTATCAATTAGAAGAAATTATCAAGTTGAAGATCCACAAAAAAATAAAATTGAATACTTTGTTCATTTTAAATTTTTACCGGGTCTAGGTTTTTATGGATTAGGTTTAATTCATATGATTGGTGGTTTATCTAGAACTGCAACAACAGCGTTACGTCAACTATTGGACGCAGGTACCTTAAGTAATTTACCTGCAGGGTTTAAGCAAAGAGGGATTCGTGTAAGAGACGAAGCCCAAGCAATACAACCTGGTGAATTTAGAGATGTAGATGCTCCTGGTGGAAACATTAGAGATGCATTTATGCCCCTTCCTTTCAAGGAGCCTTCACAAACATTACTTTCATTAATGGGTATTGTTGTACAGGCAGGGCAACGATTTGCCGCCATAGCTGACATGCAGGTCGGAGACGGCAACCAGCAGGCCGCTGTTGGAACGACCATTGCTCTCTTAGAACGTGGTTCAAGAGTCATGTCAGCCATACATAAAAGATTGTATGTGGCGATGAAACAAGAGTTTGGACTCTTAGCGGCAGTTTTTAAAACTTATTTACCGCCAGAATATCCCTATGATGTTGTAGGAGCGAATAGAAATATTAAGCAAACAGATTTTGATGAAAGAGTAGATATTCTTCCTATTGCAGATCCAAATATTTTTTCTCAAACACAAAGAATTACAATGGCACAAACAGAGTTACAACTAGCTCAGGCGAATCCGCAAATGCATAATTTGTACCAAGCGTTTCATGATATGTATAGTGCGATCGGAGTGAAAGATATTGATAGAATTCTTCCACCTCCTCAGCCACCACAACCACTGGATCCTGCAGTTGAAAATATTTTAGCAATGTCTAATAAACCTTTTCAAGCTTTTAAAGGTCAAGATCATCAAGCCCATATTACAACTCACTTAAATTTTATGTCTACAAATTTAGCTCGAAATAACCCAGTTGTATTAGGTGCACTCGAAAAAAACATTTTTGAACATATTTCAATGATGGCACAAGAACAGCTAGAAGTTGAAATGAGAGAAGAAATTGCTCAATTGACACAAATGCAACAACAGATTCAAGCGAACCCAATGATACAGCAAAACCCACAAGTGCAACAACAGTTGATGCAAATGTCAATGGCGCTGGAGTCTAGAAAAGCGAAATTAATTGCAGAAATGATGCAAGAATTCATGGAAGAAGAAAATAAAATTATGGGTCAATTTGGAAATGATCCAATTGCTAAGTTAAAAGCAAGAGAACTAGATTTAAGAGCTATGGATAATGAGGCGAAACGAGAGCAAGACCAAGAAAAGATTAACTTGGATAAATCTAAACAAATGATGGGTCAAGAACAGTTTGACGAAAAATTAGATCAAAATCAAGACTTGGCCGAATTGAGAGCTGAGACATCTTTAACGAAACAGATGATGTCCCAAGAAGCTAAAATGCAACAAGATAGAATGAAACAAAGAGATGTTAAGATCTTGAAAGGCCCAAGAAGATAGTGTACTATTAAACAAGGAGAAAATATGACAAAACAACCGACTGAGAAGAGATTACACACTAGTGGTAAAGAACTAGGAGTTGGCAAAGATGGTTATCAACAAGGTGGCATTAAGTTTAAAGCACCTTTAGGTCAACCAACTAAAAATAAGGTTAAAGGCCAAAAAGGAATGCTCGCTTCTAAAAGATCTGAAGTAAGCTGGTGGTAGTATGTGGTTATCGGCAATTAAATTAGCCGTTTCTGCTGGAAGTAAAATTTACGCTAACAAGCAGAAATCAAAAGTGGCTATGTCTGATGCACAATTATTGCATGCAGAGCGACAAGCTCGTGGTGAGGAAGCTTACCAGGGAAAATTACTAGAAGCCCGACAGTCAGATTTTAAGGACGAATTTGTACTTTTGATTCTCAGCGCGCCCATAATCGTGCTCGCATGGGGGGTCTTCAGTGACAATCCAGTGGCGATGGAGAAGGTGAAAATCTTCTTCGAGCACTTTGCAGCATTGCCGACGTGGTTTTCTACATTATGGATACTTGTAGTTGGTAGTATTTTTGGTATAAAGGGGACACAGATTTTTAGAAATGGAGGCAAAAAATAATGTCGAAAAAATCAAGACGAAGAAATAAAAGATTATTATTAGCTGCATTAGTAGGTGGCGCGGCTATGATGGGAAGAGGTAAAGGAAAGGTTTCGACAGCGGGACAACCGGTTGGAGTAAACCGTATGTCAACAAACGCTCCTCCTATAGGTGGTACTGATCATATCACTACTCCGGTAGTTCCTGAATCAACAGTAGTTGACACTAAACCAATAATACCTCAAGGAGCAGGACATCCTATTATACGAGGAAATATTAATAGACATAAGGCTGCCATTGCAGCGGCTAATACACCTGGTCATGGAACAGCAGTTGCTCCTCCAGGTATTTTAAATCCATACAGAGCACCACGACCAAAATCAAAATTAAGAACATTTAAAAAAGGTGGAAGTGTTAAAAAAGCAAAAGTTACTGGAGCTGCGAAACGTGGTTTTGGTAGAGCATTAATGAAGGGGAAAAGATAATGAGACAAAATGGAGTAAGATCACCAGTAAGATTTCCTTATTCTCAAGGAATGAAAAAAGGTGGCAAAGTTAAAAAGAAACAAGGTTACAAAGATAGAGAAGATGAGTCTATTAGTGCAAGACGTGGAAAAGAGTCTACTAAGAAACAATCTTTTAAAGATAGACGAGACGAGTCTTATGGAAAATGGGGCAAACGTACTCGTGGAAAAATAAATAGGTAATATGTCTAACACTAGAAAAATGAACGAACTAGAAGAACTAGGTCGAGTAGATGCAGAACATGCATATACTGAAAAAGGAAAACACAATCTTAAAGAAGAAAAGAAAAGAGTTGTAAGAGAAGTTAAGTCTCGTGGAAAAGCTAAAAAAGGTTTTGGTAAGGAGATTAAATAATGGGCGATATAGCTTTAAGAGGAAAAGGAATTGTTCGAGTTCGTAAGAATTTAGGAGGAACTGCTCGTAGAGATATGACTCACGGTTATTATCAACCTGATATGGGAATGCAGGGTGGTCAAATGTATCGTACTGGTGGAAGGGTTGGTCTTAAAAAAGGCGGCTCAGCAAATTGGATTCAAGACGTTAATAAATCAATCAAAAAACGTGGAACTAAAGGAAAATGCACACCTATTACTAAACCAGGTTGTACAGGAAGAGCCAAAGCTTTAGCCAAAACGTTTAAAAAAATGGCTAGAAAGAGAAAGGGCTAATTGCCGTTTAAGTCAGAAAAACAAAGAAGATATCTCTGGAAGAAAGAACCAGCGATAGCTAGAAAGTGGACAAAAAAGTACGGAAGTAAAACCGTGAAAAAAGTAAAAAGGAGAAAAAAATAATGGATGATTTAACTTTTATAAGTAAAGTTCAAAGAATTATCAAAATGCGTCACGACGATGTTGTCGCTGCCATGGTTTCAGGTGGTGTTGACAATATGGAAAAATATCAGTATATGTTAGGACAGGTACGAACGTACCAATATTTAAGTCAGGAAATATCCACCCTGCTAGAAAAAAAGGAGCAAAAAGAAGATGCCGGAAAAATTGTCAGTATCAAAGGAAACACCAAAAATCCACTTACCCCTTAAGGATTTAGTTGGAGTAAAACCTACCAAGAAACAAGAACAAGATTTAACCTCAGAATCAGCAAAACTCCCTACACCAACAGGTTGGAGAATTTTAGTTTTACCTTTTAAACAAAAAGACAAAACGAAAGGTGGAATTATAATGACAGATAGTACAATAGAAAAATCTCAAGTAGCATCAACTTGTGGTTTAGTTCTTGCAACAGGACCAAATTGTTATGACAAGGAAAAATTTCCAGAAGGTCCCTGGTGCAAAAAAGGTGATTGGATTATCTTTGCAAGATATGCCGGTTCACGAATTAAAATAGATGGGGGTGAGATAAGACTTCTCAATGATGATGAAGTTTTAGCGACCGTGGAAAACCCTGAAGATATATTCCACGAATTTTAACATAGATAAGGAGAAACTATGCCAGAAG
>VTLG01010293.1_pt1 | contig 10625 bp, 11 predicted proteins | sample 4694571 | NCBI WGS metagenome assembly VTLG01 (sample SAMN12604809, study PRJNA352737) | marine metagenome | biome: ENVO:00000447; feature: ENVO:00000209|ENVO:00000569|ENVO:01000036; material: ENVO:00002151; isolation source: viral sequences binned using virsorter ... | reverse complement strand
TAGTTGCCTCTAGGGCGTTTATTTGTCCGATAATATACTTATATGTTTCCATATTGTCAACCCCACCAGACGTTATAGAGATTGATAATTGATTAATTCTAGTATCTAAAGCTCTGCGTAATTTATAAATTACGTTTTCTAAATTCATATTAAATCTTTATAATATTTCTCGTAACTCTTATTTGAAACAGGTTGCCCTGCTAAATCACTTTTAATATGTGATCCAATGTATTCTTCCTTTGGAGGATATACAAAATCTGTCTTTGTTTCGCTTAATATCTTTTCTGGCTGTTTTACAGCTGGTTTTCTAGAATTACCATTAAAGGGTTTATATCTTGGGTTTACCATTATTTTATATTCTTACCTTTTGACCAACCTGATTTAGTAACTGGTTTACCTGTCATTTTCTGTTCTATTTGTCCCAATTTAGATACAGTCTCAGTCGATATATTTGAAACATCCTGACTAAATTTTTTAAGAGAGGATTTAAACTTTATATCTGATACTGATTTTTGACCTTTAAATTTTTTAAAAGGTTTAGTTCCTACAATAGCTTTTCCTGCTCTTATCCAAAATCCAACCATTATTTTTTTCCTCCACCTCTAAATATTTGTGTTCCCTTTATACCAAAAATTGACGCACATACAAGTATCCACAAATTAGTGAACCATGATGGGAGCGCCTGGAAATGCTCAAAAAAGATTTTTATCTTTTCCATAGCAGCCGGGTCATCTGACCAGACTCCCCATGCGAGCACCAAAATGGGCAACGTTAATATCGCAAGAACCACCTCGTCCTTGTAGTCGTTTTGACGGGCTTCTAAAAGTTTGCCCTGGTAAGCTTCCTCGCCTCGGGCCATCTTAGCTGCGTGCATGTGTTGTGCATCAGCCATAGCCATCTTTGTCTCTTGACGCTTTTTGTAAATATGAGTTCCAGCGTTGAGAGCTAATTTAATAGCACTAAACCACATACTAGAACCAAGTTACGTCTTTTTTATTATATCCAGTAGCAGCTTTACCTTTTTTAAATTTTTGTCTAGTTCCAGCCGATAAATAAGACTTTCCTCTAAAACTAGTTTCTGATCTAGGGTCAACAATAACCTTAGAATCATCAAACTTAAATGGTTTGCCACCTTTTTTATAGTTTATCATAATTATTTACTTATACTCTTTGGTTTCATTTTTGCAAGAGCCAATCTATTCTCATTAGCCATCTCTTGCTTTTCAATAGATGTATCAGCTCTTAATTCAGCTAATTCTTCATTCTGTTGGATTTTATCCTCATTAATATCTCTAGCTTGAACTAATTTAGCTCTTTCAATCTCTTGTTTCTTTTGCATCTCTTGTTGCTTACGTTCATTCTCCATAGCTCTTAAATCTACTTCTCTAGACTTAAGTTTTAACAGTGGATCATGATCAAATTGAGAAGTAATTTTCTTCTCTTCCTTCATGAAGTCTTCAGTCATTTCTGCAATCAATACAGCTTTTCTTGCTTCAACTTGTTGCTGCATTTGTTGTAATTGTTGTTGAGCCTGTGGATTCTGTGCTGCCTGTTGTGAAAGCAATTGCATTTGTTGAATTTGTTCTCTAAATTCTAATTGAACTTGTTCAGCAGCCATTAAAGAAATATGTTCTAAAATATTTTTCTGTAATGAAGCCATAACCATTGGATTATTTCTAACCATGTTAGTTGACATAAAGTTTAAGTGAGCTGTAACGTGTGCTCTATGATCCTGACCTGGAAATGCTTGAAAAGGTTTACCAGCTAATGAATCAATATGTTCTAACGATGGATCTTTAGGAGCATTTGGTGGAGGTGGTGGTAAAATTCTATCAATATCTTTTATTCCTAATGCTTCATACATTTTTCTAAATGCCATATACAAATTATGCATTTGTGGATTTGACATTGCTAACTGAAGACCAGTTTGAGCAAGTGTCAATCTTTGTGACATTGAAAAAATATTTGGATCTGCAATTGGTAAAATATCCACTCTTTCATCAAAATCTGTAACTTTAATATTTCTTTGTCCACCGACAACATCATATGGATATTCTGGTGGTAGATACTGAGCAAAAACTTTTGCTAGCAATTTAAATTCTTGTCTTAGAGCTGAATATACTCTTTTATGGATTGCTGACATCACCCTTGAACCACGTTCCAAAAGAGCTACGGTCGTACCAACGGCTGCGCCTTGGTTCCCGTCCCCGACCTGCATGTCAGCAATGGACGCGAATCTCTGTCCTGCTGTAACTACAATTCCCATCAACTGCAATAATGTAGCTGAAGGTTCTTTGTATGGTAAAAATACAAATGCATCTTTTAGATTACCACCAGGTGTGTCAACATCTTTAAATTCTCCTGGTTGTATTGGTGAAGCGTCATCTTTGACTCTAACACCTCGTTGTTTAAATCCTGCGGGTAAATTTGATAAAGTCCCTGCGTCTAATAATTGACGGAGAGCAGACGTTGCCGTTCTGCTCAATCCGCCAATCATATGAATGAGTCCAAAGCCATAAAATCCTAGTCCTGGCAGAAATTTGAAGTGGACGAAATATTGGATTTTATTTCTAAGTGGATCATTGGGCGCATAGTTTCGTCTTATCGACAAAACCTTTTGACTACCTTCTTCGATTGTAACGACGTAAGGTAATTTTATTCCAGTTGGCTGACCATCTTTGCCAACATCTTCGAAACCTTCTAAATCTAAATTAACGTGACATTCTAATAATGTATATACACTTTCAACTCTAGTTGTTTTAGTAGTTCCTTCTAATTCTCTTTTTTTGTCATCTACTTTGTCTGCATTCACAGCTGACATTGGTTTTGATAGTTCAATGTCAGTGTAAAAGCCATTGACCTGCTGTTTACGTAAATCGTTTTCAGACATCTTTACGACGTGAATCACTGCTTCCGCATCATCTAATGAGGTAGCTGTATACGGAACGACAAGATCATCTGCAGGTATAAATTTTGATACGGCTCTGCCTAAAAGATCGTCATAATAAACTTTCTTAAAAGTAGAGCCGCTTAAGGGTAGATGGAATAACATTTGATCAAACTCTGGTTCATATTCCTTCATTTGATCCATCAATTGATAATTCATGAAATCTTTAACTCTTTGTCCTTGAGCTTCTTTAGCAGGATTAGATATTCCAATTATTTGTGTTCTAACTGGACCATCTGCTGGTAATAATTCTTTATAAGCTAATGCTTGAAACTGTGTAACTGCTTCAGCAAGTACTGGGTGTGTAGCACCACTAGCTCCTTGGAAAGGTTCATTTCGGTTGTCGTATTTAAATCCTAAAAGATCTAAACCTTTAATGTAAGATTGTTCCCAATCTTTTCTGGACATTTTATAATCTGTGTAATTTTGTCTTAATTGAATTCCAACTGGATCTAAAACTTCTACTGGTAAAATATCTGCTAAGTTATCAAAGTGCGTGGTTGACTGAGCCTGGTTCACGGCTCTTGGATCAAAATTTACTGTAGCACCACCTTCTTCATCAGGTGTTACTTCTACTGGTTGTCTTTGTTGTTCTTCCGTAACATCCACATCAGTCATTTCCTGTGCGCCAGGAACTTTTATTTCATGTCGAACGTTCGGGAGCGATTTATCTATATCTGCCATTTATACTCCTAATAATAACTACCATATTTTTTCAAAGAAGCCAAGCCTTGTGATTGAGGTCCTGATTCTGGTGGAATAGCGCTTGGTCTACGTATTCCTGCCATACCGCCACCTGCAAAGCTTTCTGGAAGACTAAAATCTAATTCAACTGGGCCACCTGAAGCTTTTCTTTCAGGAACTTTCATTACTTCAGCCATTTCTGTTAAACGTTCAGTTCCTACTTGATCATCTTCTTTATAAGGTCCAGGTAACCCAACCAACTCACTTAAATTCGTAGGTTGATCCTCTTCCATTATTCCAGCCATCGATGCTGTGTTGAAAATCTGTTTTCCTATTATATCTTTATTAGTCAACCATCCCCCAGCTGCAATAAGTGCTTCTGTTTGAGGCACACCAAATAGATGATGAAATAAAGAATAATCTAATACAGCAACTGCAGCCATTCCTGGCTTTCTTAATGCTTTAAAAGGAATAAATTTATTAACGTTTTGTCCTTTATTAAGAGCGTTTCGTAAAAATGTTTTTGCCTTTTGAATTTGCTCTCCACTTAATTTTATACCTGCTTTTTTAAATAGGTCTTCAAGAGGGGTTGCAGCGCCACGCTCTTTTTTACTCAATGAATATTTAATGTCAGTAATAGGCTTCATAGTATTCTTATAATCAGTCACTGCTTTTTTTCTGAGTTCAAATCTTTTTTGTTTATCTATTTTACCTGCTTTAAAATCTAAATCCGAGCCATCCCACAAATTAAGAAATTTTTTTCTTGCTGCCCCTTCTTTAATATTGGATGTACCGGATGCAATGTGAGTTTCCCAAGGCGATCTATTGAAAGAAGAATTATGGGCAATATGCCAACCACTTCGTTTTACATCTTTTACAGGATCATAATTAGGAATAAGTGCTTTATTAATTGTTTGAGCAAGTCCTTCTTTATTTATAAATTCTTTTATTTTGTAGGGTTTTGTTATTTCATCCCAAGACAGGGGTTGACCTCTTGAATTAAGCGCATTGCCTTTATTGACATAAGATTCTATTGTGTCCCAGGTAATGGGCTTATTATTTCTATCAATCAAAACTATTTTTTCCATATCTACGCGTGTAAGTTCTGGTTTACTTTTTATAAGTTTTAAACTTTTTTCGTCTAACTTAAATGGAGGGGTTTCTAATCCTACAGGTTTTAGTTTTAATTTTCTTGATTCATCTTTGTAATAATTTTGATAAGTTCTATCAACTAAATTTCCCCATAATATACTTTTAAAATTTCTTGGGTTCTTATTAAATTTTACAACTTGCCCTCTCTTTTTTCTAGTCCTTGCAGCCGCTTTTTCGGCTTCTTTGGCGATAAACGCTTCTCGGGCATCAGGATCCATGGCTTGTATTTTTTTCTTTTTTCTAAGGACAGATTTTTTTGATTTTTCTTGTTTTTGTTCAGCAGTCATTTCTCGATAATTTTTATCTGCAGCATATCTATCTTTCATTTTTTTGTCAGAAATTTTCGGGTCATTTTTTAATTTGTTATATTTTTCTTCTCCATAAAATTCGATCATCTTCTTTTCTGTGACAGCTTTTTCTATGTTAGAACCTTTGTAATCAAAGTCTTTAGGGAAATCTTTTTTATAATCTTTCATTCTTTTATGAACATTGTTTTGGTTGAAAGAATCAGCTTGAGATGGTTTCCAATCCTCGTTTAATATTTCAGCAAATTCTGTATTAGTTTTATTTTTATGGGTAATTCTAAGTTCGATAAATTTTTCTTTAGTAATAATGGGTTTAGTACCTTCAGAAAACCCGATCCGTCCACCCTGAGCATTAGGTCTTCTAAATGTTACATCCCAATCTTCTAAAGTTTCACCAGGTTTTAAAAAAGAATCTGGAGATTGTTCTAAGTCTGGTGTGTTAAAGTTATCTAGTTCTGCAACCTTGATCCGTGGTTCTTGGTTCATTTTTTTAAATGCATCGAACGCACCTTTAGAATTAGCAGGTCTAGTCTTAATATAATTTTCCCAAAATTTATCCATTATTCGCCCAACATTCCTGCAACACCGCCACTGGATAACGAAACACGGCCACCGATTGCATTAGGCTTACGACCTTTTTCTAGCTTATGGTCCTTGAGTAATTGCTTAGTATACTTTTCAGCATAGGTAGGACTTGTAAGCGATAAGTCTTCTCCTGTACCTATCGCTTTAGTTATTTTTTTATTTCGAATAGTCTCTAATCTTTTCATTTCTAGAATTTGATCTTCAGGTTGCATGTTTTGAATCTTAACAGCTTGGTCTCTTGTTAAATAAGGATGTTTTTTCATAAACTTGTCAGTTGTTTTAATATTATGAGGACCAAATTTTGATTGTCTCCAGAAATCTACTGTATCATCTGCATAAACAGTTAATTTTTGATCTTTAGGAAGTCCTTTAGTAAAAAAGTTCCAAACTTTTGAATCATTTGCAAGTTCAGGCTTATTTTGTATTTCTTTTGAAAAATTTGTAAATCTTTTTTTAGTATCTGCACTTTTGCTTTGTTTTATTGTATTTTTAAACATTTCAAGCAAAACTTCAGCTTTAGTAAATTTACCTTCACCTGCTTTTGGTGCATCACCTGCATGGCTTGTTATTTTGTTTTTAAACTGTGGATTTCTTTCTAAAAATCCTTGTATTGCTTTTTGAGTATCCCATTTTTTAGATGGTTTAACATCTTTTGCTAGTTTAATTACATCTTTACCGTATTTTTGCATTAATAATTTTAATGCAGCTAGCAATGCTCCTGGAATACCTCCTCCTTGCAATCCAACACGGCCGCCTTTTTCGAAAGGTGATAAACCTAATCCCCATAGAACCTTTTGCCATGGTCCCATGTTCTTCCATATACCTTCTAGAATATTTTCATCTGGTTGGGGTGCTTTCCATGGTGTTTTACCTTTTTTTAATGGAACACGGCCACCGTCTGCGTGTTTAGTAATGTTTTTACTCAATATCATTTCTATTTCATTCTTAAAATCAGACCCAGGCCCTGTATCAGGAAATTTAAATTTAGGATTTTTTCTTATTTTTTCTGATTCTTCTAACATTTCGGCAAGTATTTTTTTATTTTTCTGTTTTGAGCTTTGACCAATTAAAGATAATATAAATTCTCTTTTATCTACAAAATCTTTTACATTAAATGGTTTAGCTTTTGATCCCCCTTGTAAAAGTCTCATTAACCAACCACCCCAGGATAACGGAACTCTATGATTATCGTCCTGGTATGTTGGTTCACCTAACATGTTTGCAATACCACCGCCTGCGAACTGTTTTTTCCATTCAAAACCAAAACCCTCACCCTCACGACCAAAATTTTTATTATAACCAAAATTTAATTCACCACCAAATAAATCTGTTGAACCTCCTGCTTTAATTCTATTTAAATCAAACATTAATTGCAGTTTGTCTGTTAATGGAATTTTAGCTGGGTCTATATTAATTAGTCTTTGAATAACTTCTTTAAAAGCTTCTTGAGGATCGTTTGTTTCAAATAAAGGACCCATTTCTTCATTTTTTCTTTTTACTATTTTTCCATTATCATACCCCATTCTCTCACCCAGCATACCTGCGATACCGCCGCCTGCTAAATCTTCTGGATTTTTCATTTTATCTTTAAAACGTTGTATTGATTCTTTGTTTTGTTTGTCTAATTTTGATTTTATATCTTTTGGTTTTGGAACCACTTTAGGTTTAAAACCCTCAAATGGTCCTTTTACTACATTTTTTAATCTTTTTTGTAAATTTTCTAATTCATCAACTAATGGTTTTGCTCTTTCTCTAAATCCTGGTAAACTAGCATTTAATCTACCCAATTTTTCTTCTAATTCGATTATTCTTTTTTTTGTGTCAGACCATCCTGCAGTGGCATAATCTTTTAGACCAAATACTGTATCACCTGGTTTTCCTCCACCACGAACACCTTCTTTTATTGATTGTTGTACTTGTTGATTCCAATAAGATTTTTCCTTGTTAAAAAATTGAGTAATTTGTTTAGGGTCTGTATATTTAGAAATATTCTCGCCCGCATTTTTTAATCTTATTTTTAGTTGAGAAACCGCATTATCTATCAAAGATGTAGTACGTGGAATTTTACCAGTCTGCTTGATGATCTGTGTAATAATATATTTTCTAAACGGATCCATTAATAATAAACTCTTTTTCTAGGCGCTGATTTTTGTTCTACGTAGTCTTCAGGGTGCTTGACTAAACCACCTTGTCTGAATCGCATTACCGCCATAGTCATACTATCAACTAAGTCGTCATGATCTCCGTGTGGGAATGCTGCACATTCTTCTATAACTTCCTCCGCAAAATTCTGGTCTGGCGCCCATATCATTCCAGATTCAAAAAGCGGAGCACACGCATTTACTCTAACATGTTTATCATTTCCTTTACTTGGAGTAAAGTTTAAAACTGGTATGTCCATTTGACGAAGTTCATAGGTCAAAGGTAGTCCAGATGCCTTTGCTTCAACGACCACTGACTCTGGTTTCCAATATTTGTACTGCTCGAGTGCTTTTCGTCTTAATTCTGGAAATTCAAATCGACCTTTTACTGCATCGAGCAAAATTAAATTCGCTCCAGAGTCCTGATCGGGAAAAAACACTCCCCAAGTGGTAATTGCACTAAAATCAGCCGTTTCTTTTTTCATATAAGCCGTATCGTACGCTTGAATGACATGTTGCAGCGGTGGAATTCGGTCACTATCCCATTTTCGCCACCATTCTCGCTTAATTATCGCTCCTTCTTCAGAAGTTGGGTTTTGCATCCACTGTGCATTCCATTTTCCAACTGGAAGGGTTGCTTTTACCTTCTCTAATTCTTCTAAATTCCAATATTCTGGCCAAACGGGTTCTATTTTAGTTCCGTGGTCCATGATTGCTGGAAACTCGACCACGTGCCACTGATCTGCTTTGGCTTCTTTCTGTTTTGAGACCAACATTCCAGTCAAATCCTTCTTTGACCAACGTGTCATAACGCAAACTATTTTTCCACCAGGTTGCAAACGTTGTCTTGGACCTGATGTATACCACTCATACGCATTTTCCATGGCTGTGGGAGACAAAGCATCTTGCTCAGAGTGCGGGTCGTCAATTATTAAAAGATCAGCACCACGACCTGTGATCGCTCCACCAACACCAGCTGCAAAGTATTCACCACCCTGAGCAGTTTCCCACCTTCCTGCAGCTTGCGAATCTTCTCTTAGGGATGTTATAAAAATTTTATGGTATTCAGGAGAATCAATTAGTGTTTTTGCCTTACGACCAAAACGAATTGCTAGTTCTCCAGTGTGAGTTGCTTGAATTATCTTTAATTTTGGATTACGGCCCACCATCCATGCGGGTAGTAGGTAAGATGCAAACTCAGATTTTGTGTGTCTGGGTGGCATATTCACGATTAAACGGTTAATTTTCCCCGAAGCAAGGTCATTGAATTTTTTTGCTATGTGTCTATGGTGCGCGCCTTCAATGAACTCGGGCCAAACGCACTTAACAAAGCTTAAAAAATCGTCTTTTGCCCTATTTTGTATCTTTTTTTCAGCATGTAAAACTTGAAGTTGTCTAAAGGTCTTTCTGACGTCGGCTGGAAGCCTACTAATATCAACATTATTTAAATTCATAAAAATTTTTTTAAAATTTTTTGCATCTTTTACGATGTTCAAAACGAATTTACCACCATTAACTCTCTAAATCAAGCAATACAACCTGAAGTAGTGGGACCCCTTTTTTAAAAAAGGGGGGATACCCCGGCCGGCCGGATTCTCGTTGAAGTTGTGTTTAGTATCTCTATTTGATTTGGGGAAAGTGGAGCCGGCGATTTTGTCGCCGGATCCTTTGGTTGATGGTTAGTCTAACAGAACCATATATTCTTTGGCGAAGTATTTACGAAACCAATCTAATCCTTTACGAACTGTTTCATACTCTTCAGCTTGTTCACTACCAATGATTACATCATACACAGCAACAGCAAACCAAGGCAACAAAGCTGGTTCATTACTAAATCTATTAGTAACAATTACTTGTTCTTTAAAGCCGTCTGCTTTTTGTCTGCTATAATCTGCATCAAAGGGCATCTTATATTTTTTGTTATTCCATTTAATTGTATTTGTTTTCATAATAGTTATCCTACATTATCCATTGTTATTGTCAACACTTTTAATTGTAGTTCTTGTTGCTTGATATGGTTCTCGTACATGTTCATCGTTACTATTCCAACGATATCTATAACTCTCGTACTTTTCTTTTTCAACTTGGATTGGTGTTTCAAGAGCCGCGCGCCTTGGTGCTATTGCAACAATAGATTGTATATGAGTTCTAATAAAATCCATTAAACAAGCTTGATTACAGAAGTAATCCCAAATATTAGGTTGTTCATCGCCTGAGTAATTATATCTGCCCCATTTAATTTTAACAGTTCTTAAAACTTTATCCCGGCCGGATCCTCTTATTCTGGATTGTGTTTCTTTAGTATGACACTCCGGCCCATGACACCAATTATAGTCGCTCATATTACACCTACCAAAGTTAAAAAGATAAATACAATTAAACAAATTGCCAAATTATAAACTAATAATTGTCCACTCATTTAATAATCCAAGGAGTTATTTTATCAGTTGCATTTCTATATTGTTCTTCGCCATATCTTTCAGTTGCGTCTAAATCTAAAAAAGTTAGACAATTATGTCCCGCTTGTGCAACAAATTCTCTACACTTATCTGTCCATTTTGCTTTTCTAGTTGTACTTTCACCATTTAACTTTGTAAATGTGATTGTAAATGTTTTATTATTTTCCATTTTATACCTTTCTGTTATTCAGGGATAATCCCATAAATTATCCCTGAAGTCAAGTGTTAATTTACACTTTTATTTTGTTGTTTTTCATACAACAATCTAGCTTTTATTTTATCTTCTCTACTTGTGTTTTTGTTTTTCATACCTTTAATCCTATCAGCTAGGTTTTTAGGATTATATATAACA
>VTLG01007385.1_pt1 | contig 10625 bp, 5 predicted proteins | sample 4694571 | NCBI WGS metagenome assembly VTLG01 (sample SAMN12604809, study PRJNA352737) | marine metagenome | biome: ENVO:00000447; feature: ENVO:00000209|ENVO:00000569|ENVO:01000036; material: ENVO:00002151; isolation source: viral sequences binned using virsorter ... | reverse complement strand
ATGAGTCTACAGCAGACTTTGCACCGGTTGATACTGGTACTGCTATAATGTTCGCGTCAAATGCCTCATCATTCAGTAAGGTATTTGAACTTATTATCACTGGAGGTGAAACACCACCTAAAGTTATTGAACAAACAAGAGTTGTACCTGAATATATACCCCGTGATATCAATAGAATCACTAACTCAGCACAAGCTGGGGTAGTTACATTTGGTAAAATAGGGTCTAATACGTTATACCATTACAAGTATTTCGATGGAGGACAACAAAGAGAGCAATCATCATGGTTCTCATGGGAATTGCAAGGCACTCTTGTTCATCAGCTTTATAGTACTGGTAATTTCTACAGTGTTACTAAACAAGGATCAGACTATGTTCTACAACGTTATGAATTAATTGTAGATGCTGATAGTAATAGAGCTTATTCTATAGGAGAAGGTACCGTAGGACTACCTACAAACATTGCTAGACGGTTCGAAGCTTGCCTAGATAATATGGTTATCCATACATCAGGTGCTGGAACAGGTACTACAACAGGTGTATCCGTAGCTTATAGTGGTGGTGTAGGTGGTAATTCAGTTGTTACCTTACCATATACTATAGAAGGCGGTACAGCTAATCTACAGCTTGTAGAACTAGCTGATGGAAACGTAAGAACCCCTAATTCTGTTAGTGGTGCTACTGCTACGTTCAATAGCTGTGATTTAAGAACAGTTAAATTTGCAGCTGGGTACAAATATACTGCTGAAGTAGGATTACCAACATATTACCTCTCTAAAGAAAGAGGTCAATACGACGTAGAAGCTGATTTAAGGATACATAGGATGAACTTTGACCTTGGTGTGTCTGGTCCATTAGAATTCCATATCACATCACCTCAAAGAGACTCTTATATCCACGAAGAAACAGGTATCATAGCTGACTTAAGCTCATTAAACAAAGTACCTTCTGCTTTATATAAGAATATCAGAGTACCTATCTATAAAAAGAATACCAAGTACGATTGTACTGTAAAAATTCCTGACCCATTTTCCGCTACCCTTGTATCTGCAAGCTGGGATGGTAGCTATAACACTAAACGCCATGCACGCCAGTAAGTACATACAAACATGCACCCCTCAACTAGCTCTTGAGGTAGGAGAAAATCTCCGAAGAGAAGACGCGAGAGAAGTAGAACAAACGATGGGACTGTACGCTCCGGTGGCAGTCCTTTCGTCTTATTACCATTCAGCCTTCACTGTATATTTCACTTCACCACACGGCAAGGCTGTCGGAGTGGCAGGTGTAACTCCCCAGAATGTTATCTGGATGTTATGCACAGATGAAGGAGATAAATTTCCGCATACTTTTGTAAGAGAAGCTAAACGCTGGGTTAACAGCTTAGCTAATCCCTACCTATATAACCATGCTGACATGAGAAATGAGAGTCACATTAAGTTGTTAAAACTTCTTGGATTTACGTTTATTCAATATTATGTCAAGAATGGTGTTCCCCTTATATCATTTATTAAGCCATGTGTGATCCAGTCAGCATAGGTCTTGGAGCTGTATCAGCGGTTGGCGGTGTTATGCAAGCGCAAGGCCAACATAATGCACAACAAGCAGCTGTTAACAGACAGAATCAAATTGCTCAACAGCAATATCAGCAACAACTAAGAATAGCAGAAGACAAAGATAGAGCTAAGAAGAAGGCTCATACAGCTGAATTACAAGCTCATGCTCAAGCTCAGAATGAACTGAGAAAACAGTATGAAGTTAATCAACGTGAGTCTAATAGAGCTCTAGCTGTAGCTAATCAGAAGAAATCAGAAAGAGAGACCAAGGTAGCATTTGAAATGCAAGCTGCTGTAGCACAATCTATTAAAGCACAGGGTCAGTTACTATCTACAGGCGGTACTGGACAGTCATTCTTACTGCAATCTGAACAGAACCAAAGAGAACTTGGCTTTGCAACAGCTCAGTTACAACAATCTCTTATGGATAGTGATAAAGTATTCGGTCTTGAACGTGAAGGTATCAAGATGGATCATTACTCTAGAGATGCTGCTGCATACAGTAATCTACCCGCAGGTCCACAAGCTAGACAAGCTGAATACATACCTTATAAACCTATTAAACGTCAAGGTCCAAGCAAGATGGCACTTATGGGTGCAATGATTGGTTCTGTGGCAGGTGGTGCATCCACTGGTATACAATCAGCAGGTGCAATAAAGGAAGATAAAATCTTCGGCGCAGGATACACCAAGAAGTACTACGGTTAATTATGTCAACATCCTATTTCGGATCAGCTAATACGCTATCCTCATCAGTGGGTGGAACAAACATCCCACAACAATCGAAAAGGACAAAGGAGACTGCTAGAACTCGGTTTGAGTATGATATGCAGTCTATCGATAGCCAAGCTAATCAAGGTAAAAACCTTATTGCTGATATGAAGGGTGCTGCAGCCATGGATGCTCAGACTGCTCAACATGATTTACAGCAATGGGCTAAGCTATGGCCTGGTTTAGAGTCCTTATATAAAGAAGCTGTAGTAAAACCAGCTAGAAAGAGAATACATGAGAAACATGCAGAAGGTTCTAACTTATACTACCAAAATGGTAACTCCATTAAAGATGTAATTGAAGATCAAAGATCTCTTGGAACCTTACAAGATGCTGGTATGTACAGTCAGAAAATGGCTGATGCTATCTATACCAAGCTTTCAGCAGAAGGTAATGTTAATGCTCGTAAAATAGCAGATCAGTGGTCTGCTATGGGTGATGCCGGAAAGAATGGTTTCTGGCTTACATCAATGCGATCAGAAAGCAAGAACTACGGTCTTGGTGCTATACAGAGAAGAGAAGAATACGAGAAAGAAAACGGTGTAATGGATGCCGATACACGGCTCCAATGGTATAGGCAGGATCTTACAGAATGGTCAAGTCCTAAATCAGGACGGAACCCACAAGGCTTCAGACAGAGTATTGTTAATGAATACTTACTAAAGGAACCTAATCAATGGATTCAAAAGCAGAATCTAAAAGAGTGGGAAAATGAAACTATAGGTGCGTCGCAGGAATATATAAAAAATCATTATAATGATATCCAGACTAAATTACAAGGTACAGATAAGAAAGCTGGTAAAGATTTATACCTTCAAAGCTATCCTGCTTTAACATATCACTATAAAAAGCTAGAACAACATGGTAGGCTAGGTGGTAAATCTTGGAAGGAAGCATTATTAGATGATTTCAGCCAAGCTGGTAAGGATATAATACAAGCTACTCCTAGTGGAAAAGCTAGAACTGCTGTAGCTGCAGCTTTAGAAGAAGCTATTCAACAAACTCACATCACTCAGACTGAAATAGATCCTAAAGATGGTTCAATTATTTCAACTAAAGATGTAAGAGTTATGCCCTCTACTGGGTTATCTCTAAGTAAAGCTCAACCTTTAAGATTCCAGACAGGTGCGTTTGCAAACTATGCTGCAGGATTAAATAATGCTGATTACGATCAAAGTGTTAAAAACTCTAGGGTACAAATAGGTATTATTAATGAAGAAGTTCAGAGTCCTGAATGGAGACATCCTAAACTTAATTTATCATGGAAGGATCTAAGGAAAGAAGATCGTAGAGAATATCTTGAAGAGGCTATAGCAGATCTACCTCATAAGTATGATAAATCAATTAAAACAGCGATAGAAGATGCAGTTGAAGGTGTTGATTCAACCTTAACATTTGCTCAAGCTGAAGACCTTGTAGCAACTCAAAGAGGTTTACATGGAAGACATATACCCAAGCATTTATTAGAGAATGTTTCTTCAAAAGATCTAGCAGATTTACAAGAGAAGTATGACTTTAAAGTTGTAGATGGTAAAGGCTTATTACAGAACAGTAAGATAGAGCAAGGCTTATTAAGTAATCTAAACTCAACATTAAAGAGTCGCATAGGTAATAACCAGTATCTAGGAATTAACTTTAAAGATTGGGCTCCTGAAAGAAAGAATGCATACAGATATGCAGAACAGAAGAGAGATTTAAGAGCACAAGAAATTATTGATGCAGCTCCTGAAGGTGAGAAACCTACTCAAGCTGCTGCAATGATGCAGGCTAATCAGGAAATTGAGACGCAAATAGAAGCGGAGCGTATGGTAGTAGGAGCAGAGTTTCAATTTAGTACTGATGGTTACAAGCAAATTAAAGAAAAGATTTCGCAAAATGCTTGGCCTATGGGCGGGCAGTATGCTAATGAAAGTTACAGAGGACGATGGAGTAGCTATAAACCTGTAGTTGGTATCACATCTCATTATGTAAATACTTTTGGTGAAACTAAAGCTAGAGAAATTTTGGTAAAAAGTTTTGATCCAAATACACTAGGCAGACCCCCAGAAATTAAAACAGGTGGGTACACTGGCGAGCAAAAGATGGTCACCAAATTACTTGGTTATCCTACTGTTGCTGACATGATAAATGATATGAATCAAAGGCAAGATCCTAACTATGAGAAACCTCCTGAACAGGATCTCGTTTCGAATGCACTAGGATTAGGTAATATATATGCATTAAATGCACAGAATAATCTTGGAGGTGCTGCTAACAGACAAGTTACCCGTACCTTAGCTTCCAGAGGTGGAGCCCAGGATCGTGTTTTTGTTACAAACTTCTTTGAGGTATAATAATGGAAGAACAGATGCCTAAGATGTCCTCAGAAGAAGCGTGGACAAAGAGTATAGAACTCGCTCCCACTAACCAATACTTACAAACACGGATATGGCTAGGTCTTACTAAAGGGGTCGATCCTATGTCACGTGAAATAGGCCGAGAGATAGCTAAGGCTAGATCTAAAGGCTTTAACTTTGGAGATACAGCCTAATGGCAACAGAGAATTTCGTACCTCCTGAGTCGGAGGAACTAGAACAGAATCCACAAGAACCTGGAGAAGCTGAAGCTACGGTTGAGCAACAGGTTCAAGAAGCACAGGTAGAGCAACAACAGCTTGAGATGGATCCTAATCAGTTAATGAATAGGTTCATCAGTCCTGAACAACAACAGAACTTACAGCAAGGTGCACAGAACATATCTAACAACGCACAGCAGTTATACGGCGGTGGGTTTAATCAATGGTTAGAAGATAATTTCTATGTTCCTGTAGGTGCGACTATGAAAGGTCGTACTCAAGAAGAAGAGAGAGCTTGGAGACAGCAAAAACAACAAGAGTATCACGAACAAGCTGCTGCTTGGGAAGAACAGGTTAGAGGCAATCCAATCCGTGAATTATTTGGAGCCGCAATCGGTGGTAAGATGGATGCTGTGGATAGCCTTACTGGCTTTGGTGAGTTAGTAGGAGATACAGCAAAAAAGGGTTTAAATGATCTGCTGGGTAAGCCTACAGATCCTACACAAGATCCTAATAGTCCTGAATATATACACCGAGAAATCGGATGGTTAGATATACCAGAAGAATGGAAGCCTGAAAACCACACTGGATTAGGTAAATTTGCTAGAGGCATCTACGAGTTTGGTTTCTTAACAGGAGGAGTACATAAAGCTACTACCCCTATGAGAGCTAACATGGCAGTAGTGCCTGGATTTAGATCAGCACAAGCTACAATAGCAGGTAACAGATATCTTAAATTTATTGATAAAGGAACACGTATCTTTGCAGAAGGTGCTATAGCTGAACTTATAACAAGTAGCTCTGAATCAGGTAATATTATTAACTTAGCAGAAGAGCATGTACCCTGGTTAGTACCAGATATCGTTGGTGCTTTAGCAGTTAGACCAGAAGATAACCCTTGGTTAGCTCGGATTAAAACTGTTACAGCTGGTGGCGGGATGAATCATGTAGGTCACTTTATAGGTGCCTTTGCTAAAGGTCTATGGGGTGCTAGAAAACACATTGAAATAGAACTTACACCTGGAAGTGGTAGAAAATGGGGAGACCAGCTTCGTGATGAAGCAGATGAAATTGGTAACAGAATCTTTAGAGAAGAACTGGATAGCAATTTCAAAGCGGATGAGGAAGCAGCTACAACCATGGCTGCTAATAATTTCGCTGAAGGCAGGGGTATGGGTCGTGCGGATCCTAGAGACGAGTACCTTCGTAGATACCTCTCAGAAGACGATTATAAGAGAGCGGTTGATTCAACTACAGACTCTGCTGATCGTCAAGCTTTGGAAGAACTAGCTGACAATACAGGTAAAAGTCAAGGTGATGACTGGGATGAACTACGCTATCAAAGTAGACTACAAAGATTACAGAATAGAAAAGTAGATCCTTTTGTTAACCCTGAACAGTTTGACGGTGTTGAACGAGCTACTTATAGAGTTGCAGGTAAGCAACCAGATGCTATTGCTAGACATATTAGGCAAGGCATTCATAACATGAAGAAAGGTGGTCAGCCTACAGGTTCCGAGAATATATTCGGAGAACCTTTTATTAGAGCTGTATCACGTGGTAACAAACGATGGAGAGAGTTAGTTGATATAGCAGCTACTAGGATTGCTGATGATGCTTTTAGAGATATAGAGAACAGGTTAGATCATGCACAAGTTAAAGCTTTAATCATGAGACAAGCTGAGCCTATGCTGGAAGCTTTAGATGATTTTGCTGCAGGTAAAGGTGGTAACCTTGCTAAACAGTTTAAAGCAGCTTTAGATGATCCTAATAATAAGCGTGTTTATATGGATGATGGGGTAGCAATTACAACTACTTCACCCTCAACTAAAGGTGCTAACGTACTAGTACTTAATGCCTTAGCTCAGACAGTAACAGACCTTGCAGACGCTGCTTATCATATGTCAGATAAGGTAGCAATCAAACGTCAAGCTGAAGAAGTATTCGATGCCATGGAAGTATTAATGGTAGAGAGTAAGAAATCAGGTATGATGTGGGGTTTAGATGGTAAACAACACCAAGCTGGATTCAAATTATCACCTGCACTTAAAGCATCTAGTGAACAAAACATTAAGATCATCAACCAAGAAATGAAAGAGCTACGAGCTGCACAAGCTAAGCTCATGGATGAAGGTAGATGGGATGAGTTACGTGATCTAATAGATATGTATCGCCTTTCTAAAGGTCACGTAAGGACTATAGAAGGTCTTAATGAATTCCTACACAAGAAAAGAGTAGGCGGTAGAATGGATGATATCACTATTAAGGGTAGGAGAAGACAGGAAATCCAAGGATTCTTCTTTAATTCTATTCTAGGTGGATTGAAAACCATTAGAAAAGCTATCATAGGTACTAATACTATAGCTATGTTACGTCCATTCCAGGCTTATATGGGAGCTAGGCTTCCTTGGGTTAATCTGGATGAAAGGGAAATTGTAATAGCTACAGCTCAGATTGAATCTATGGGTAGAGCCTTCGCAGAAAGCTGGGCAATGGCTGTTCGTAACTGGGAACTAGGTGTTAACAGAAAGAACGCTGATTATAGAGGTAAGTTTGACTTTGAAGCTGATATGCAAGACTGGAAACAGTTAGCTCCATACGTTAAAAAGTACTCATCTCCTGAAGAACAACAAGCCTATGCCTTCATGGACGGTCTTGTTAACTTTAACTCTAGTAAATGGACTAGATATAGTCAAAATGCTATGGGCGCAGGCGATGCTTTTGCTCGTACTCTTATTGGTAGGCAGATGATGGCTAAAAAAGCCGCTTTAGCTGCTTACGATCAAGGTATGGATTTAAAGGATATACCAGCATATGCTGCTAAAAAAGAAGAACTCTTCCGTAAGGAGATATTTAATAAGAATAGAGAAGGTAAGTGGATAGTTACAGATAAAGCTGCTGCTATGGCAGGAGATGAAGCTGCTATGACTACAGGCTTACAGAATAACTTTCAGGGATTTGAGAAGATCGCTAGGATTCCTGGTATGGTTCACTTCTTCCCATTCGTTAGAACAGGTTTTAACTATCTAGATGTTGTATTTCAGCATACTTATTTAAATAAGTTCAGAGACAAATATAAAGATTTGGTTGCAGAACCAAGGAACCATGGTGGCCCACCTTCAGAGAAAATCCTTGCTAAGTATGGCTTAAAACCAAACGAAGTTGCTCAAGAAGTAGCTTTACTGGAAGGTCGTATGGCAATGGGTACAGGTATCGCAGTTATGGCTACTATAGGTGCTTTATCAGGTACACTGACAGGTGATTATCCAGCTAATAAAATTGATAGAGATCACTGGAGAAACAATAAAATCCAACCAAGATCATTTAAGTTCGGTAATACATATGTAAGTCATGAACAACTAGAAGTCTTTAGTCCTATTTTAACTACCATAGCTAACATTGTAGGTCATAATGACATACTTGGTGGTAGGACTGTAGAAGAAGAAATAGGAAAAATGACTTGGGTAATATCATCCTTACTAGTCGATCAGACTATGCTAGGTGGTGTTGGTGATTTAGCTAAACTTATTGATGCTGAAACCTTCTCTGTAAGTAGAGTGGGTAGTGTACTAGCACGTACAGGTAGAGCTCAGTTCTTACCAGGTGCTACTATATCAGCTGAATTAGGTCAGGCAATCAGTGGTGCTCAGATGGAAGCTAATAATATTTGGGAAAAAATTATACAGAGAGATGCAGCTGTCAATCAAATGATGCTTGCTCCTAAGTATGATATCTTTAGTGAAGATCGTAGTGGTAAAGTACTACATTATAGTACAGATCAACCATTACTTAGAATGTTTAACTTTATGTCACCGTTTGCTATTACGCCTGCTGACAACAATCCAGTTAAACAGTTACTACAAGAAATCAGGTTTAACCTACCTGAAGCATTAAATGAAATAAATGGAGTTGAACTGAACTCTTTAGAACGTTCAGAGTTACAACGTATACTTGCTACAAAAGGACCATACGGTGAAGATCTTTATAAGGATTTACACTATGTTATGATAGGTGCTGGTAGTGGTCGATTCAAGCGTACATTAAAAGAGTACAAAGCTAAAGGACTTAAAGTAGGAGCAGGTTATGATCTTAAAGATGCTGACTTCTATACTATAGTCTCTAGTGTAATCGATATGCATAAAGAAAGAGCTAGGAGACAAATGGTTATAGATAATCCTGATCTTGCTAAGCGTATAGCTATACAAGAAGAGAAGGATATCTACATGAAGACTGGTATGGACCCAGGTGCTTTAAAACGTATTGAACGTAAAGAGCAGAGTCTATGGCAAAAGCAACTGAACAACCTACTTAATATGAATAAATAATCATGGCAGTTACATCAAATACATACACAGTAGGTGGTTCAGGTCAAGCTGGTCCTTACTCCTACTCTTTTCCTATACTCGCTGATGCTGATGTTAAAGTTAGTGTTAACGGTGTAGTCAAGACCGTAACCACTCATTACACCCTAGATTCAAGTAACACACGAATAACGTTTACCAGTGGAAACCATCCGAGCACTGGGGATAAAGTTATTGTTTATCGGGATACCGATGAAGATCCTATTAAGTCTGTATTTAGTTCAGGCTCTACACTTAGGTCTAATGAATTAAACGATAACTTTAACCAGCTCTTGTATATTGTACAGGAGAATGACAACCAGTCCATGAGTACCCTTGGTGGGGTCATGCAAGGTAATATGGGTTTAGGTTTAAAGAATAACCTTTATTTTGAAGGAGATACTGATAACGATTATGAGACTACTGTTACTGTTGTTGATCCTACAGCTGACCGTACTATTACCCTACCTAACGTTACAGGCACGGTAGTAACTACAGGTGATACAGGCACTGTTACCTCTACAATGATTACCGATGCTACTATCGTCGCTGGTGATATTGCTAATGCTACTATTACAGGTAGTAAGCTGGTTAACGACACAATAACCGCTACACAGATTGCAGCAAATGCTGTAACCGCTAGTGAGCTAGCTGATGACGCTGTAGATAGAAATGCTATTGTTAACGATGCAGTTAATGGGACAAAAATTGCTGATGATTCTATTGATTCAGAGCATATTGTAGCAGACTCTATTGATACTGAACACTATGCTCCCAACTCTGTAGATACTACTGCTCTAGCACCAGATGCTGTTACTGGGGCTCAAATAGCAGATGACGCTATTGAGTCAGAGCATTATGCTAATGGATCTATAGATACAGCTCACCTAGCAGATAATGCAGTATCAAATGCTAAGATAGAAGCTAATGCAGTTGGTACAACTGAAATAGCAGATAATGCAGTTACTATGGCCAAGCTCAATGCTGGAGCTTTGCCTACAGACATAACTGTTAATGAAGATAACTTAACTGCTAATTCCGTTGGAACATCTGAAATCGCTGATGCGGAACTTGTTACGCTTGCTGGAATGCCTAGTGCTACCGCTAGTATTCTTGCCGGTTCTCCCGCACTTACTTCGACTACTGCCGAGCTTAACTTGCTTGATGGTAAAAGCTTTGTCACATCGATTAGCGGAAGTTCTACTGACGTTCAAATACCGTCTGCAAAGTCCGTTAACGATCAAATCTTAGCGATAACACAAGCACAAGGTGGCTTCTGGCCTATTGATGATGAACTTAAATTCCCCAATGCTAACCCTGATCCTAATGATGACGCTGGTACTATTGTTTCCATTGCAGATGCTGGGGGCATTGTCGTTAATGGTTCGGGTGTTAGTACAACTGGTA
>VTLG01005040.1_pt1 | contig 10625 bp, 10 predicted proteins | sample 4694571 | NCBI WGS metagenome assembly VTLG01 (sample SAMN12604809, study PRJNA352737) | marine metagenome | biome: ENVO:00000447; feature: ENVO:00000209|ENVO:00000569|ENVO:01000036; material: ENVO:00002151; isolation source: viral sequences binned using virsorter ... | reverse complement strand
CTCGCTAAGTAAGCCAATCCTTTATCATAATCAGCTTGTAGTTTTACTTGTTGTTGTGCATATATATTATAATTACGTTGATTATTTTCAAGATTTTGAGAATAGGTTTGCACTTCAGTAGTTACTTGAGAACTATATTTATTTAATTCTGCTAAAAATTTAGATACTAAATCATCATTATTTTGTATAGCTGCTTGTAAAGTTTGAGATTTATTTTGTAAATCTAAAGCTTGGTCTTGAGCTTTATTAAATTTATCTACATCAGTAGTCTGAGCTGCTTCTTGTTGCGCATCAGCTGCGTCAAGTTGAGCCTGTGTTAATTCAACTTGTAAATCTGTATTGTGTTTTGCTAATTCCGCTTGAACATTAGCTTGATACTTTGAATTTTCTTTATTGAACTCGTTTAATTCATTTTGAATATCTGTTCTATATGAATCAAGTAATTGATTTTGTTTTTGTAATTCTACAGATGCTAATTCAACATCTTCATTAGTACCAAGCATTGTATCAAAATTATTACCACTTCCAAAATTAACAGTAGTAGCAGGTTTACTATACGTAGGAACATCGCCACTAATGTCAGCTTTTGAAACCGCAGAAATAGTAATCGCACCTACAGAACTAGAACTTGCATCTGAATTACTAGCATCACTATACGATATAGTTGCTAGGCTAGGCGCACTTGGCGCAGATGCAGATATAGTTAAATCTGATTTTATAAAACTACTTATTTTATTTTGTAAAGATTTAATAGAGGCATATAGCGGAACTAAATATTCTCCATCATCAGGAAACTTTGCAATGGAAGAGTCTCCAAAAGCTACTGCTGGATAATTTAATGTTTGAACAATTCCACTTTGAGAATTTGTAGGAGTAGGAATAATATTTAATACGTTATCTCTTATAAAAAATACAGGGTCTGTTACTGTTGCAAATGACATATCAGATGAATCTTTAACCCTACCTTCTAATTGAGGTGCTATTTCCCTACAGGGTTGATTTATAGTATCATCATTTCTAACAACACCAAATACTTCAGAACCTCCTAAAGTTAAAGTTGGACTACTACCATTTAATGCATTAGACGTAGTAAATAATCTTTGTCTAGCTTTAGGTAATGCATTTAATACTTCTTTAGCACCATCCGTTAAAAACTGTGTTAATTCAGTTTGAGTAGGTGCGCTACTGCCATCTATTGAAAGACCTGTAAGGCCTTCTACTTGTGCTTCAAATGTTGCCATTAATATCCGTACTTCTTCTTAGTTATTTTCTTTTTAGATGCTTTTTTTCTTTTAGCTGGTTTTGTTTTTTTCTTTTTCTTATACATCATACTTTATATTACCCCATTTTTGTTTTTGCATTCTTTTAACTGAAGTATCCATATCTTCAGTTCTAAAATCTATTTGGTCTTTACGTATTGCAGTAGCAAAAGGATTACCCTCTCTAATTACAAACTGCGTAGAGTACAAAGGCTCTGAAGCTTTTTGTCCACAGCTACGACAATAGAACCAACCACCCTTGTTTGGTTCACCACAATTTACACAATTCTTTTTCATACTTTCCTTTATTTTTAGTTTTGGGGAAAGCCTTTTATTGACTTTCCCCACAGTACTATTAAACTGTTATCCTTATTTATTCGGATTATTAAGCACTTGCACTTTCAACTAGTACTACAGTGCCAATCGCAACTGGAACATATCCGCTTAAATGCCAATTTGTTCCATCGCAGATTAATGTTAGTCTCATACCTTCAATAGCCTGAGAAACAGAACCATCTACAGTTATTTTTGAAAGACCATCAAAATCATCAACTGTGCTATTTGCTGCACCAGCAACAATGTAGCCATAAATATCAGTTGCATCTGCTCCAGTTGTTATAATGAAATCTGCATCATCGTCACAATTAACGGTAAAGCAAAAATCATAACTACAACCAGCAATATCATCCGATACAGTTGGTAATGTTAATGTTACATTATTATCCACTGCGGACATATCAACTGCAAAAAGAGTTCCTGACTCAGCGGCTAACAATGTCCTTGCAACCGCAGCTGAGTTATTAATCTTATCAAAAGCCTTTTCACTTGTTTGATATTTTCCACTTGAACTATTTGCGCTATCACTTCTCATCTTATACTCCTTCTAAGTCGTACAATGCGTGAGACTCAGGAAGACAAACTTCAAGACCTGCTTCGGTAAGAATCATATCTTTTCTTAAGTCTTCGTCTTTTGACTGTACGTCTGTTATGATTTGAGTATCTCTGTTGTAACCATTTCCAACAAGAGGTCTGTACATTAAGTACTTCATATCAGCCATAAGCATAAAACTTGCGCTGATACCTCTAAATAGAGGCTCTTTAACTAAGTTAAGGCTACCGTGAACAGTATCAATCATCATTACCTTATGTCCAAATTGACCAGTACGAGACTCAAGTCCATACTGATAAGGATTGCTGGAATGACCCATTGATGAATCAAGGAATTTACCATCACCTAGTTTGTTAAAAAATGAAATAACAGGGAGTGAACACAATACAAGCTTGTCAGCTGAACTACCACGTGCAGGGTCAAAAATAACCTCAAGGTCACTTAATAGTCTGTCGTATGTAAGTTCTGCATCCGATACTCTTCGGTAGTATGATTTACCAGATGAGTATGAAAAAGCATCGTCATTATTAATTGGATTTACATTCTTTAAGATATTTCCAATAATACCTTCTGAATATTGAATCCCACCAACACGTGCTTTTTGTCCAAAGAGCATTGCTCTTTCTATGTCTACTTTATGCTCACGTAGTTTTTCTGCCCAAATACGATTCCATTCATATTCGTAACCTCTGAATCGAGTTGCTAATGCAGTTCCGGTCATCTCAGCAGCAGTTTTAAAGATTTGAGTATATCCATAATTATCTTCAATTTCTGTTGAGAAAACATCAGGCGCACCAGAACCCTCTTCAAAAGAAGTACCAATTACTTGACAGTTATCATCATCTGCGATTGCATTATATCCTGTTACTCCGCTATTAGGTAATGATATTACCTGACCTGTGAAGGAACTACTAGTTCCAGCATCGGTAACAGCAGAAGCAACACGAACAACAATCTGAGCTAGTCCATCGGTTGTATCAGCAGATTGAACTGCAAAGACCATACCTTTTTGTAGCCAGTCAATAGAAGCTGCTGGTGTAGCAGCATCTGCAACTGAAAAGCTATAAGAACTTCCAGCAGATACAGTTCCGGGGGCGTTAGCCATTACGAAACTTCTATTTGTCCAGTTAATTGGGTTTCTATTTTCGAGGTAACGAAATACTGAATCGTCCGTAGGTACTTTATTAATCTGACTAAGATATACAAAGAACGGTGACTCTTCTGGAGTCAGTTCGTGTACTCTATCACCAAAGTTATAAATCCGCCTACGGTCTGGGGCAGTCCCTACATCAGCACTAGAAGCAGCAGCTGTAATATCAGATGATTTTAAACCACCTGAGTTATATGATATAGCCATATTATTCTCCTATGCCATTTTATTTGTTAGGGTAATCTACCAGCTGAGGAATTTTTTAATAAATCATCCCAAGCTTTCGATTCGTTCGACTTACGTACCGGAACTTGATTGCTCTGTGTTCCTGCCGTACGTGGAGTCGGTTGTTTCGTTTGTGGAACTTGTACGGTTTGCTGATTCATTTGTTTACCTGTTTGCTCACGCCAAAGATTTACTAGCGAACCTACTGGTACGTTAGATTTTGGTTGTGATACAAAATCAAGAAACTCATTTATGTCAGTATCATTCATATTATGATTGTTACGTAGTTCGTTCCGTGTGTTGTTCAACGTCATTTCAGATTGAATACGTCCGATTTCTTTATCTACTACACTATGTATAGTCTGTTGTTCTTTCTGTACTCTCATCTTGTATGACGGTGAATCTGGTTTGTAGTATGCATCCCAAGGGTTAAACTCGTCCTCGGACATTTGCACCTGCGGTGGTTGTTCTACCTGTTTTTGATTTTCCTGTTGTACACTGAGGTACTCTGTAATGGTTGATTGCAACTTTGCATTATCTGCACTTGCTTTGTCATACATTGACTGCCATTTTTTTACCTCATCCTCAAGAGGATTAGACTCAACTTGTTGTTCTTCTACAGGTTGTTCACCATCTATGTTTGCGGATGTTTCCTGTCCTTGTTCGATTTGCTGTTCTACGACAGCATCTGCACTAGCTTCAGCCATATTAATTTCCTTTCTTAAGATGTCTCAATATCATCTGGAACGGGACTACCATTCATACTACCGAGCATAGCATCTTGCTGTCGTGCGATAGCGTTTTGTAATCTTTCCGATTCGAGCCTCACCTTTGTTGTTAGTTCATTGGCACTTATTCTCTTGTCAGCTTTGGCGTCCGCTGCAACATTACCGAGTTTAGATTTAAACTTCTGAACCTCAACTCGTTTTCTGTCAGCAACAGACTCCCTTCGGGCGGTTTGCAAGTCTCCTTGCAATTCTTTTAATTGTTGTTGTAATTGAGCATTTATTGCTTGTAGTTGTTCTATTTCGCCCGTTCTTCTCATTACACCTTCTTTGTCAAATATTTCTGGATTCTTTTTTAGAACCTCAAGTTTGTCTACGATACCCATCTGGTACGCCTCTAAATATACATTAAGTTCTGCGTATTTAGAAGTAGGTAACGTAGAACCCGGAACAATACGTATATCGTGTTGTTCAATATTATTTTTATCTTTTTGTATATCTATAATTGTTTGTGTTACATCATCATACATATTGACAGTAACTTCTGTTAAATCATTATTAGGTTGCGCAGTTCTAAAATATTTTCTATACGTATACTGTTGTTTAGACATTGCATAAATAACACGTCCAAGTTTTACAATGCTGTGTTCAACATCACGTAGTTTTGATTTACTACGTTCAGAACCCAATGCAATCATCTGTTGCGTACCTTTAAATGTTTCAGGTGCTTTATCTGCCATACCGTGCATAATTTCTGGTATACCAAATATAAAGTCTATATAAAACTCACATTGTTGTATCAATCTATAAAACTCTCCTGCTAGTGGAGTAGGCGATGGATAGTGAGGCTCTCCCTGTGAACTATCAACTTCTATTACCGCATTTGGGTTTGCCCAATCACGTTCTAGTTGGTCTAATCCATTTATTGCACTACCTACAGGAACAAGCAGTTTTAATCCAGCAGATGCTTGTGCGTGTGAAAGTGCAAGTGACCATAGTTTATTTAACAATCTTTGCATTGGTAATGCTCTAGATACATCAGACCTTGGGTAGGGAGTTTCAGTCCAGTTGTTTGGAAATGCTACAATCGGATAATCTTTTAAATTCAATGTATATTCATCCAATACAATCTCACCACAACTAACTATAACAGCAACTCTTGTTTGTATAAAAGCTTCATAGGATAAAAGGTTTCTTTCAAAATCACTAGCACGTTCATCTGAAATAATTAAGAACTCTTCTTCGTTAAGAATAGACTCTGCGCCCGTTTGATTGTCTATAAGTCTATAAAACGTAACTTTCTTTTTATAAAATCTTTCTAAAACCTGATATTTATTTTCACGATAGTAATCATAGTCTTTTGTTTCTGATGGTGTATATACATCTCTTGATAGTTTGTTTTGAGTATTTGGAAAATCTTCATCAGAGTACGTAGATATATCATTTAAGATACTATCTAACTCTTCTCCAGTTTCTTTATCTATTGTTGAACCTAATTCAGGGTAGAGGTTTACAAGTTGTTCACCAGTTAAAATAGTAGACAAGATGATTCCATCGGCATCGCCAAACCATCTGTCTCTTGATGAAGGAGGAACGTAAACCCTAAATGGATTGATGTGAACAAATCGTACATCACCTCTACCCATATCTGCTTCGGCATCAACATATACGTATAAATATCCAATGCCAACGGTTGAAAAATCGTGTATAGCTTGTTTTACTTGAGAGTCTCCATCTGAGCCTTCCCATATAGAACCAAGCATTGTTTGCCAAACTTTTGCCATCTTTCCATCGCTATCCTCACGAGGCATAGCTGTAAAGACTGGTGGCCTAGCAGTCATAAATGATTTTAGTTTTTCTACAGCAGGAGATATCCTATCCATAGGAATATCTGCTTGATTACGTGATTGTAACTCATCAGACTCATCTGAGGTAAAATGATTACCTAAGTAAAAGTCTAAATCCTTACGTGCTTGAGAATCCCAAGAGTCTCTAGCATCTCGCCATCTTTTAAATAATTCTTCGTTATATAATGCTTTTGGGTCGTATTCCATTATGTCCTAGCCCCTGAAAGCCAATTATATGATTTTATTTTCTTTTTCACTTTAGATATTGTACTCGCAGTTCCTTTCTTAAACTTACCACTTGCAGGTGGTCTTGCAAAATAATCAGCATAATACAACGCATCCATTAAGTCATCGTGTCTCGAAACTGGATGTTCAAACATCTCATCAACGAGTTCGGTCATAGATTTACGTACGTATAATTTTTTAGAATTTACTATAGCTCCTAGCGAAGTTTCAAGCCTATCTTGTTTTTTTATTCCACCCGGAGGACGTACGCCTTTAAACAGCCCCGGCATTAACCTTCTATCATCTGACGCAAGTCTAGTTGTCATATCACGTACCATCTCTTGGGCCGCTACTGTTTCTATAGTAACTCTACGTACTGGAGAGTATTTACGTGCATAATCAATAATTATTTGTGGTAAATCAAATGTTGGTATACGTTCACGGTAATAATCTAATACATATCTGTTTTTATCAGAGTCTATACCCATTACAACTATACATTGATAATCCGAGGTAGATGTGGCAGTAGCTGCAATATCAACTCCGAGGTAGACATTTATGGGTATAGACTCCCCTTTTAACTCCAAGAATGAAAAATTATTTTCTTTTCTAAATGTACCATTGTGAAATTTTATTCTATCTATCTTAAATGATGCAGAGGATACATCACGTGCATCATTCATATATTCCTGAGCAAACTTGTTTAACATACCAGCTTCAGCAAATTCTGCTTTTTTGCGCTCTAGTTTTTCTAAAGGAAACTGCTCAGGCCACATAGGTTTATCATTTTCAACTGCCCTATAAAAATTTAAATCCCAAGGATACGTAGAACCAGTTTCTTTTGCTTCTCTAAATCCTTCTACTGTAGTTTGTAAAAAGCTATCAAAGTGTACTATTGTACCAGATAACCATATCCAACCCTCACGTCCCGGAGATTCTTCTAGTGCTGGATACACAGTAGATACTACCCACTTTTTAATTTCAGAACGCCTTTCAGGTGTTTTTGTATTTAACTCAGATTCAAAGTCATCAAGGATAATACCAGTATATCTTACATCTATTTCTGTACGTCCACGCAATCTTTGTGTTGTACCCTTAGCTATTATCCTATCCCCCTTAGAGGTTACTAAATCTTTTTCTGTCCAACGTTTACCAGCTAAATCACCTGCTAATTGACCAAAGTAGTACTGTATTGACTTGTTAGACTCTAAATGATTACGTAAATACTTTAAATGGTCTATAGCCTGACCCTGCTCTTCGGCCACCCAAGCTATAAAATTACGTTCATCAGTAGGAGAAAAGCATATTTTATGCAGAATAGCGGCTTTTGCTAGTATAGACTTACCAAATCCCCTAGGCATTATGTTACATATACGTGCGCCGGGCTTAGTTGTTATCAGTTTTTCTGCTACATCGTAGTGAAATGGCGGTGATTGACTTTTATTTAAAAAATCATTAGGTAGGAACGCACGTCCAAAATAAATAAGGTCGTTTAAAGAGCGTGAAAGTATCTCTTCTTTTTGTGATAGCTCCGATGGGGAGCTTATGATATTGAATACTTTATCTTGTTCCAAGGTTGTGTACTTGTTATTTCTTCATAGTGGTATTTTTGTAAACCAAAGGTAAAATCAATAGCACTTAACTGTTTTTTCTTTCTACCTCCGAATCTAAATCTATTCATTTGTTTCTTTCAAGGCGTTTTCTGCGTGTGCGATAGGTTTTATTTCGTCTGCTTTGTTTAATTTTTGTAGCTGTTCCCGTGAAAATCCCTGAAAAACTGTAAGTGCCTCTCGTTTTTCTTCTTTTGGAAACATATCTTTAATTTTCATTAACAATTCAATCGCACGTAGCTTATCAGAATCCTTACCATCTAAATTTTCTATTACGTTCTTGGTTTTTTCAAATAAGTAATCCCTATCTATGCCTATCTTTTTTAATGATTCCATATTTTCCTTACTTATCATACGTATAATCCTTTCCTGCTTTAGTAATATTCTTGATTGTGCCTTTGCAGTTTCTATATTGTTTGTTTTAAATACTTTTAAGTACGACTGCACTACGTCTTGACCGTTTGCAACGTATCTAGCAAATAATGTTTCATTAGCTGTAGGGTTTTTTCTATCTCTTACTGACCCTTCGCTACTTTTATTTGCTGAAAAAGAGTATATGTTCTTTTTAGGTTCACCAGAAAGAGTATCTTTTCCATTGACCCTGCGCAACCCTAACAAAGTACGTACATAATAATTATCTTTTTTATTATTAAACTTTTTTTTGTCTAATATTCTAACTACTTGTTTGTCGTCTGTAAGTGTATACGACCCGTTACGTGCGGTGCGCCAGTTTATTTCAAGTTTTTTATTAGGAAAATACTTTTTAAACTCTTTTTTAGATTTAAAAACAAACTCTCGTTTGCCTTTAACCTTACGTTCATACACTATCTACGTCTACAGATAGTTTTTTAATAAACCAACTAAGTTCTTCGTTTGATTTTAGAACTTTGTATAATTCACGTTGCAGTTCTGATTTATTGTAGATTGTATAACTAGGATTTATATTCTCTAGATATCTTTTCTCAAATGACTTTAATTGCTTTTCCATAATTTATCCTTATCAAGTTATACCTGAAATTATAAAATAATATGCCATATCTGAAATATTATCTTGATTTTTTTGTTTATTGGTATATATTAATTATATATATATGTATATATATAGAATATATATAAGAATATATTATAATATACTATTACGTAGTATATATTAATATATATAGGAAAACTTGAAAAAATAGCCCAGCTATGTGTTTCTCCCTTTTTTATGCGCCGACTACCCCCCTGTTACGTAATTGGTTGAAAAAATTACGTTCAAATTTTTAGGTTACGTTTTTCTAGGTTAAAAATACTCTGCCATTACGTAGAAATTTTCTGTCAATACGTCAGAAAAAAAGTAGGCCTATTTTCCTGTATATTATAGTATTATTAACTTTTAATAGTAACGTATGAGTATGTAAAATGTCTTATTTTTGCGCTATTTATGGCGCAAATAAGACTATCAAAGTAGCGCAACATTTACGTAATTATCTTTAATACGTAAGATTATTATCTTGTATTAAAGTAGTATTATAGTTATCTTTGGATATGGCGAAGCCACTAGATATAACATTTATACATTACGTAAAAATTTCGATAGTGTTACGTATTCATAAAACCTTACGGAGGGATTATGTCTAACAACGTAACAACAAACAAGCCAAAAACCTATTCAGGCTATAAAGTGATAGGAAAAAACGCAATCATAAATAAAGGTCAAGAAGCGCAATTAATGGCGCAATTTAAACGTTTTAAAAAAGCATTAGGTTTTTCTGATGAAGACTATGAAACGTTTGTAATTGATTCTATTAATGATGTTTTAGAACCGCATAACGTCAGCATAACAACTTACCAAGTTGGTGCTGATAAAACAGGTTCTGATTCTGATTTGATGATTGCATTCAATAAACGTATTGACGAACTACATTCGGAGTTTGTCAGTGAAAACAAAGGCCAGATATTTTCCATTGACGGGAAGTTTTTCTGGGCGGATAAAAATAATAAACTTCGTGAATTTTCGCGTACGTTTACCGCTCGGACTCCCGAGGGATACACGGCCAAAGAATACCAAGCGCATTTAATGAAAAAAGCCAAAGCACTTGGATTAAGTCTAGATAATGAGACTAAGGACGTTATCAAAGAAGAGGAAAAAACAGAAGTTAATTCAGAAGTAATTAACGAAATATAATGAACCGAATACGTAACACTATCAAAAAATTTAATTCACATATCTATTTATGGTACGAATACAAAGCATTATTAAAAATAAAATCAAAATCTTTTTCTAGAGATTTTATATATAAACCTAAAAAACGTACTGCAAAAACAATAATTGACGAAAACAAAAAACAATATTTTTTCAGGGGTAAACGTGTAGAATTAACTACAGACCCGCATAAACAATTTATATTAAAATTAATAATAAAAAATAACAGGCTAGATTTATTGACAGATGAATTTTTCGAAATGGAAAAATAGATACGTAAATCAGAACGAATCAGACGTACAAAAATTTTTTATCAAAGAAAGCTTCGTACTTACGAAGCATAAAGAAAGGAACGTAATTATGAAAACAGTAAACCGCATACTAGAAAAACTAGACCGTATATTTGACTTCCTCGGAAGTGATACGATGTTCTACATTATTCTCTGTTGGTTCGTATTGATATTCATATCAGTAACGTATCAAATATTTATTATTAATTAGGCCTGTTTG
>VTLG01013830.1_pt1 | contig 10626 bp, 8 predicted proteins | sample 4694571 | NCBI WGS metagenome assembly VTLG01 (sample SAMN12604809, study PRJNA352737) | marine metagenome | biome: ENVO:00000447; feature: ENVO:00000209|ENVO:00000569|ENVO:01000036; material: ENVO:00002151; isolation source: viral sequences binned using virsorter ... | reverse complement strand
AACACCGATCGAGGACCCTAAAAAAGAAACACATAATAGTGGTTATTATTCTTATAATAATTGGACATTAAAGGTTGACGAAAGTAGGCAAATCGACTAGGATAATCCTATTAACAAGAAAGGTATATATGACAAAAACATTAAAAAAAGAATTTCAACCAGGCGGCTCTAAGAGACAACACATCTTAGACAAAGCGGTTGATTATTTACTTCAACCAGGATTGCAAGCTGACAAGCATGCATTCTGTACAAGTTATCTAATGATGACAGAAACAGAATACCTGGAAGCACTTAACAAAGCTACCAATGGTGGACTAGTGGAGGCAGCATGGAACTAAAGTATAATAACAAGACATACAAAATACCTCAGCCCTTTGCTGATAATATAGATATGGACCAGGCATTAAATATGATAACATGTCAAAACCCATATAGTAGCGAGACATGTGAACTACCAGACTTCGCAGCTACTATCTATTACAACATTAAAGATGCAGAATGGACAGAGCATTACGATGTAGTACGTAAAGGATTAGACTGGTTTAAGAAATACTTTGCTAAAGAGTATATGGTTCTATTAGACTAGAGCCAACCTTTCTCCTGGCCCTAACGGGCCAGGGCCATAGAGGTACCACACCCAATCCAAAATTTGCAAATTTTTTATTTATGTAATTAGTATATGAAAAAAGGGGTCCCAAAGATTACCCTTTATGCCGAGTTTTATATGGTCAAACCCTCAAAAATCATTATAAGACTAAAAACAACATGTAAAAAAATTTTACAAAAAATTTTTCGAAATGCAAATAGACCTAGATAAAATAAACAAATTACCACCTGACGTCAGAGACAGGTTTAAAAAAATTCTAATTAAATACAAAGAAGAAGATAAAAAAGAACTTGCACAGAATGACTTTCTTGCATTTGTAAAAACCATATGGCCTGAGTTTATTGAAGGTGCACATCACAAAACAATTGCAGATAAGTTTAACAAACTTGCATCTGGTGAAATCAAAAGGTTGATTGTAAATATGCCACCCAGACACACTAAGTCTGAGTTTGCATCAACACTACTACCAGCCTGGATGATTGGTAAAACTCCAAAGCTAAAAATTATCCAGACTACCCACACAGGAGAACTTGCAGTACGTTTTGGTCGTAAAGCTAAAACACTAATTGATTCACCTGAGTATCAACAAATATTTAAGACAAGACTAAGAGAAGACAGCCAGGCCGCTGGTCGCTGGGAAACTGCTCAAGGTGGCGAGTACTTTGCTGCTGGGGTTGGTGGAGCAATCACAGGTCGAGGAGCGGACTTGTTAATTATTGACGATCCGCACAGTGAGCAAGACGCTATGAACATAACAGCTTTAGAGCGAGCTTACGAGTGGTATACATCCGGTCCACGTCAACGTTTACAACCAGGCGGTAAAATAGTTTGTGTTATGACACGTTGGAATGTTAAAGACCTTACAGGAATTCTTTTAAAGAACCAAACAGAACCCAAATCAGATCAGTGGGACTTGGTAGAGTTTCCGGCAATAATGCCGAGTGGTAAACCCGTATGGCCGGAGTACTGGAAGATCGATGAACTGGAATCAGTCAAGGCTTCATTATCACTCGGTAAATGGAATGCACAGTGGATGCAAAACCCAACTTCTGAAGAAGGTGCAATACTAAAACGTGAGTGGTGGAAAGATTGGGATAAGGATCATATCCCACCATTAGATCATGTCATACAAAGTTATGATACTGCGTTTATGAAAAAAGAAACAGCGGACTATTCTGCTATTACTACTTGGGGTATCTTTCGTGAGAGTGAAGATGGACCACCAAAATTAATCTTACTTGATGCAATGAAAGATCGATACGAGTTTCCTGAATTACGTAGAGTTGCAAAAGAACAGTATGATTACTGGCAACCAGAGACTGTACTCGTTGAGGCGAAAGCATCAGGACTACCACTGACATATGAATTAAGAAATATGGGTATACCCGTTGTCAACTACACACCATCAAAAGGTAACGATAAACACACACGTGTTAATTCAGTTGCACCTTTGTTTGAATCTGGTAATATATATGCACCTTTGAATAAACAGTTCGCTCAAGAGGTTATTGAAGAGTGCGCTGCCTTCCCGTATGGGGATCATGATGATTTGGTTGATAGTACAACACAAGCTGTCATGAGATTTAGACAAGGTGGTCTGTTAAATCATCCTGAAGATTATGAGGATGAGAAGCTGCCACACAAACAATTTAAGTATTATTGGTAGATTATGGCATCAAAAGTAGAAGTATTAAAATTTTTAGCATCAGCATTTAACATGGTTAAAAAAGGGGACATCAAAAATTTAGATGACCTTTTTAATTTTGCTAAACAACAGTTTGGTCAGGTTGATGACAAACTTTCAAAACAAATTACAGATACTTTTGAAAAAGGTAAAGTTGCAGCGGTTACAGAAAAAAGAACCAAAGACATTATGAAACGTGACAAAGAAGAGGTTGAGGCTAATAAACAATTTGAAGAAACTAAAAATTTGTTGAAAGAACAAATGGACATTCTAAATAATAGAACCAAAGACATATCAAAAGGCGATCCAACTGGTGAAAAGAAAGAAGGAATAGTATCTCTTACAAATGAATTAAAACAAAATTTAAAAGACCTTAAAGATTTAGATAAACAACAGATTGATCTTAATAACGAGTTAATGGATGCCATGATGGGTTTTAAAAAGGCAGCAGGATCTAAAGATAAAACTAAACCCTTTAGAACTCCTGGTATGGATTTTAAAAAAGAGAATCCCGGTTACCGGACACCTGGTGGTAGTATGTATGCAGAAGGTAATCTAAGAACTGCTATGAGAGAATTTTTAAAAACAGAAGTAAAAGAAGGTAGATTAAAACTTGGTGAAAGAGATATGTTTAGGATTACAGAATATTCACCAATGACAGAAGACGATCCAATAGATGTATTTAGAAGATACTATGGAGAAGCAGCGATGGAAGCTGCAGATGCGATGGCATCTAAATTAGAAAAAGGTACGTCATTTAAAAACTACGAAGAGATATTTAGAGCTAACATGCCTGAGTTAAAAATAAAAACACAAGGCGCAGGCTCATACGATCAGTCAATCATAGATGCTGAAAGAATTTTACAAGAAGCAAAAGACCAAGAGGAGTATGCAAAAACTTTAGATGAGTTTGATATAACAGATAGAAAGAAAAATGCTGAAGGTGGTATCATGAGCACCAGAGCTAAATTTAAATCAGGTAAGGTAAAACTTGCACAATTTTTTTATGCTAAAGGCACAGATCTTGTTACAGAAATCAGAAAAGCAGTTAACAATATTTTTGAATCAGGCGACAGGAAAGTAGACGCTGATGTAGCTGTTGATGATATGCTTGATGAATTTGGTATTGATAGAGGAGCTGTAGATCAAAAAGATATTTTAGAAGCTTACGATGAAGCATACAAAACATTAAGCGTGCCACCAGGATCACGTGGTGGACCTGATGATATTGCTGCACCGGTGCAGTCAGCAGAAGATACACTAAAAGATATGGTTAAATCAGAAAAAACTAAAAAAGGCAAAACATTAGATTTAACAGAGCTAGAAGCAAAACTTGATGAAATAGGTAAAGAGAGAAAAATTAGAATAGAAAAACAGAGAAGAGAAGTTGAAGAAGAAACCGGATACAAACCAGGTGAGTCTCCAACTGAGATCAAGCTTGAAGAAACCGGATACAAACCAGGTGATGTTATTACTTCAGAAAATTTTGGAGACACGCCTTTTGCACCAGATACAAGTGGTTTAGAAAAAGCAAGAACATTAACAGATGTAAAAACTGATAAAACAGGTAACTTAGTATCTAAACAACTTAAAATAATGAGACTTGCAGAAGATATACAACCTGGTCTTTTTGAAAATTTAACTGATGAACAAATTAATATTATAAATAAGTATGGAGACAGAATTGATTCAGATCTTTTAAGAACTATTGTCTTGGACCCTGATCCAAATAACCAAGCAGCAGCAGTGGCAACTCTTGATGAAGTGCAAACGATGATTGATAAAGGCATGAGCACAGAGGAGATAATGAACGTACTACAAGCTACACCAAGAAGAAAACAAGCTGAAGGCGGACTAGCCGGAATATTAAAATTATAATGAAAGTAAACGAATACAATCAGATGATGTCGTACATGTTGCGACCAGCACAAGAAGCAAAATTAGTAGACGATCTAGAACCTGGTTCACTTAAAGATGAACTATTAAAAGACTTTGACCCGTCTCAAGAAACTTACGAAGAATATCTACGAAGAAAATCTTTAGAAAGAACAAACTTAGCAATCGGTGGTGGTGTTATTGAAGGCGAGAATATAGGTACAAGAGAGGGATATGCTGATCCAAATATTGAATTTCCATTTTTAGGTTCCACAGGTCAAACTGATTATAGAATTGGTAAATTTAAAGATACAGAAAAACTTTTTAGAAGAGTTGGTAGAAATAAAACTACTATAATTCAAGAAGAAGGAGAATCTTTAGAGGATTTTAAAAAAAGAAAGGGACCAAGAACAGATGTTGCTTTTGGTAAAACTGTTACGACTAGAAACTACATAGATAACTGGACTAAAAATTGGTTAGATAATAATCTTCAAAAATATGGTGTAAGAGATTTTGATGTTATGTTAAATAACTTGTCTAATGACTGGCAAAACGAAATAGAAGAAGGTAATGTACCAGAACCAAAAAAGAATTTTAACCTAGCAAGCCCTAAACTTAATTTACCTAATATTACAACAACTAGAGATAAAAATTTAAAAAAAGATTTAACTCCATTTAAATATAATAATTTTAAATTTTATAGTAACCTAGAAAATACAGCGGATCAAAAATCTAAAACAATAGCTCAATGGAAAAAAATATTTTATACAAATAAAATTGAAACTAATCCAGTATTAAGACAAGGTTTAAAAAAATTTTATGATTTTATGGCTATGAATAAAGCAGGGCTACCTCAAGGAGGTGGTTTAACTATAAGAGATTTTCTTAAAACTGAAGTAAGTGATGATGTTAAATTTTTAATAGATCGTGAGGCTTCTGGTTTAGATAAAGCTGCTAAAAAAGAAGTTTTTCATAGTTTTCCAGATCTTAAAAATAATTATGATATATTCACTGGAAGTAAAGCTAGATTAAAAGCTGTTGAAAGAGAAACTGAAGCTAGAATAAAAGCAGGTCCAAAAACTTCTGCACAGACAGATAAATTAACAGATCAAATTAAAAATCAAAACAAAATTGTAGCAGACATGAAACCTGAAGAACTTTTGAAAGATAAAAAATTAATACAGAGTTTAAGATTAGTTATTAATTCAAAAACAGGACAGGTGAGTTTTACAGGATATACAGAGAATGATCCAAAAGTAATTAAAAAAGGTGTAAAGACAGATTTAGAATTAGCTGAACATGCAATAGAAAGAGCTAAAAAAGGTTCATTATTTAGCTATGATCATATTTCAAAAAAATCATTTGGAAAAATGAACACACATTATCCTAATAATATTCAAGGAGCTAATTACATGACTAATTCTCAAATGGAAAATGCAAGAAAATTTTTAGCAATTTCTGAAAATAGAAACACACCCGCTGCACAAAATCTAGATAAAGTTTTAGAAGATTTAGGTTTAACAATTAGAGGTCCAGAATATGGAACAAAACCAATTGGAAATAAAGAAAATATTATTTTTAATTCAAATACAAATAGATCAAACATTGTAGATCAACAGTTAATAAAAAGAAATGTGATACCTGGAAGACTAGGAAAAGTTGCAGGAGCACTTGGTATACTTGTTAGCACTACTGCTTTTGGTAAAGAAAAAAGCACCTTGCCACAAGGATCACCTGCACAAATAAATCAACAGGACCCAAGTTTTATAGAAGAGTATCCACTTCTTACAGGAGCAGCTGCAGCCGCAACACCTTTAGCTACAAAGACAGGAAGAAAAATTTATGGAGGAATTGGTAAAGGAGCGTTGAGAACGTTGGGTTCTGTTCCATCAGCACTTGGTTTTTCTGCATCACAGTTTGTAGACGTAAATCCTTTCTCTGATGAGTTTGGAGAATTACAAGAAGATCCTAACCTTATTTTAGCAGGAGCAGATCTTTTATTTCCTGAAATAGGAAAAAGATTTCCAACAAGTGGTACAGGAAGATTAGCTCAATTAGGTAGATACGCATTAAATCCTTTTCAACTTGCTGAAAAAGCAAGCAAGTTTGGAAAAGTAGGAAGAGGTATTGCCTCTCTTGCAAGAGTGCCTTCATTAATGACACCAGTTGGCCTTACATTAATGGGAGCTGGTGTAGGAAAAGAGTATTATGATTTTGCAAGAGATGAAATAGAAAGAGTAAGAGCAATGTCACCAGAAGAAAGACAAGCCTATAATGAAATGTTAACCGATGAAGGTGGAATGGTTGACATTAGCAGAGAGGGTTTTGACAAAGGTGGACCATCAGATCCTAGTAGAAGAAAATTTATGAAAATTATGGGTGGACTTGCATCATTACCTATCGTTGGTAAATTTTTTAGAGTAGCAGAACAAACACCTGTCGTACAAAATATATTTACAGAAATACAAAAATTAAAAAATAGTCAAACATTAATGCCTGATTGGTTTCCAACATTTTTAAATAAATTTAGAAAAGAAGGAACGGCAGAAAATATATTTAAAAAGAAAAAAATAAAAATTAGTAAAGCAGAGTATGATAAAGCGTTTGCAGAAGGTAAAGGAGAGTATCATTTTAGAGATGATGCTAGAACACAAGAATACAAAGCTAACAACCCTGATCACATGGACTATTATAAATTAGAAGATACTGATGAACTTATAGGGACGACCTACACTAATGAAAAAGTTCCTGGTGTTAAGGTAGATGATTTTGATGGTGAGGTTGCTGTCACCTGGGAAAATGATTACTCACAACCAGTTGCAATTCAATATGTAAAACCTGGAATGGAAGGACCTGACTTAGGTAGACTAGATAAATTCGAAGCTGGATATGCTGACAAACAACTAAAACCAGAGGGAGAGTTTGCTGCTCTTGATCAAGAGGTATATGCAACAGATCCTGATGGTGGATATGAAGCAAATGCAGTTGTTGTGGAATCACTTGATGATATGATGGAAGGTACAACTCGTGTAATGGAAGAATACGCAACTGGTAAAAAAACAAAATTATCTAGAGGCGAGGGTAGAATTATTGAGGCTGAAATAAGAGCAGAGCAAGCAGCAGAGTCAGCAGCAGAAATGGCAGATGATTTAGGTGACTTTGAATAGATTAGGTAAAAAATCAGGCCCACCACCAAAATCAGGGCCAACACCACAGGGGTTGAATATTAATTATAATACTGTTAAGACAGTGAAACTGGAGAAAATAAATGGCAGAAATAGACAAGTCTTTACCAAACGTAAAGCAATCGATAAATATACCAAGTCCTGAAGAATTAGAAGTAGAACTACAGGAAGAGCAACAAGACCCTGATCAACCAATTGACGTTCAACAGAACGAAGACGGCAGTGTTGATATAAACTTCGATCCATCTGTTGGTAGCCAAGAACAAGGTAATGATCATTTTGCTAATCTAGCAGAACTACTTCCAGAAGAAGTGCTAGCTCCAATAGGCCATGACTTGTACGAAAATTTTACAGATTATAAAGCATCAAGAAAAGATTGGGAAACTTCTTACACAAAAGGTTTAGACCTTTTAGGATTTAAGTATGAAGAAAACACAGAGCCATTTAAAGGTGCATCTGGTGCAGTTCACCCAGTATTAGCAGAAGCGGTTACACAGTTTCAATCATTAGCTTATAAAGAATTACTACCAGCACAAGGTCCAGTTAGAACTCAAATAGTTGGAATGCCAACTCCAGACAAAGAAGCGCAATCAATGCGTGTTAAAGAATTTATGAATTACCAGATTATGAGTGAGATGAAAGAATACGAATCTGAATTTGATCAAATGTTATTTTATTTACCACTTACAGGATCTACATTTAAAAAAGTGTACTACGATGAAATTATGCAGAGAACAGTTTCTAAATTTGTTCCTGCTGATGACTTAGTTGTTCCGTATACGGCTACCTCATTAGACGATGCGGAAACAATTATTCATGTTGTTAAGATGTCAGAAAACGAATTAAGAAAACAACAAGTTGGTGGTTTTTATAGAGACATTGAACTGACACCAGGAAATGAAACTGAAACACCATCACAAAAGAAAGAACGTGAACTAGAAGGTCTAAGCAAAGGCAGAGACCAAAGACTGTTTACACTTTTAGAATGCCATGTGCATTTAGATATAGAAGGTTTTGAAGATGCAGGTCAAGATGGTGAGCCTACAGGAATTAAGTTACCTTACATTGTAACACTAGAAGAAGGATCACGTGAAGTTTTATCTATCAGAAGAAACTATGAAGTTGGTGATCCAATGAAACAAAAAATAAATTATTTTGTGCATTTTAAATTTTTACCAGGACTAGGTTTTTATGGTTTTGGTTTGATACACATGATTGGTGGTTTATCAAGATCAGCGACTGCAGCATTAAGGTCGTTACTTGACGCCGGAACCTTGTCTAATTTACCCGCAGGATTCAAGATGCGTGGTATCAAGATGAGAGACGAAGCACAACCAATTCAACCTGGAGAGTTTAGAGATGTCGATGCACCCGGTGGTAATTTACGAGACGCATTTATGCCGTTACCGTTTAAAGAACCATCACCAACACTATTACAATTAATGAGTGTTGTAGTCGGTGCAGGGCAAAGATTTGCATCCATAGCGGACATGCAAGTAGGAGAGGGTAATCAACAAGCAGCGGTTGGTACAACCGTTGCGTTGTTGGAAAGAGGATCTAGAACAATGTCAGCGATTCATAAAAGATTATATGCTTCTATGAGACGTGAGTTTAGTTTAATGGCGAGAGTTTTTAAACTTTACTTACCTCCAGTTTATCCGTATGATGTTGTTGGCGGTCAAAAGCAAATCAAACAAACTGATTTCGACGACCGAATAGATATATTGCCGGTTGCAGACCCGAATATATTTTCTCAAACGCAGCGGATATCACTCGCTCAAACGGAAATGCAACTGGCAGCTTCTAATCCTGCAATTCATAACCAATATGAAGTTTACAGAAACATGTATGAAGCGTTAGGTGTAAAAGATATTGATTTAATTTTAAAAAAACCAGAACAACCAATGCCAAAAGACCCAGCATTAGAACATATTGATGCTTTAGGCGGAAAACCATTTCAAGCATTTCCTGGACAAGACCATCAAGCACACATTACAGCGCATTTAAACTTTATGGAGACTAATATGGTAAAAAATGCACCTGCAATTGGTGCTGCAATACAAAAAAACATACTAGAACACATAAGTTTGATGGCACAAGAGCAAATTGAAATAGAATTTAGAGAAGAATTACCTAAATTAGCGCAAATGACACAAATGATGCAACAAAATATGCAAAATCCGCAACTTCAACAAGAAATGCGAATGCTACAAGAGAAAATAGAAGGTAGAAAAGCAGTTTTAGTGTCTGAAATGATGAAAGACTTTGCAGATGAAGAGAAAAAGATTAGTTCACAGTACGGAAACGACCCAATTGCTGCATTAAGAGCAAGAGAACTAGATTTACAGGCTCAAGAAAACTCTAGAAAAGAAAAAGAAGGCAAAGAGCGAATGGATTTAGACCGTATGAAGGCTATGATGAATCAACAAAATCAAGATGAAAAATTAGATCAGAATGAGGAGTTAGCAAACTTAAGAGCTGAAACATCTATTGAAAAACAAGAAATAGCTAATGAAGCAAGAGAAAAATTAGCTATGATGAAACCAAGAGGTAATTAATATGTGGTTAAGTGCAATTAAACTAGCTGTAAATGCAGGTTCACACATTTACAAAAAGAAACAAGAAACTAAAATGATGATGGCTAACGCACAAGCCAAGCATGCAGAAAAAATGGCATCAGGAGAATTAGAATACTCAGGCAAACTTTTAGAGGCAAGACAATCGGACTGGAAAGACGAGTTCGTATTGGTCGTTTTAACGCTCCCGATATTAGTAATCGCCTACGGAGTTTTTTCGGACGATCCGGGTGCGGCTGCAAAAATAAAAGAATTTTTTGAGCAGTTCCAACAGCTTCCGAGCTGGTTTACAAATTTATGGATCCTTGTCGTTGCGAGTATTTATGGTATAAAGGGAACACAAATATTTAAGGGAGGAAAAAAATAATGTTAAAGAATCCAGGTAAAGCAGACTTAGATAACGATGGTAAACTAAGCGGCTATGAAAAGAAAAGAGGAAAAGCTATAGAAGCTTCTATGGCAAAACAAGATAAAGGCACTCCGATGGAAGATGAGAAATCAAAATTCATGGGTGGTGGTATAGCTTACGCAGGTGGCGGAAGAGCTATGAAAAGAAAAGGAGGAAAAGTATAATGAGAACTTATTATAAAAAAGGTGGTGGAGCAGACGCTAGCAAATACCACACAAAAAAAGACGGAACAAAAGCTAAAAAAGGTTTATATTATTACATGAACAGAGCCAAAAAAAGAGGGACTAGCA
>VTLG01000422.1_pt1 | contig 10626 bp, 12 predicted proteins | sample 4694571 | NCBI WGS metagenome assembly VTLG01 (sample SAMN12604809, study PRJNA352737) | marine metagenome | biome: ENVO:00000447; feature: ENVO:00000209|ENVO:00000569|ENVO:01000036; material: ENVO:00002151; isolation source: viral sequences binned using virsorter ... | reverse complement strand
GTTACGAGCAATTATTTGCCTAAGATTCCAGGTCTTACAACGGGAGAAAAGCAGGATATAACTTTTCCTGCAAGTTTGCTGGCTACTGCACTTTCCAGTTTCGGATTGGAACAGGCTAAAAAAGGTAATAAGAAAGACGACAAAGTTGCAACGAATGAAGGTATAGTACAGACTATAAGAGTGATTACACCGCTTCGTATTGAAGGAGCAGAAGTAATTGAACCCAAATCTAAAAAATGAAAAAGCTACTTCCATTTTTATTTATGCTATCCGCACCAGCTTATGCGGACATGACCCACAACATATCATCTAGTGTAAAGTTTGAATCTCTTTCAGCAGCTAGTACGGCTGATAAGATTGGTAGTTCATACAGTATCTCAGGTAATAATGTAACAACTGTGGACTCAAACTCAGCAGCTACGATAGGTGGCTTTGGATCTGTGACTAATGGCGTACCAGCAGTAACTTTTCCTTCTGCAACGCAAGCAACTAGCGGAGAAGCATTTAGTTTTGCTCAATCCTATGTGGAAGGAGATGCCACACCAGGTAGTGCAGTCACAGTAGGTACTGTGCCAAACTTCAGTGATCTAACCTCAACTTCTGCGGGATCTGTGGGTACAGCAGCCGTAGCACTAGATAATCACAATATTACAATGACACCTGGAACAGGAACAGGTATCGTAATAACAGGTCAGTTTGTCGTTGATCTTACTATCGAATGAGGAGGCTTCTTCTTCTTGGCTTTGTTATATCTGCTCCTTGTTACGCTGTGCCAGTTATACCTAATTTTACGCAGGGTCAATCCACAAGTCGAACTGAAACCACAACAAATATTACAGAATCTATACGAACAACAGAATATAATTCTGGGTTTCTCTATTCCGTCACAGGATCAGGGATTCAGCATGACGGATCTTCTATTACTCCAGCAGCTACCTCAGTTAGTGAAACAATAAACGGAACTACTCATACATGGCAGGGATTAAATCTAGATCAAAGACCAAACTGGACTCAATCAAATCCTGGAGATGCTTTTCAATTTACAGAAGTTTATCAAGCACCTGGAATGGAATCTATAACAGACATCACACGCACGATCCAAAGCACAAGCGTAACAGATACCACAACTATCTTCTCGCAATAAGTCTGCTAGGTAATCCTGTATTAGCTAACACAAGTAATACCGCAGCCCCTAGTGCATCGGCCTCTGGATCGGTTAGCAACTTTGCCACTCAAGTATTGGGAGGACCAATGGTAGAAAATACATACGGAAATAATATTAAGTGTTCTGGACCACAGATGACCGTTAGCCCATTCGTCACTACATCATTTAACCAAAAGCGACCCCAAGACTATATTTACCATACACCCGTGTACGATCCAACAGACGCAAATGATGATGGTGTGCCAGATAATCCAGGAAATGTGCTTTACTATCAAGAAAACTATAGCGGTAATAAGGATTCTTTAGGACTTAACTTTGGATTCGCACTTACATTTAATATTCCGTTGGACAATAGATTTCAGGATTCTTGTCTTGATGCAGCAAATACACAGATAAATTTACAGAAGCAAGAATTAAATGCAAAGATGCTTAACTATGAAATAGCAAGATTGAAAAATTGCGGAGAATTAAAGTTGGCTGGTATATATTTTGATCCTAAAAGTAGATTTGCAAAATTATGCGAAGGGGTCATGGTTTCACCGCCTCCAAATCAAGTTATACCACACACTCACAAATTAAAATAGACAAGCACGGGTTTTAACTTGTCTAAAAAAGCAACTGACGCTCTGACAGTGAGGAGGTAGAACTTAATCTACTCTTTATCAGGTCTTGCTGCTTTCGAGGTGAAGGCCCTTATGACAAACCTTCTGTACTATTCTACATCTTTTTTCTTTTTTGTCAGCTTTTTTATTAGATTTTTTACTAAAGGTTTGACAATATTAAGCAGTAATGGAGTAGTGGCAGCAACAGTAGCAATAGCAGCAGTGCTAACAAGCTGTGGAGGACTCGGTATGTATTGCTCGATGAATTTAACGTCTTCATAGAGAGTTATACATTTACTACCATCTTCGCTTCTTTCGTGTCCTATAACACGCTCCAGTTTAAATTCGTTACGATAATCTCCTACTCTTTGGTCATTTGGTCCAGGGCAGGGAACAAATTTATCATCTTCATCTTTTTTCTTTGGTTCGTATTTTGGTGGCTCTACTGTAGATTCAACAAACTCTTGATCTTGATTTGTGGGGGTTTCGGATTGCGTGTACTTAAATTCGTTGGGGTTATACTGTAAAGGTTCAAAACTAGGAATACTGAAGTTACCACATTCTGTATATGTGCCATATTCATCTTTGTCATTATCAATGAGACTTGTGAGATTGTTTCTATGAACTCTTACACAACCTGGAATATCAACAATAGGCTTACTTATATTTAGATTTTTTGGTACGTCAGTTTTCCATATTGGTATTTCATGTACTTCAACCTTGTTTACATTAATCTTTGGTATTTCCATCTTCTACATTTCCTATAGAAATAGACCAACCATCTTCTCCAAATTTACCAGTTTCTACAATTTTAGGTTTTTTTACTTTTTTATCTAATTTTTCGTGATATTTTTTTATTTCGTTGTCTAGTTCCAAATTAAATTTAGTCATACGCATCCAATGAATTAACTTATCTATGTAGTATTTAACTAACTTTTTTATGAACCCAAATATCATTTTGGTAAATAAACTTCTACATAAGAATTACATTTAGGACAAGATAAATTAGTCACCATAGAATATTCTTCTCCAAGAACAGGGTGAAAATCCTCATCAATACTGTGATCTCCACCCCAGATTAATTCGGTTTTACAATGCCAACAGTTCAAATCCCTAATCCTTTTGGTGGTACTGGTAAAGATGGGCCAGTAAGATCAGGTAATTCTTTTTCTAATACTTTTGGCATCATACCTTGTACATTACCAAGAATTTCATTCATAACTCTTGATTTGAATTGCTCTGAAGTTACATACTTGTAACCAAAGTACGCTCCACCACTCATGGAAGCTACCATTACAAATGAGATGATACTCAAAATGTTCGCTATTTTTTGAAACATGGTCAAAGAAGTTCTTAATAAAATGGTAGCACCACTTACGTTGACTGTGCTGCTTCTTCTATTGGGGTTGATGCCTCTGTATCTGATGGCTGGCTTAATTCGGGTTCAGTTTCAAGAATCTGTTGCTCCAACAACTTCATCGCACCATTAATCTGATGTAGAGAAATTATTAATTGTTCTCTTTCAGAAGCTAATTGTTGAAGTTTTTGTTTAAAATTCATAGTTATTCGTAGACTTTCTTACCTGTAATTATAGCGGCATCTATTGATGTAAAATCTTCAGTTGTCCAAATAGAAGTTATATTATCTACTTTTTTGCGAAGTTTAATATTTTCAAGATGTTGTACATTTCGTTTTATTCTATCCTTCCAATCATCTTCTGTTTCATTTGCTTTCTTTTCTGTTTCAGAATTAATTAAAGAAACACTATCTAAAGAATTAGTATAAATTTTAGAAATTTCATCTGTTGTTAATTCATCCATAATAAAAAATTAAGTTTCTTGTAGTTTACCCTGCTTCGAGGGCTGTGACTTTTGCGGATAACTCCTTAACTGCATTTACAAGATACCAAGTAATATTATCGGAATCTACAGTTTTGACTCCTGTTGACTGAGTTGTAACACATTCTGGTAATATTTTTTCTAGTTCTTGTGCAATTACACCTAGTTGTACTCCTTCTATTTCAACAACAGCAGCTTTTGGGTTTTCAAAATCAACTATCTCTTCTTCAGTTCTATATTCAAAATTTCGTATTTGTATTTGATTAATAATATTTAATCCAGAGTTATTATCAACTATGTTTTTCTTTATTCTTTCATCAGATGTAGTTGTCCAAGCAGTACCATTTGCTTCATTGTAAGCACCTAATGAACCACCAATGAAAGCAGTACTATTTCCTTTTCCTACAATAGAATTTCCAATAACAATTTGAACATCCGCATCGGCAGCACTAGGGTCAGAACCTCGACCTATGATAATATTATTACCGCCTGTCGTGATAACATCGCCAGCATCAGTACCAATCCCTATATTTCTAATACCTGTAGTGACACTATCAAGAGCCTGATATCCAAAAGCATTGTTTGAATACCCAGAAGTATTTTGTTGTAATGCGCGTGTGCCTACAGCTTGATTACTTCCACCTTCGCAATATCTTAAAGCTCTATAGCCCATTGCGTGATTATAGTTATTACCTGAACCATTAGCACCACTCGCGGCCTCTGCACCCACCGCAACGTTATAACGGCCAGCTGTGTCTGTATTTAAAGCGTTATAGCCCACTGCCGTATTTCTTGAAGCGTCTATGTTTTGTAATGCCTGATAACCTACAGCGGTGTTGTAAACGGCCGTGGTTTGAGCCATCAACGCTCTATATCCTAAAGCTGCGTTGTTTGAACCCGAAGTATTTTGAGCTAAAGATTCATAACCTACTGCGGTATTTCTTTGGGCTGTATTATCTTCTAAAGCATATCTACCAACAGCAACACACTGGCCACTAGTCGTTATACTTTTAAGACTACTATGTCCAAAAGCTGTATTTGAGTCACCTGTCGTGATTGCAGTACCAGCGTCATGTCCAAATAACGTGTTGGATGTCGCATCAGTTCCAGAAAAGCTATCCCCTGCATTTCCACCAGCAACGACATTTTCTTGTGAGTCACTTGAAACACCGCCTGAACTCAAACCTGTCAAACCAGAACCATCGCCAACAAATTTTGTTGCCGTAACTGTTCCTGTGCTTGGGTTATATGTAAAATCTCCGTCTGATTCAAGTCCTACATTTCCAGTTGCAGAAGCATCTTCAATAAAAGGAACTAAATTATTTTCATTAGTTGATTCATTATCCGCTACAGATATGTGATTTGCATTTGTGGCTGTTGTTACTGTAGTTCCAGCAATAACAGTTGCCAAAGCTGTTCCTGCAACCGTTATAGCATCAGCTTCAAGAGTTCCGTCAAAGTCTCCGTCAACAGCATCAATATTCCCGACAAAAGTTGTGGCAGTTACATTTCCTGTAACAGTTAATCCAGAAGAACTAAAACTTCCCCTTGTAGTTCCTCCACAAGACACATCTACTGTATCGGCTGCACTTGAAAACAAACCAGTATTTAAATCATCCCTAAAAGCTAAACCTGGTGTGCTCGCAGACCCATCTTCAAGAGTTAATGTGCCGTCTAACTGGAATAATTCGATCCAAGCATCATTGGCACTATTTCTCATCTTTAAAATATTATTACTTGTATCAGCCCACAACATATATGCAGCAGTGGTACTAGGAGCAGAACTAGAACTGTTATTAGTTAATATCGCTTGTAATACATTATTTAAATCTGTTCTTACGGCACTACCAGAGGCATTGTCTATAACATAATCGTGAGTTGCCATTTTACTCTATTTTTTCTTTAAGGTTATCATAATTTAAGAGCCTCGACCAAAACCAGTTGCAGTATATTTAAAATTCCTATCAACAAAACTAGAACCATTTTTTATATCAATAGTAAATCCAGTTCCAGAAATGCTAGATAAAGCAAAGAAATCTCCTGATTGAGCATTTTCTATTGTTATTCCTATTGAGGGTAATGCAGAACCAGCAGAAACACTCGTTCCAGAAGCTCCTGTAAAGAATGTATTGGCAAAGGTAACAGCTTTACTTGAAGTTCCAGAAGCAATAACAGAATTAACAGTTTCAGTCCTGCTTTCTAGTTCTGCTGTATAACCTAGTTGTTCTATTTCAATACTTTGTGCTGGATCATCTGTTGTTAACTCTGCCCTAAATCTAAATGTTCTACCAATAAAAATTCCGTTAGCAAATGTATTAAATTTAGAAAATTCAGCAGAATATGTACAGTTCCCACTTGTCGTAGCACTGCTTGAAGCTGTTACCGTAAACGTATTTGCATCTGGTACAGTTATAATTTCATAATTTCCACTGGTAGCAGTTCCAGTTGAAAATGTTAGCTCTACATTACTGCCGACAGAATAACCATGGCTTGATTTTGTGATTGTTATAGTTGTTCCTGATTGAGCATAAGTTGCTGAAACTGAAGTTGTTGCAGCCGAATCGCTAGTTGAAACAAGTAGTTTGGCATTAACATCTTCAGCTTTAGCACCATCAAAATCTGTCCATGTATCTATATTTGCTGTTCTGTCATCAAACAAATCACTGGGATAGAAACCTTGAGTTACTATATGTCTAGTTAATTTTAAAGGTTGTTTTCCTCCTAAATCTAACTTGTTTGCAAAATCATAAGTACCTGAAGTTGCACTGGTACTGCCTAAACTATCAAAACTAACAATAGAGTCGAAATCTGTAATATCATCAATTAAAGTTTGATCTCCTAAAACTAAACCACTAAGAACAGAATCGAAAAAACAATTATTTTTTGTTCCGTTAAAAGGTGTACCATCTGTATCTTCTCTATCAGTTAAAACTGCAAGTTTTGGAAATGGATCTGGAACGTCAATAATTACAGAAGTTTCTCCAGCACTAAGCCTACCACCATCATCTCTATATTTTAAAATTACCTCTCCTTCAACTGCTGGTATCAAAATTTCTGTAGTTGCACCAGATTTTGCAGGGATTAGATCAACAGATTTAGTAAAAGTACCAGTTCCATCTGTTAAATTAGAATGTCTGCACACCACTGACCCCCCGTGGATTACGTCAATATCTGTCGCTTTATCAAAACGTAGTCGTACAAATTGATCTGAGACAGGTTCAAGAACTAAATTTGATACATTTTGAGGAAGTGCTGTTTTACCTATAGCTTGAAAAGTTATATCAGTAGATGTTGCCGATAATTCTCCAAGAACATTGTAAGAAAATACCTGTATCTCATACGTTCCAAGTTGGCTATTTAATATTTCAAAATCTGGTCGTGATACTCTTTCAGAAACATAATTTCCATTCTGGTAACGATAATTTACCTGATATTCAAAAACTCCAACAATAGGTTGCCAACTAATAATTATTTTTGATACAGCCTGATTATTGATTGGAATAATTGTTTCAATTGCACTTAAACCACCAGGAGGATCTGAAAGTTCATTTAATTTACTTACACTTCTAGTTGGTAAAGTAGAGCCATCTTCAATAAATGCGTACTTTTCATTTACATAGGATAAAGCAGTAATTACATAATTTATATCATCTTGCTCCTCTACTTGGATTACTCTAAATAATTGAGATTGAGTCGTAGAATTAGATATTAAAAAACTTGCATTTACATTTGGTGCTTGAGAAAATGCAGAACCTACAGTTATAGTTCCATTTGATACAGATGAGATTGTTTTACTTTCAAACGTACCATTGGGTAAAATTACAGCCAAAGTTGCACTTCCTGTAGGATTTCCACTCGCATCTACGGCAAAATCAGTCACAGTTGTATCATCAACAGTAACAACAGTAGTTGAAGTAACACTTTTTAATCTTCCACCTCGTCTAACCCCTGCTCTTACTGGATCAGCTATTTCAATCACAGAGCCAGGTCTTACAACTACTCCAGAATCTATTGATGTACTAAATGTGCAGACCTCAGTTTCATTTGCTTCACTGAAGAGTATTGCACGGCCTAATCTTGCAGCTTGACCACGGCTAGTACACGCAAATGCTTTTACTTGCTTTACGATTGTGCCAATCTTACTTATCAAAGAGCTATCTTCTACAACTTCAACATCTGTTTCCTGACTATCCATATTGAAGTATGAAACTGCAACTACACTATGTCTTGTTTTTAAACTGCTGCCTGAATAAGTAAATCCTGTCTCTCCTACATTTGATAAATTAAAAAGATAACTAGCATCTGTTGGCTTATCTTGTGTAATAGTTACAGTTCCAGCAGACCATATTGGCATACAACGCATTACACCAGCTAATTCATTTATTACATTAAAGGCTTCACCTGGACTTTGAATATTTACATTGCAACTGAATCTTGCTTCTTGTCCACCCTGTCCATCATCAACTAAAGTATTTGCAAACTTACTTGCAGCAACAAAAGAGAATAAGTCTAATGTACTATCTGTTATGTGATCGCCTAGTCCATAACGTGTATTAGTAAGTAAATCTAATAAACACATGGCTGGACAATTTGTATAGGTTGCTGCTCCCATTACTCCGTTAAAAACGTAGCCATCTGGATATACAATTCTGCCTGTGGCATTATCTACTGTAGGAGTACCAGAACTAGATGCACCAGCACCAGGAATCCTTACTTTTATTCCTCTGATCCTATATTTTCTTGCTGGTACAGCACTAAATAACTGCGAATCTAATCTTATTGAATTGTAAGCACTATTATTGTAAGTAAAGGCTTCATCAATAATTTCAGTAAAACTTGTGAACTGAAAAGTATCTATTAAACTTGAATCTGTACTATCTGCCGTTACTCTTATTACTCGAATATCAACAGGAAAAGAACCTGTTATATTTACTCTATAATCTTTTTGATAAGCATCAGCAGTTCTTCCTGTGATAGTGTCAGATATTACATCAGTAAATCCTCCAGAATTATATTGAACAGCAATTTTTAAAGATACAGTTGAACCTAATAAATCTCCTTCATCAGTAGCTTTTTGTAGTTGAGGAAAAGTTATTGAAACTTTAATTGCATCTACATTTGTATTTGTAATCTGTCTTGTAACAGGAGCAGAGTTTGTAACGTCAACTGCTACAGGTGTTATTGACTGACTAGCTTCTATTCCAGGTATTTTTGTTTGACTACTCGTACCAAAACGGGAATTAAATGTTACATTTTGAAAATTAAAATCAATTGTTGCTGGACTAGATGAATTTGCGGTTGATTTTAAAACAGGAGTATCATTTAAAAAGACATCTTTCAAAGAAGCATTTGTGTAAGCTGTAGTGCCTTTTGTTAAACCTTCTTTTGAAGCTGTTGCAAAACCTTCTATTTCTCCCTCTGATATAAGATCAAGAAAAGTAGCAAACTGCTTACTATGTAAAGTGTCTGGAGTTCTGGTGGGTTGTCTTGGAGGAGGAGGAGAACGTCTACCACCACCAGCACCACCAATAGGTTTATTATTTTTTGTCATGCTTGTACCTGTTCAGTATCTACTCCTCCACTTATTACAACACTTCCTGTAAAAATTTCACCATAAACTATAGGAACAGGAGTTCCTGCTCGACTTGTTTGCTGAACTCCAGAAAAACTAAAAGATAATCGTGGGTCTTGCTCTGAACTAAATTGCTGTGATGTAGGTAATGGGGTAAGCATTTCAGATACACCCATAAGCGTTAATCCAATACCAATATTTCCAATAGCTGCCATAGTAGCACTTGCTGCTGCACCACCAGTAGCTACAAAACCAACGCCTTTAGATCCAAGTGCGAATCCTGCTCCTGGTGCTGCTATAGCTATTCCAATTAAAGCTGCTCCTGTCAATATTTTTCCTGTTCCCCTACCAGCACCACTAATAACAGGAATAAAATGTATATCTTCTTGCCCAATAGGATAACTAATCTCATTCTCTCCAATATCATAATTACCTACTTTCAACTGATAATACTTTGGACTCATAAATCTATCTATACCTTCAAAATTATTAATTAAAAAACTAACTGCTTTTGCAAGACTATCAACTTGCACTTCAAATTCTTTATGTCCTACAAATTCTGCAAGCTCTCCATATAGTTTTATTTTACGCAACATAACGATACCTCCCTCCTGTACATTTTAATAACCATTCAGAATAAGACTCTCTACAACTAAGTCTATCTGTTAAATGATGTAATACCTCACCATCTAAAAATAAAGCAACGTGATTTAACCCATTTGCAAAAATAGACATAAATAATAAATCTCCATTTTCAAGTTTTTCCTCTGGTCTTAACTGTCTAAAACCTGTTCGCCATGCACATCTTTCAAACATTGGATCTTCTATAAATTCTTCTGGAGTAACAGGTCTATCCCAATCTCTCAATTCAATACCTTTTTCTTCTTTATACCAATCTCTAACTAAAGACCAACAATCAGTAATACCCCAAACCCAAGGTCTACCCAATAAAGGTGGCTTATATCCACATGGCTCACAGTATCCCCACTCTTCTGTTTTTGGGTTAACAATATGCCAAGGTAAATTACTTTGTTCACAACTAATTTGATCTGCTTGACTAGCAACAGGAGGTGTTACAGGATGACTATGAACAATAGCTATTATTTCTCCTGTGTTGTCTGCTTTTACATAATCTTCTGGATCAAGAATAAAACATTGATGATCTGTCATAGAAAGATTACGACAAGGATAATATCTTTCTTTTCCTCGAATATTTAACAAAAGACCACAAGATTCTTTTGGATCTTGGTCTTTTGCATGAACAAGTGCAGCTTCTTTCCAATTCATCCTGTTACTGTACCGATAGAAGGAAACTCAGCACGAGTGCATTGACGTTTTGGTACTCGTATTCCAGCAAGATCAAGTACTGAAGCAAGTTCAAAAACAACTAATTCTCTATTTTCACTGGCTTTACGATCAATCGTATAAATTTCTTGAGGAAATTCTGCT
>VTLG01008582.1_pt1 | contig 10627 bp, 16 predicted proteins | sample 4694571 | NCBI WGS metagenome assembly VTLG01 (sample SAMN12604809, study PRJNA352737) | marine metagenome | biome: ENVO:00000447; feature: ENVO:00000209|ENVO:00000569|ENVO:01000036; material: ENVO:00002151; isolation source: viral sequences binned using virsorter ... | reverse complement strand
TCAATTCCAGTTAGGTTTGCACCACTACCACTAAAAGAAGTCGCAGTGACAACACCAGTAAACTTACCATCACCACCGACATCAAGCGCAGATGAAGGTTGAGTAGATCCGATTCCTACCTTACCAGCGGCATCTTGTACGACACCTCCTGTGCCCGATTGATGTTTCCAGTTGTTAAATCGGATGTCAGACATTATATTATACTTTCAATTTATGGTTTAGGGAATGCAGTTTTTATACTCGTGATTCCGACATACCAACTACCAGTCGTGGCAGCTGCTCCAAGTTTACCATCTGCCATATCATGGTATAGTTGATCTAATTGATCTTGTATAAAAGGATATCCAGATGTTGTCGCAGATCCTACAACTCTATCACTTTTATAATTTAACTTATTTAATTCGACTCTTGCAGCGTCTACATTTGATTGAACGATTGTTATCTTTGATCCGTCAGCCTTGTAAACCCCTGTAGAATCATCAATACTTACAGCATCAGGATATGCTTTATAAATTGCATCGTGATCGTAATTTGCCATTATGCTGATACCTCCATAGCTGTTATAGTACTAAATGCTCTAGCAAAATAGATATTGCTATTATTAGTATCATCGACAGTTCTGTTTACATAAAAATTATTACTTCCTTCAGTAAGAACTTGCATCTGATAAACGATTGCTTGTCCTACACTGTAAGAAGGTGTATCTACAAATTGATAATTAAAAGCTTGAGCATGACCACTATTAATTAAATTAGAACCAAGAATGTTTGAAGATACGGCTTTTCTACTACCTAGATCAGTATTTACTTTTATTACTGTAGCACTACCTCCAGCAACGCTACGAGTAAATCTAACACCAGTACTATTAGAACTATGACCAACTTTACCAAGACAGAACTGAACAAGAATCTTACTACTTGCTACTGTCGGTGTAATAGTTACATTAATTCCAGTTACATCTCCAAATGTACTACCATTATTTTGACCTGATATTGATACAGTATCTGATTTTTCATTAGTAACTAATTGAAGAATTCTACCAGCAGTTCCATATTCTAATCCGTTAGCTGAAGCATTAACTTTAAGTGCTTTACCTGCAGTACCAATTGCTAACCTTGTATCTGCACTTGCACCTCTTACGATGATATCACCTTGTGTAGTAGTTGGTGATGTTGCCTGTCCTTTTGCTACAAATGCCCAGTTTGCATGTGCTGTTCCACCAGATGATGGATTGTTTCCTGTTGATGCAGTCGTGCAAATGTAAGTTGATGTAACTGAACCATCAGTAAACACCACTAAATCATCGACGGCGTATGCTGTTGCGTTATTATACGTCCCTCGAAAAACTTGTTTTATTTTGCCTAAATCAATTGTTGCCATGTTATCAAATGGTTGCGATTAGATTCCCACTGCTATTTATACTGAAAGTTATACCCGATGGTGCGAACATAACTTGTTCAAATGCTGCATATTGATCACCAGTAATATTATCAGCACCTTTATTCGTGGTTCTCACTTGTAGATTACTTCCAATACCAGTAAAACCATACACTTCTGCAGCGGAAACATCAGTGAGATTTGCACCACTTCCATGAAATGATGTTGCAGTGACAGAATTTACACCACTGAAACTATTTGCAGTAACAATACCAACAACAACAATACCATCAGTGTTGGTTGTGATTGTACCAACACCTGCGGTATGCGTTATTTTATTGACTCTAATTTCTGATGCCATTTAATTATTTATGATGGTTTAGGATACTTATCTTTAATTGCCTTGATTGTTGTCTTCCACCCATCTATTCCATTATGGTAGATATCGTCTAATTGACTTACTAAATCTGGGTACTCTGCTCTTCGTTGAGATTTATAACTATTATTTTCTAAATCCCAAGATGCTTGTAATGATGCTAATCCATCTGTACATTCTTTCTCTGTGGGTTTAGAACCTCCATCATGAATAATAAGATTTGAATAAATTTTATTATTAGAATCACTCCAACCAAACCATTGCCCTGTTCTTACAGTGATAAGGTAATCTTCTATGTGATCTGGTCTGCCATCTATTCTCATTATGTATCTCCTAATTTAAGAAAGATAAATGAATTTCCTTCGTAAGCCGTACTATTAGCTAAAAACAATACAGAACTTCTATTTGTATATGCCGAGAACTTGACCTTATGTGTTGAAGTATTTGTTACATCAAAAATAAAATTAGCAATAGCATTGGTTGTATTATAGGCACTTGGAAAAATAGCAAACCCAGAAGAAGCATTAGTATAAGTACCATTATCTGTAGTTACGTTTAATTGTAATTGAGCAAATCTATTATCTCCACTATTCCTCTTAAAGCTCATTTGAGAATGAATCCAATAAATTCCTGTTGAAGGAAAGGTAAAAATTCCACTTGATTCTGTCATTGCAGAACCAATGTACCCCTGACTATTTGTATCACCTCTTTCCCAATTTGCAGTAAATTGTGTTGTCCCGTCTGATGTTAATGTTCCACCAGTATTTAATCTCCATTGATCTGCCATTGTTATTCCAGCAGATATTCCAGTTAAATTTGCACCACTACCAAAAAATGTTGAGGCAGTAACGGAACTTGCTACCGATACATTAGTTGCAGTACATACACCAGCGAATTGTGCGTGACCTTGATGAGTGATTGTTGCACCAATACCAGTTGTTCCAGTCAGAGGTCCCACAGTAAATCCAGTGGTAAGACCCACGGGATCTCCACCATTCTCACCGACTACACTAGTAACACGAATTTCTGACATATTAAGATGGTTCTGTTGGCCAAGTTACTGATGTCATATCTAATCTACCTACACTGTCTAGTTTAGGTGATGCACCGCTTGTTATGTCTCTTAATGCTTGGCGATAGGTTTTCCATTCGTTTGAAAGAGTGACATCTGAATTTGCTCTCCAATCACTCTCTGCTATTTTTTTATTTCTTTCATATCTCAACTGTGTCATAGGTTCTGCATTATTTAATTTTGTTAATTCTGCATCTATTTCTGATTCAGTTGGTTTTGTACTACTACCTTGCCAATTTAAATCTTTATAATCAAAACCTGGCCAACTCCAACCTTCGCCAGGTTTTAAGGAAATAAGTGCATCGTGTTTTGTTAAAATTGCCATTGTTTATGCTCCCATTTCATATACATAAATTGTACTCTTTAATTGCCCATTCTGAGCACTATAATTTAGATTATAGTTACCTGTGTAAAATCCTACTTCAATGTGATAATTAAGAGTCTGCCCTGATGAATAAGAAGGACTGTCAAGATAACCTAATACAGAACAGTGATACGCTCTATCATTAGTGGTGAAGTTTCCAAGATAATGCCATTCCTCTAATTCAGTTGCAGTTCCACCAGCAATAGACCTCATCAAATATAAGTTAAAGAGAGCCTGATCGCTACTTACACCGTTTAAACCAAATTGTTGAGCTAGAACATAAAATGTGCTACCAAGTGCCTCTGGTGTAAAAGTTACGGTTAAACCTGTGTCTGCTCTTGTTGGAGTGGTTATGGTAGTTGATGTGTTTGTTGTAGCATGATGTATCTTTAAAAGTTTTCCAGCACCAACACCTGTCAAGTTTGCACCACTAATTGCAGGTAGTGCACCAGTTAAATTACCAGCAGGTAAACTTGTTAAGTTAGCACCAGAACCACTAAATGAAGTTGCAGTTGTGACACCAGTTACATTAATACCTTTTGTAAACTTAACTGCATCGGTGCCAGTTTCTCCTACTATATTTTCGACTCTGATTTCAGACATTTTTTAAAGATCTTTTTTTTATTTAGTTAGAATACATTCAACACATTCATTACAAATGTGGTTCCAGCAGATACATGGAAGGTTGCACCTGTTGCAACATTGATACGATTCAATCTAGTGAAGCAAGTATTACCAGACATATTATCTGACTCTAATCTAATTGATGTTCCTGCTGCAACTGTAAATGCTTCTGTTGTTTTGAATACAAGATTCTCAAGTGTCCCTTCTGTATTGCTGAGTGCAGTTGAAAATCCACTAACTCCTGTTAGATTTGCACCATCACCATGAAACGCAGTCGCAGTAATAACACCTGTAGAGTGTAAATTATGTCCTGTTATATTTCCTGTTCCTAAAGTAAGTCCAGTTGAATGTAAATTTGATGAACCAGTTTGAAAATTTGATGCTGTAGATATACCACCAACACCAATATCACCTGGTGATGTTATATCTCCTGTAATTCCGTTCAGTTGTATTCCCATCAGGTTTTTAGTTATTTATTAACTTTTTAGGTCTGGTTCTTCCAAAATAATTAAATACATTTCTCCAATCCAATTTATTTATAGTTGGTAATTTAAACTTGTTATGGGTATTTTTAAGAAATGCACATCTCTCATACATTCTAATTAACTTTACAGGTTCAAACTCAGGAGTTATGAAGGTAAGATTATACCAAGGTTGCCCTCTTCTTAGTCTAAATGTTTGAGTATTTTTATTAATATGATATCCAACACTTAATGGTCTGTCTGGCCATTTGTAAATATCCATTTGTCCAGATATAATTGGTGGGTTAGTTGTAATACCGTTTGAATGTTGAAGTAGAATTACATTCTTAGTATCAGAAATGAATGACCATCGTGGATTAGGATATATTTGTACTACTTTACCATCACTTGTAAAATTAAGAATTTCATCACCTGGTAATTGTATAAGATCAATTGTTGACCTATCTTTGTTTATATTCCAATTCCAAGTTCCATCACCATTATGTTGAATTGTAAACTCTAAATCAAAAGGACATTTAACTTCAAAAGTATTTGCATATAATGTCTTTATTGACGGGCAATACTTTACATATTCAGAATCAATCGGACTTACTTTTGTCGGTTGTACTTCTTCTAAATTACATATTGCTGTAATTCTACTAGAAAATTCTGACTGCTCAGAGTCATTCAAATATCCAATATCTATCATTACAAATTATAAGAATACTTTATTATAGTGCCTTAGAATAATAAAGTCAAGTTAAAGTTGTAGTCTGTATCTTACGGAAACCACCTGCAGTACCACCACGTTCTACGGGTGTGCTATATCCACTGGGATTGACAACAGTATCATCTGTACCGTCACCTGATAAGTAACGACCACCATCATGATAAGCACCATTTTCACACTTTAATGTTATTCCACTACCACTATATGTGTCACAGAAAACAGCAATCATACCTCCAGCAGATCCTTGTCCCTGTCCTCTACCAGCTCCACTGCCTTGAGCCCAATTTAGTTGTCCTCTTGCATCTAACACTCCAGAACCTGAGACAGTTCCACGAACAAAAATTACAATTACACCACCAGTTCCATTATTACTACCACTCGTACTTGAATATTGACAACTTGCATTATTTCCAGAGGGGTTTCCAGCACTTCCATTAGTTGCATAATAATTACAGCTACCATTACCACCCTTTCCACCTCGGTCTTGTGCTGCACCACCAGCACCTACACCACCATAACTAGCACCTCTTACACTTCCACCACCACTTCCACCAGTAAAGCAAGTTCCATTAGCACCAGCACCAGCAACTGCAACTGTTCGTTCTGCGAATGCAATTCCATGTTGACCACCACCAGTGCCAAAATTTACTATTGATTGAATAGGAGAAGTTGCTTGTTGATTTACTGCTCCTGGTGAATTGGTTTGAGGACCACCAGTACCACCAGTTGCAGGTATTGTTGGATTACTATAACTTCCGTGAGTACCATCTATGATTCTTATATTAACTGATGTTAGATTACTTCCAGAGGAACTGTGGTTTGCACCTCTAGCTTTCATAGAGATTTCACCATTTAATACTAAATCTCCACCAACGTAAATATATGCACCTGGTTTTCTAACACCAGGAATAAATGATTGACCTGAATTTATGGTCAGATTACCAGTAATATGAATACAAGCAACTCGACTGTCTGCTGTTGACGTAAAGAAATCACTATTGCTATAGGAGGATACAGTTACATTACCAGTATGAACTGTATAATCATAACCAGCACTTACGGTTTGACTATTAATCGTACATGTGCCACCAGCAGTTGGAGTTTGTGCTGATGCGTTTGCATCAAATGACCAGTTGTTTGCCTTGACCTGTGTATAAACATCCATCAAACTAAAGGCGGCAGGAGCACTTCCCTTTTCTCCTCCCATTGCTTTTAGTAAATCATACAAAGATCCTCTACTTTGATTACCAGCTGTAAAATTTGCTCCAGCTGCTATTTGGGCAGTATTAGTTGCACCAATATACCTTGGCATTAGGATATCTCCTCATAACATATCAATATTTCTAAATCACTAGCTGCACTTGCTCCACCACGAATACTATGATTTTCTTCTAAGTATAAAAATGAGTTTTTATCTATTAATACAACAGTTGAACCTGCTGGAACTGTAATTCCCTTTGCAATATGTCTATCGTTTGACCCATCATAGTGAGTGACAGTTACTGTCGCAGAGTTTGTACCATCAACATTTGAAACTAATATTGTATTAACTTTAAATGCTTTATTACTACTTGCAGAGTTGGCTAGTAATGAAGTTGTGGTTGATGTTCCAAGTGCAGCACCTACCGTCTTTGCTGTGATAGTTGCTACGTTTACAATGTTTGGTGCTGCCATTTTAAAAAATCTCCTGCTTTATTTATCCGAATACCATTGCCATTGCTATTGCTTTTCCAGTGCTTGCCAACGCTTTCCCTCCAACGGTAACATTTCCACCTCCTCCAACGGTAACATTTCCACCTGTAACATTAATCCCTGCTCTTGCTGTAATAATACCAACTGAATCTATATTCGTTACATCTTCGTAGGTTAATGTTCCACCAATTCCAACATCTCCTGTAAATGAAGCAGTCGTTCCAGTTATATTACCAGAAAAAGTGGTTGCAGTTACAACACCAGCAGTTATATTATTGACAGTAGGAATATCTGCTTTAGTTCCATCGGCACGAAAAATTGAAATATCACCACCATTAGCAGTGATACTGTTTATTCCTGAGATACTATTTGGTCTAATTACTGTCATAACTTTATTTATTAAACCACCACAAAATTACCATCAACATTCAGAACTCCGTTGACTGATACAGGACCTGCCATCAGACCATTCATCGAGGTTCCAATATAATGATTACCATTGATTGCATTATCATATAGTATCATACCATTACTTACATAAAGTCCTTTTGCAGAATTACCAATACCCTGTAGGTCAGCATCATCAGTTGTTGTAGTTCCAATACCAACGATTGCAGCTGCGGTCTGTATACCTGTAACTGATGTGGTAAATGCACTTGAACCTCCACCACCTGCAATACTTATATCAATTGCATTGCCAGTTTTCTTAAACGTATTACCAGCACCAACAAAATTAAGAATACGAACAGTTCCAATACCTAAACCACCAGACTGAATACCAACAACTGGGTCAGAGTCAATTAACTGAATACTACCACTTCTACCAAAAACACTTGCAACATTTGCAGTGCTTGCACCAGCAAAACCAATATGTCTTACATGAATTATTGTTCCTTGTGCAGGTGCAGATGCAAACGTAAGTGAATTAGATCCTGTGCCTGTTACATTATATGCCCTTGTAGTTGAATTGTCTGATGGATATTGCATCACACCATCTAATGCAACTAAAATATTATCGTTATTAATAACTGCTCTTGATAAAGTAAATGATGTTGTGCTTCCATCAGCAGTAAATGTATCTACTTTATTATCTGAGATATCAAATGTAGGGAAGTTATTTGCAACAAGATTTCCAAATATAATATCAGTTGAAGCTGGTGCTGATGAAAATATAATGACAGAATTAGTATCAATACCATATCCATTTGCAGGTGATGTTGAATCATGTGGTCTTTGTATGACACCATTGTGTGATAAGAACAACTGAGCTGCTCTTGTCATTTGTGCCTTTGTGCCACCATCAAATGTTGCTACAAATTTTGTATTGACTCCATCAAATGCAACACTTAATGTATGTGCTACTCCTGTTCCACGACCTGTAATATTAATTTTATTTCCTGCATTTGCATCTGATGCATTTGCAGCTAATTGGATTGTATTATGGTCTACCTTGATTGCAAAATATACAGTTCCATTTGTAAGTCCTGTAATATTTCCACCACCACCGTTTGAATATGTTACTCTTGAACCTGTTAAAAACTTATGATTATTGATTGTAATTGTATCAGCTGAAGAATCAACGACTGCTGTGGAAGATCCATCGAAAGTTGAAGTGAAAGCAAGATCATCTAAAATCTTGAAACTATTATTTTCTCCAGTTGCGTTACGATTACCTAGATATGCCATATTACACCACCACTAAAACTGAACCTGTTGCAACATCAATTGTTGCTCCGACTGCAACATTGACTGTACCAATTAATAATCCATTCTTACCAGTAGGTACATTTATACTGCTACTAATATCATTATCAATAAGAAGTGCACCATCAGTGATTGCAATGTTACCAAGTGCTTGTAATGCACCTTCAGAATTTGCAGTTCCGACTGCTGTTGCTGTCCCAACACCAACAACTTTACTGGTTGCAACACCGACTTCATCAGATGCCCATGTGCCAGCAGCTCCAACACCACCACCTCCTCCTTGGAAGAATACAGTTGCAATACCTACATCAGCATTAAAAAATCCTGTGGTAACACCAGGACCTGCAAAATTAATTTGAGTAACTGCTGTACCAACGGTGACTGATGAAGTATTGTTATAATTAGATGTTGATACACCTAACTTTGCAGTTTCATTTAATTGTGATAATCCAACAGAACCATCTGCAGGGACTCCCACACCTAATGCAAGACCAAGAACAATAATAAAAGCATCATCAGATGCACCAGGTGCAGTCGCAAAAGTTATTTCATTATTGTTTATCTGATATGCAGAGTCTGCCTCTTGGATTACACCAGCGACCGATACTAGAAGAGAGAATGATGAACCAGGAAAAAAATCACTACCACCACTCTTCAATTGAAAAGTTGTAGTAGATCCATTAAACTGAGATGATATATCATCGAGTTTAAGGTAATTTCCTGATGTGAGTTCTCGACCTAAGTATGGCATGATATTGTTTTATACTCCAGCTATGGCAGTAACCCCTACGCAAGGTTGATGAAATCTAGCTGTGCCACTTCCATCTGAATATTCTGTCTGGTGTATATATTGTGCATTAGATCCACCATATCTTCTACCTTCTAATTTAAGTGCTTGACTAGACCCCCAACTTGCTAGTTGTCCTGTTGTAGCATTCGTGCTACCACCTATGTTTATTGGAAATTTAAAATGTATTAGATTTTCCAATTGACCATTCCCTGATATACTAAAATAACTATTTGTAATTACGGTACCCCCAAGATTAAATTTATAATGACCAATAGCATGAGAGTCTTGCCTACTTTGCATAAATGCATACTCATAAATTACAAGAGTTGTACCAGTTGGTGGAGTATATGTAATATTTGATCCAGTGCAATCAGAGTAACTTGTTCCACCAAAAGATTGTGCTGTTGTCACATTAGTGACAGTCATATTATTTCCTGATTTGGTCGATACGGTTCTACCGTCACAAGGCACCCATATTTTTTCTAAAACACCAGAGGCAGTAGTTTGTGTTGTTCCATCTAAAAAGTTTAATGACATTATTCGACCTATGATTATTAATCTTATAATATTTATGCAGCTATGGCGGTGACACCTACGCAAGGTTGATGAAATCTCTGTGTACCAGATCCATCTGAGTATTCTGTCATGTGAATACGTTGTTCATTAGAACCACCATATCTTCGACCTTTTAAATGGAGTGTCCTACTTGAACCCCAACTCGCTAGTTGTCCTGTACTATTATTAGTACTACCACCTATGTTTATTGGAAATTTAAAATGGCAAAGATTTTCCAATTGCGAATCCATTGATTGATTAAAATAACTATTAACAATTTCAGTGCTGTCAATAAAAAATTTAAAATGAGCAATACCATAAGAATCCCATCGACAATTCTGAAATGCATATTCATAAATTACAAGAGTTGTGCCAGTCGGTGGAGTATATACAATAGATGATCCAGTGCAATCATAGTAATTTGAGCCATCAAAATTTTGTTCCCCTGTCACATTAGTTATGCTCATGTTATTGCCAGATTTAGTTGATACAGTTCTACCGTCACAAGGAACCCATATTTTTTCTAAAATACCAGTGGCACTGCTTTGTGTTGTTCCATCTGAGAAATTAAATGACATCACTCAACCTCTGTCATATTAATTTTAAATTTTTTATTTGTTCTGTTGTTTATCATGAAGATATCATTTTCACCCTCTTGTAATGTCCAGTCTCCCCAAGTTCCATCTACACTATTGCTTGAACCTTTATTTGATAGTTCCAAGTCATTCGTGTATATAACTCTCCAACGTTCGTTCGTGGTTCCTAAATCTGTTGAGTTAGTTGTCGCAGGTTTAAATGTTTTACCAGCAGAAACAACTACGTCTAATGAACTTGCTTGAACAATTACATTACCACTACCATCTTTTAATGCTGTTGCATCAA
>VTLG01005039.1_pt1 | contig 10627 bp, 8 predicted proteins | sample 4694571 | NCBI WGS metagenome assembly VTLG01 (sample SAMN12604809, study PRJNA352737) | marine metagenome | biome: ENVO:00000447; feature: ENVO:00000209|ENVO:00000569|ENVO:01000036; material: ENVO:00002151; isolation source: viral sequences binned using virsorter ... | reverse complement strand
ATGGGCAAATTTATATAGAAATTCCATTTTCCTTAGAATGAGAACATGGATGAAAGTGTTATTCGGTAGTGGATATAGAGCAGCAACACTTCCTATTACTCAAATAGTAGGAGAATTTGGCGATCAAGTGAGTTTCAAAAGTGTTTACGGAAAAGCAGAGGGATTAATGGGAGATGTAAAAGATGCTTTCATGTCACCTGCAATGAGTGATGCTCAAATAAAACTTTCACAAAGAAGGCAACATTTGAACCTAATGATATATCCCCAATACATGAGAAATATTCCTTATGCACTAAGGATGATGGTTGCTGCTATGAAACATAATGAGGTGTTCGTAAACCTTGGAAGAAGAAAATACGAAAACTTAAGTACAAGAAGTTTTAAAGAAAGACAAGATCAGTTGGAGTTTGACTTTGAAGCAAAAACAAGATTGACAGAACAGCCACCAGAGGGACATTTCATGTTAGATGAAAATGCTAATCCTGTTGCTCAAGGAATTTGGCAGATTGCATCAACACTTTCTGGCAGAGCGTTAGGAGGATTTGACACCTTTATGGCTGGTGTTACTGGCCCTTCGACAGAATGGATGAGAATAATGGAAATGGAATTATTTAATGCAGATGTGAAAGGCTTTGAACCTGGTTCTTCTAAAGCATGGGACTGGGCTGCTAATAGAACAGATGAAATATTAAAATCGCACTTCCAAGATGTTGATCTTGCTAATGGCGACATTATTAGAAATGGTCGATTAACAGGCAAACATGCAAAGAAAGCAATGGATTGGGTGAACTTTACTGATTCAGTAAAAGTAAAACAAGAAGAGATGAGTTATGAATACGCAGTCAGACAAGCAAGAGAAGAAGGTATAACTGATCCTTTAAAAATAGTAGAAAGAGCAGACTTCTTAATGAAAGAAGAATTAGATCAAGGTGGTCAATTTAGACAAGCAATGCAAGGAGCAATTAATGTTCTTCCAGATGCAGTAAGCAAAGCTCATGGCAGCGAAAATCCCTTTATTGCTAACACCGTAGGTATTGCAATTCCTATAATGAGGACTCCTGCAAACCTAACAAAATCAGTTATAAGAACAATTCCTGTCGCTAACAGGGCAGTTGATAGTTTCTGGAGAGATGTACACAGCGAAGATTTCAACACAAGATCAAGAGCATTAGGAGAATCGGGAGTTGCTTATATGACTCTTGCTTTTGGAGTAATGATTGTAAATAGTGGATATGTCGAAGTAACAGGGCCACCTCCTTTAAGTACAGCAAGAAGAAAAGAATTAGCAGATAAAGGATGGCAAGCGTGGAGTATTCGTTTTAAAAATCCTTGGGCTGGTGATACAGAAGACGAATGGAGTCCTTACTATTCCATAGAAATGTTCGATCAACTTGCAACTGTTTTAGGTGCAGTTGGTGCTTACACAGAGAATTACAAAGGATTAAGAGATGAAGATAGAGCATCTTTGTTTGGGGCTGGAATGATTGCTCTTCGACAGACAGCACAAGAAATAGGAATTGGTCAATTAATTAAAGGGCCAACAAAAAGTCTTACTGATCTGATGGATTTAATTACAGAATTAGGCAGTACAGAAAGAACAAAAGCAGGTAGCAGACATCCTTTTGAATATTATTTAACTAACAAATTGGCAGGCTACTGGCCTGGTGTTATGGATGAATCTCGTAATGCAGTTGATCCTTATGTGAAACGTATTAACCCAAGTAAACTTCCTATTGGTTTGAATATTGTCGAGAATGTTGCTAAGACGATTGCAGCCAAGTCAGCAGGACTTTCTGATCTAATTCCTAATCGTTTGCATCCTGTTACAGGTGATCCAATCGTTAGTTACCAGACCCCTGGTAATCAAGGAATAGATAAAGATATGCCTTGGTTAAAGATGCTTAATGCAAATATGCCTTGGGGTGTAACAAAAACAAGATCACTTTCAACTGATCCAGTAGACGAAGAAATGCTACGAGTAAAAGGAAGAGGGGGTACTTTCCAGATCTGGAGCAGAAGAGCTTTTGGTTTACCAGATAGAGTATTAGATCAAAATGAATTAAATAGACTAATAGAAATTGGTACGAAAGAAATCACGATAGATGGACTAACTTTACATCAAGCATTAAAAGCTAAAGTCAATTCCCCTGTATATCAATCGTTACCTTATGAATCAGTCTCATCTTCAATATCAACATCAAGAGGTCTTTCTTTAATGAAAACTATTAGACCTTATGTAGAAAAAGCTAAAGACGCTTTTGAGATTGAATATGACACAGGTGTAGGTTCACTTGGATGGGAGATAAAGAACTTCAAAGCTGAGCAAGCCACAAGAAAATATAATGCAGAAAGAACAGAGGCTATAATCCAAAATAGGAACACTACGTCAGAATTTAACCAGCAGGTTAACTACTAAGCCATGAGTTACACAGCATCGTACATAGTAAATTCTTCGTCAGCACAGGGTACTACTGACTTTCAGTTCACCTTCCCTTACATCAAAGAAGAACATATTGAGGTCTACCTTAATTACAGCAAGATCACTCAAGGATCAGGATCAGCACAGTATCAAGTAATAACTAACGTATCTCCTAAACTTATACGACTTAATACAGGTACAGCGTCAGCAAACTTAAGAGTAGAAGTAAGAAGAAACTCATCACTTGGTTCACCTCTTGTCGATTATGCAGATGGTTCAACCCTTACTGCTAACGACTTAGATACAAGTGCATTACAGAGTTTATATATAGACCAAGAGCTAAAAGATAACCAAGGTAAAACAGTCAGTGTTGATGAGGCTACTGGTCTTCCTTCAATGGGAGAATCTAGTACTGGTAATTTAAGACTGACTAAAGTTGCAGATCCAACAGCAGCACAAGACGCAGCAACTAAGAACTATGTAGATACAAAGCAATTTGCCTCTGCTCAGATTATAGATGGAACACTTGTTAACGCAGATATAAATGCAAGTGCAGCAATAGCTGGAACAAAGATAAGTCCTGATTTTGGTTCTCAAAACATAGCGACATCAGGAACAGTTGATGGTCGAGATGTTTCTGCTGACGGTTCAAAATTAGATGGAATAGAAACTGGGGCCACCGCCGATCAAAGTAACGCAGAAATTCGAGCAGCAGTAGAAGCAGCTAGTGACTCAAATGTATTTACTGACGCTGATCACACAAAGTTAAACGCAGCAGCAACGATAACAGGATCAGAAACTTTAACAAACAAAACTCTTACTTCTCCTGTCGTTAATGACATGAGTGGTACAGCAATTGTTACTTCTGGTACATCAACAAGTGACACTAAGACTTACTCAGCAAAGAGAGCAGGTGAAATATTTTACGGAAAAGATACTGTAGGAGAAATTCAATCAGGAGAAACTTGGAGTGCTTCTGACGATAAAGTTGCAACGACTTCTGCTATTGATGCAAGGATTACAGATTTAGTTGATGACGTAGGTGGTTTTGTACCAATAGCAAATGAAACATCTTTCCCTGCTGCTAACCCTGATGTAAACAATGGAGCAGGAACCCTAGTCAGTGTCAAGGAATTTGCTTCTTCTCATACTCCTTCTGGTGGAACTGTAACTATAGCTAATGGTGCAGGTTCAGGTAACACGGTAACAATTACAGGATGTGGTTCAACAGTATTAGGAGCAGGATATGGTGGAATTGTTGAAACAACTTCTACTCTTCATACATATACTTTCCATCGCTTATCTCCTAAAGCAACAGAGGTCACTACAGTTGCTGGCAATATTACAAACATCAACTCATGTGCTAACAACGAAACTAACATTAATGCAGCAGTAAGTAATGCTTCAAATATAAATAGTGCAGTAAGTAATGCTTCAAATATTAATGCAGTCGTATCTAACGCAACAAACATAAATACTGTTGCTGGTAACAACACTAACATTAATACTGTAGCTGGAGCCAATAGCAATATAACAACAGTTAGTACAAATATTTCTAACGTAAACTCTGTTGGTGGCTCTATTTCTAATGTTAATACTGTCGCATCAAATTTAGCTAGTGTTAACAATTTTGCAGATCAATATCGTATAGCAAGTTCTCAACCATCTTCTAGTTTAAATGTTGGAGATCTTTACTTTGATACTACTGCTAATGAATTACGAGTTTACAACGGAAGCTCTTGGCAAGGTGGAGTCACAGCGACAGGTAACTTACTTTCTAAAGCTGATATTGGTGCTTCCTCTGGTGTACCTGGAGCAGGAAGTAGTGGACAGTACTTACAAACAAATGGATCTGGAACTCTAACTTGGAAGACAATATCAACTGTTATCACTGAAACAGATCAAACAATTTCATCTAACCTTACAATTGCTACTGGTAAAAATGCAATGAGTGTTGGTGACGTTACTTTGGCAAGTGGCGTGATTCTTACCATTCCTGTAAACTCTAAATATATTCTTGTTAGTTAGTCATGGCGTACGGAAAAATCAAGGCAGATGCAATTATTTATGATAATTCTGGTTCAGATGTAGAAAAGACACTAGCGAGTTTAGCGGCAGCAGCACCAACCGCTAGTCCAACATTCACGGGAACGGTCACTATCCCTACTGCTAGTGCTAATGACAACACAACTAAGGCTGCTTCTACTGCTTACGTCCAGACAGAACTTGGAGACTACGCAACTTTAGCGTCACCAGCACTAACAGGAACAGCAACAGCAGTTAACCTCACACTGTCGGGCAACCTTACTGTAAATGGGACAACTACTACAGTAGCTAGTACAAACACAACGATTACCGATAACTTACTGGAATTAAATAGTGGTGCTTCTAGTAACGCTAATGACTCTGGAATAATTATTGAACGTGGTTCTACTGGTGATAATGCAATATTTGCTTGGGATGAAAGTGCAGATAAATTTATCGTTGGTACAACAACTGGTACTGCTAGTTCTACTGGAGATATAACTATTGCAGCAGGAGGGTTAGTTGCTGGAACAATAGAAGATTCAAAGGGTGATGTAAGAAAGATACCTCATAGCTCTCAAACAACTAATTACACTTTAGTAGCTGCTGATGCTGGCAAAGTTGTTTCAACTAATACTACTGGGTGGGTTATTCCTACATCAATTTTTGCAGGTGGTGACGCTGTTACTCTTATGAACAGAAGTAGTGGTGATTTAACAATTAACGCATCCGCATTAACTGCTTTGTATAACTCGACAGATGGAGCTAATGTCAAGGGAAGTACATTAACTCTTGCTACTAGGACAATGGCTACTATTTGGTTTGAAGCAAGCAATACGGCTTATATCCAAGCTTCAGCCTTAACTGTTTCATAAGAGGTATTAATTATGACACCATTTCAACAAATGCTTCTTGGTACTGGGGTTGCTGAAAGCAAATCATACCTAGAAGATATGTTTGCCATTACGCCTTACAAAGGAACTGGATCAGCTAGATCTATTATTAATAATGTTAAGCTATCAGATGGTGGTTTGACGATTACTAAAAATAGAGATGGCACGAATGATTGGATGTGGGGTAGTACTCCTTCATCTTTAGGAATTAATAAATATATTGTCTCAAACGGTATTGGACAGGCACAATCTGATTCTAATAGCTATACAGCTTTTAATGCTGATGGATATAGTATAGGCACAAGTAATGGACTTAATATCAATAATAATGAATATATAAACTATACATTCAAGAAAACACCGGGTCTGCTAGATATTGTTGAATTCACTGGAAATAATAGTAGCAGTCGTACTCTTTCACATAGTCTTGGTTCGGTGCCGGGATGGATAGTTATAATGTGTACTACTAAAAGTGAAAATAAAACAACATGGCATAGGGATTTAACTCCAACAAAGCACATGTATATAGATGCTACAAGCGGAGAAACTACCCAGTCAACATACCCAACCCAGCCAACAGCTACGCAATTTACTATTGGAAGTTACAATAATATAAACGGAGAAACATACGTTGCTTGGCTTTTTGCAGGTGGAGCTTCTACTGCTGCCACAGCAAAATCAGTTGATTTCGATGGATCTGGTGACATGTTGCAATGGGGTTCTAGTAGTGATTTCACTATGGGAACTGGTGATTTTACTGTTGAAGGTTGGGTTAAGTTTAATGAAATTAAGAACGGCGGTATATGGCAAATATCAGAAGATTCAACTGGATATTCTACTAGCTATGACAACTCCCTTGCCATGTCTGTAGGGAATACTGGCGGTACTTGGAATTGTTACGCTGGCGGTTCTGGTAACCCCCCTTCGCCTCAAACTTATTATGCGACAAAATTCGCAACGGCTCCGAATCAGTGGGTACACTTTGCTATGACCAGAGCTTCGGGTAAAGCTAAGATATTTTTAAACGGAGAAATATATAGTAGTTGGGATGATACATATAACTATCAAGGGACTTATCTATGTATTGGTAATTATTATTCTAGTGGTCACGAGCTTAATGGAAAGGTTTCAAACTTTAGAGTAGTCAAAGGATCAGCAGTTTATACAACAGCATTTAACCCACCAACTGAGCCATTAACAAACATAAGTGGTACTGTTCTTTTATGTTGTAATAATAGTTCTGTAACTGGTTCAACCGTAACGCCTTCAACAATTACATCTAGTGGAGATCCTTCAGCAAGTAACGAGAGTCCTTTTGATGATCCAGCAGGGTTTATTTTCGGAGCGAATGAAGATCAAGGTATAATCAAATGCGGTAGCTACGAAGGCGACGGTGATGATCCAGGTATAGATATAGTACTAGGTTGGGAGCCCCAACTAATAATTTTCAAGAGATATGATACCAATTCCAATTGGGCTGTAATTGATAAGATGAGAGGTATTAACCATACTCGTCAAGATGAGTTCCTTTATCCTAACTTAACTAATGCAGACCAATTTAGTAATTATATGGAACTTAATGCTAGGGGTTTTAGACCTGCTAACAATAATTTCTTAAATACAAATAATGCAAAATATATTTATATTGCTATAAGAAATTCAGATTTTGCGGTTGGCAAGCCAGCGAAATCAGGCACAGATGTCTTCCAGATGGGTACAGGTCTTAGCACTGAACCAGGTTTTGAGGCAGGGTTCCCAGTGGATTGGGCTATGGGAAGAGATCCTACTACTGGAGGAGCTATGTATACAGGTGCTCGTGGACAAGGTGAGTTTGCTTTAGGAACACATGATAGTAGTGCTGAATTTACTACAACCTCACGGGTATTTGATTATAGCAATGGCTGGAATGTTGACAGAGGTGCAAACAGTTCTGAAGTTTCTTGGATGTGGAAGAGACATGCTGGTTTTGATTGTCAACATTTCGATGGGTCGGCTGATGGAAGATTCATCCCGCATAACCTTGGCAGAATTCCAGAAATGCTGTGGGTGAAGAACCGTACTAGTGCTGGTACGAATTGGTGTGTGTATCACAAAGGCTTAAACGATGGAACAACTCCTGAACAGTATGGATTGTTTCTAAATACTGATGCACAACAATCTTCCAGTGTCACCTATTGGAATAATGCGGCTCATACTGCTACACATTTTAGTGCTGGATCAGGAGTCTTGAGTGGTGGAACTGCGGGTCACATCTATCAGGCTCTTTTGTTTGCAAGTGTTTCGGGGATTTCAAAAGTCGGTAGTTATATCGGAGGAGGTAGTAGTGATGTAACCGTATCTTTAGGTTTTACTCCTAGATTTATCTTGATAAAAGCTACAGAAGGACACGTTGCATCTTGGCTTGTGCTTGATAGCCATAGAGGTATAAATGACTCTGGTGCAGATCACTGGTTGTTGCTAGACAGTACTAATGCTCAAGGTTCATCTAATAACTGGGTTGACCGAAGTGGTAGCAACATGGTTGTTAAGGGTGGCTACTCTACCACTAACAGCAGTGGAAACACTTACGTGTATTATGCACACGCCTAAAAACCATGAAAATCATTGCAATCACTTCTCTCGCTCTTAACGTATTAGTTATCGGCACAGGTGCAGGTCTTTACTTCAACAGAGGAAAGATCATTGACATGGCACTAGATAAAGTAAAAGGTGAGATCCCTTCATTAGTTAAAGGATCAATGCCTTCACTACCAACCAAAACAGGTTTACCTAGTATGCCTCGTTTCTAAATTTGGATGAGATACCAGATATTGAAGTCGATAATATTTTTATCCCTAGTAATTTTATCGACAGAGTTTCTACGAACATTCCCAATGTTCAACCCGTAACTCTTAACTTACAACAACCTAATTTAATATTTGAAATCCCTGGTTGCGTTGAAGCACATCCAGATTCAGGTAACAATAAGAAGTTAAAAACAGATGACGATAGAGGCGTTCAGGTGTACTGTGACGCAGGGATGCCTTCTTTTAGCCCTGTCGATTACAGGCCAGAAGATTTACAAGAAGTTCCTCCAGAACCCACCACACCAAAAATTAATACACAAAGGAAAAAGAAAAAACAAGAAGAAAGCAAAGAAGAATCTACTTCAACAACAGACAACAATAACCCACCACCAACAAATCCTTTAGTTCCCAAAATCCTACCTTGCCCTAGACCTGATGATTTACCTGTAGGAGCAGTCGGAAAGTACGGAACAAAAATAATTCGGGGGTATGAACGAGATGGAAATCAATGCAAAGTCCTATACGAGGAAAGAGGTGTACTGGAAGTTGTTAATACTTACACTCCACCACCAACGACATTACTTAATACAAGTGCGATAGCTGTTACTTCAGTCATTGGTGTAACTGTATTAGGCCAACCAATAGCAAAGATGCTCCAGAAGCAAATGAAGGGGCAAGTTAAGAAGATCTCAAAGAAGATTACAAAGAAACTCCTTGCTATTCGGGGGAAGAAACCAAAGGTTTTGTCTGTATCTCAAAGGAGAAAGGAGCAGAGGGATCTGAGGAAATAGAATGAACGTGATCTATTGGCTTTTCCTTAAAAGGTCTGGTTAAAATATCTGAACAGATATTATATGCAGAGCTAGTAGGAGCAAAATTTATTCCTTGAAGCTTAAACTTAGAGCACTCACGAAGTCTCGCAATTTCAAAATCAAGCCTCTTGTTAGCCAAGATCTGCTGTTGTATTTTCTCTTGGGTTGTAGCGGCAGATAAACAACGATCTGTGAATCTTTTATCCAGTGGCACTGAAAGAGTCGCTGAGATCCCTCCTGTGATGGAATGAGAGTCCTTCTGTCCTGTTCTTACATCCTTGAAATATAAAACATTCCCTGGATTATCAATTATTCCATCATCATTAGCATCACTTGTATCGTAAACAGGGTCTTGGTAATAGCTTTCGTAGGGTCGTTTAAGCGATAAAGCACCTGTAAGGAATGGTGTAATGCTTAATGTAGTCCCTTGGCACTGTATTCCGTTACCGTAAGTGTTGGTGTGGAATGGCCCTTGTAAGACTTGTACTCCTTGATTAATGACGGAGCCACTAGACGAAGCGTTAGGAGCGGCGGTAGCACTAACGCCGCCGACATCACCAGAGTAAGAAGGCAAAGCGTAGTTAAACGTGAGTAATCCATAAGCTATTGCTGAAAAATACTTGTTGTATCGGTAATACTTGTTTGATCGGTTGTTCTTTGAATGATTGTTTGCTGGCTTACCCCAGGAGCAGAGTATGTTTCGGTAAACTGAAAGGCTGCTCCATCTGTTTGCAGTTGCCAGTTTGGTTTGTTGGAATGATCTAGGCCAACCCATGTGTAAGTAATGCCATCAGTGGTCTGAGAAGGGGCTGTGACAGTTGTTGGAGACACAGATGAACCAGAATGTTTCATATTTGTGCCAGTAACTGAGTATTGCCAGCCTGTATCTATGTCAATCGAGTTGATTGTCTCCGTAATCTTTGTAGTCGTTTCCGTGTGTGATGTAACAGATCCCTGTGTAAATTGAGGAACCACTGGCACAGCCTGAACACTAGGGCTAAACAGCAGTAGGAGATATAAAAAGGTACGCACAAGATTACCTTCATCGTACGGTAAGCTCATTAGTTACCTGTCCTACAGCCGTAGTATTTGCACCACCTGCTGTAACCGTAACAACTCCAGAACTAAGTACAGTACCAGCCAGGCTACCAGCAACACCGCCTGAGATAGTAACTGTACTACCGAAAGCAGGCATATCAGCAACTACGCCAGTACTTACGTCAACACCACTGCCTATCGCTGGTATGGCATCTCCCTGTTGCCAGCTTTCCGTAAGAGAAAAAGCTGATCCTACAGTGTTCATCTCGTACGTTCCAACATCAAGCGTAGCTGCGGCTGTAGCTGATCCAGCCGTAAGCTTGCCTATATGCTCTCCAGTGCTGACCTTAATATTAGATCCCGACACTGCGTAAGTTGATGGAATCCTAGTTGCATTTGTGCTACTAGCTCCAACTGTTAGAGAAGTAGAGCTAGAAAGCTTGGATATGATCTCTGCTTGGCAGGGAGAAGCCAATAAGAACAGGATTAATAACTTCTTCATGTCAATTTGCCTGTAACAGGATCAATGGGACGCTTAGTAATTGGATCAGTTTTCTCATTCTTGACCACTTCAACTCCACTAATAGTGAGAGGAGCAGTCTGCACTCTAATGACTTGCTCACCTTGTGCTGTATTGCTTTTAGCAATCATGGC
>VTLG01013829.1_pt1 | contig 10628 bp, 14 predicted proteins | sample 4694571 | NCBI WGS metagenome assembly VTLG01 (sample SAMN12604809, study PRJNA352737) | marine metagenome | biome: ENVO:00000447; feature: ENVO:00000209|ENVO:00000569|ENVO:01000036; material: ENVO:00002151; isolation source: viral sequences binned using virsorter ... | reverse complement strand
CTCTATAATCATGTTGACGCTGGTACAATACCTCATGCAGTTCTTATCTTGGCTAAGTATCAATATCAATCAGCGTTTGTTGCCGACCAAGAAATAAATTTACTTGCTTGTCTAACAGAAATTATGGTTGAGGTGAAATGGAAATAAGTAATATAAAATTAGTAAAACCATTTGGGCCTTTGGTAATGATGGCAGAGTTACCAGAAACTGTTATCAAATCATGCAACGAAATAGTTGATGTGATTAAAGATAGAAAAGATATGGGTTCTAGACTTGCTGGTCAGATTAAATCTGAAAGTGAAATACCACACTCTATGTTGGAACAAAAAAATGTTATGAATGTTCTTCATACAGTAGCAAAAAGTTATGTGGCACAAGCTTATTTAAATGCTGGTAAAAAAGATTTACATGATGCTGTAAACATTACAACTCAAATGAGGTCTATCTGGTCAGTATCACAATATGAAAATGAATATAATCCACAACATAATCATTCTAATTGTCAAATAAGTGCTGTGTTGTATTTAAAGATACCATCTATGACACCTAGAAATATAGTTGGTAAAAGTAATTTAGATGGTAAGATAGAATTTACTTTTTGTAATACTGATAGTATTTTTACTACAGGTTCTTTTGTGGTAAATCCAAAAGTTGGAACTTTATTATTATTTCCAAACTCTTTATATCATCAAGTATATCCATTTCAAGGTTTTGGTGAAAGAAGAAGTATCGCATTTAATATGTCATATAAAGCATTTGATAAAGTCAATGGAATACAGATTGCTGGTGATAGTGTAAATCTATATAATGAAACTAACCATGAGGAAAGTATCCCATATGTGAGGTTAGAAAATGTATGAACTAAAGGAATATCTGAAAGCGATTAATACTTCTAAAGAAAGACTTATGGATAGTGAAGATGAACAATGGGAAAAGAAGTATCCAGCATACATTGTAAATAAGTGTCTAGCACCTTTTCAAGACACCATTTTCCTAGTCAATGAGATGAATATGAATCATCAGATAGACAAGAAATTACAATTTGACTTTTTACTAAATACTCTAAGAACAAGGAACAGATACACGCCTTGGCTCAAAGCAAAGAAGGAAAAAGATTTAGAATGTGTAAAAGAGTATTATGGATATGGTAATGAGAAAGCTAAATCTGCTCTTAATATACTGAATAATGAACAGATAAAAACTATAAAGGATAGTTTGAATAAAGGTGGTAAACATGGAAAATAATGTAAATTGGAAACAGGAGCAGATGTTTGAGGTTCTACTAAAAGAACCAGATGACTTTCTCAAGATAAGAGAAACACTATCTCGTATCGGAGTTGCTTCACGAAAAGAAAAAAAGTTATATCAATCTTGCCATATACTTCATAAACAGGGTAAGTATTATATTGTTCACTTCAAAGAATTATTTGCACTTGATGGTAAGGATACCAACTTGTCAGAAAATGATATCGCAAGAAGAAACACAATAGTTAAACTTCTAAGTGATTGGGGATTAGTAGAGATGAAAGCTACACCAGAACCTATCGCACCATTAAGTCAAATTAAAATTATTTCTTTCAAAGAGAAAAATGATTGGTTGTTGGAAACTAAATATAATATAGGTAAGAAGAAAGAGGTAGAGTAAATGGCATATTCAGATAAAGTTTTAGACCATTATGAGAATCCTAGAAATGTAGGTTCACTTGATAAAGACGACCCAAATGTTGGTACAGGTATGGTTGGGGCGCCTGCATGTGGTGATGTGATGAAACTTCAAATTCAAGTTGATGATGATGGTATTATAACAGATGCAAAATTTAAAACTTATGGTTGTGGTTCTGCAATCGCATCATCAAGTTTATTGACCGAATGGGTGCGAGGTCAAAGTTTAGACGAAGTAGAAAAAATTAAAAATAGTGATATTGCAAATGAACTTGCACTACCACCTGTAAAAATCCATTGTTCAGTCTTAGCAGAAGATGCCATCAAAAGTGCAATCGCTGATTATAAAGGTAAACAAGAAACAATGGGTAAATGGCAACCAGAGTAAATTATGAAAAACTTTCAGTCATTCATCACAGAAGAAAATGTGAATGATGGTGATATACAAATCGCCATCTTAACTAAAGTATCATCTAAAGATTGTTTCTAACCAGATAAAAGAATATGCAGACAAAAATAAAATACCCTGTCATATAATTAATACTAGAAAGGCGTGGGTATCTACAAATGATATAGAGAAAGGTTTAATAAGTGTATCAGATAAAGAAGGTAACAAAGTAGATTTTGAGATACCTAAAACAGTTGTATTTGTTCGTGCTGGAGTTTTAGATGATGAGGTAGGACTTGCATTACTTTCTACTTTTGAGAAGGCAGGTGCATTTATGATTAACAATCGTGATGGTATGTTGACTTGTGATAATAAAATGTCAACCTATATCACATTTAATCAAAATGGAATACAAACACCTAGAACATCTATTATTAATAACGAAGAATCTGTACAAGATGCACATAAAAGAATAGGTGGTAAGTTTCCTGTAATCATAAAAACTATTACAGGTACACAAGGTATTGGTGTATCAATCGTAAATGATTATAAAAGTATGATATCTGTTATACAATCACTATGGAAGTTCAACGCAGATTTATTGATACAAGAATTTTTAGAAATGGATTTTGATATTAGGACTATTGTTGTTGATGGTGTAATCATAGCATCAACTAAAAGAATAAAACCAAAAGAAGATTTTAGGTCTAATATACATAGAGGTGCTGATTCAGAACCATATGTATTATCAGATGAAGAAAAAAAATTAATATTAGATGCATATAGAACAACAGGTGCATATATGGTTGGTGTAGACCACACAATCGTAAATGGAAAAGCATATATTTTAGAATGTAATGGTTCGCCTGGAATTGGTTCTAACTTTGGAAATGGTGATGGTAAAACAACGACCAATGAAAGATTAATTGAAAAAGTGTTAGACCATGTTGGAAAAGTAAAAAGTAGATTTGTGGGTTCTACACAAACTGCTGGATATGTAGAGAGATTAGAGATAGTAGGTCTTGGCCCATATCGTGCTAAGTTTGATACAGGGAATGGAACTAGAGCATCTATGTTTCATGTAGATAAACTTGAAATAAAAGGTAAAACGGCAAGATGGGAAAGAGATGGTAAAAAATTTGTTAACAATATAGTTGGTGTATCTAGACCTGTTCATGTAGACCAAATAGATAAAAGACCAATCGTATTAGTAGATATTAAGTTTAACAACACACTTTATAAAGATGTGCCAATAGGATTAACCACAAGAGATTCTAGAAGTACATTTTTAATAAACAGGGAACTACTAACTAGATTTAAGGTTGCAGTAAACCCTGATAGGAAATTTGTTCTTTCTAGTTACATAGAGAGAGGAGATTCAAATGATGAAGACTATAGGACACCGAAATGATAATTGATGCACTAAGAAAAAAATATGAGGCAGAGATTGCTGCTGCTAAAGCTAACATAGATGTTTATAATAAAAATCCTGCTGGTATTGGTGAACACCCAGACCTAGTTCAAGCAGTTGATACAGAGATGGTTAAACTTGCCGATGCCGAAGATAAGTTAGAAACATTAAATAAACACTATGGTAATCAAAGAGATTTATTAACATAATAAACATTGACAAAACTTGTTTAAAGCGAGTATAATTATATCATGCAATTTTATACGAATGTAACGCCTTGGGGTAATACTTTACTTGTCAGGGAATATGCGAATGGTGAAAGACTTAATCGAAAGGTTAAATATTCCCCTACTCTATTCTGTAAGGTAATTAAAGAAACCAAACACAAGACCCTTGATGGACAATTTGTTACACCTATAAAACACGAAACAATTAAAGAAGCAAAAGAATGGTTAAAGTCTTATGAAGACCAACCACATTTAGTTTATGGTAATAGTTTATTTCAGTATAACTATATTGCAGATGAATATCCTAATTATGTAAAGTGGGATATAGATAAAATTCTTGTAGTAACAATTGATATAGAAGTTGCGTGTGAAAATGGTTTTCCAAATCCAGAGGAAGCAATAGAACCACTACTATCAATTACAATTAAAAATCATCAGAACAAACAAATATTAGTTTGGGGTACAGGTGAATATAAGAATACAAGAGATGATGTAACTTATATAAAATGTGATTCAGAAAAAATGTTAATACAAGAGTTTCTAACTTTCTGGGAAAAAAATCAACCAGATGTTGTTACAGGCTGGAATACAGAGTTTTTTGATATACCATATCTTTGTAATCGTATTAAAAATTTATATGATGCAAAAGAAATCAATAGACTTTCGCCTTGGGGTAATGTATCAGATAGACTTGTTTATAAGATGGGTAGAAAACAACAAGTTTATGATATACTCGGTGTATCACATTTAGATTTTTATGACTTGTATAGAAAGTTTACCTATACTAATCGTGAGAGTTATAGACTAGACCATATTGCTCATATTGAGTTAGGTGAGAGTAAAGATGATAATCCATATGAAACATTTAGAGAATGGTATCTAAAAGACTTTCAATCATTTATTGATTATAATATACAAGATGTGGAGATTGTTGATAGACTAGAAGATAAAATGAGATTGATTGAGTTATGTTTGACTATGGCTTATGATGCAAAAGTTAATTATATGGATGTGTTAGGTTCTGTAAAATATTGGGATATACTCATTTATAATGAACTAAGAAAAAAGAATATTGTTATACCACAAAAGATTCAAAGAGAAAAGAATGAAAAGTTTGAAGGTGCATATGTCAAAGACCCAATCGTAGGATTACATAAGTGGGTGATGTCTTTTGATTTGAACTCTTTGTATCCACACTTAATTATGCAATATAATATATCACCAGAAACATTGGTTGCAAATGAGAAAGTTAAAAATATGTCAGTTGAGAAACTGTTAAATAAAGAAGTAGATACATCAATATTAAAAAATGCGACAATGACACCGAATGGTGCTTTATTTAAAACAACACAAAAAGGTTTCTTACCAGAACTCATGCAAAAGATGTATGATGACAGAGTAAAGTTTAAACAATTAATGATTGAGGCACAAAAAGATTATGAAAAAACAAAAGACCCAAAACTACAAAAGACTATCGCTAAGTTCAATAATATTCAAATGGCTAAAAAGATTTCACTCAATAGTGCATACGGCGCTATCGGCAATGTGTGGTTTAGGTATTACAATCTTTTGGTTGCCGAAGCGATTACTACAAGTGGTCAACTTGCTATTCGCTATATTGAACACGCTCTTAATGAGTATCTTAATAAAATACTTAATACCAGAGGGGAGGACTACATTATTGCGAGTGATACGGATTCGGTCTATATCACATTTGATAAATTGGTTACTAATGTCTTCGTATCAGACACAGACGACAGTAAAGTCGTGGAGTTTTTGGACAGAGTTGCTAAAGAGAAAATTGAACCTTTTATTGATAAAAGTTATCAAGACCTCGCTGAGTATGTAAATGCGTATGAACAAAAGATGCAAATGAAAAGAGAAGTGATTGCAGATAAAGGTATTTGGGTTGCAAAGAAAAGATATATTTTAAATGCACATGATGTTGAAGGTGTTCGTTATAAAGAACCTAAATTAAAAATCATGGGTGTTGAGGCAGTTAAGTCATCTACCCCAGCTGCATGTCGTGAAAAGATTAAAGAAGCATTAACTATTATTATGAATAAAGATAATAAAGAGTTAAATAGTTTTATACAAGATTTTAGAACAGAGTTTATGAACTTAAAACCAGAGTTAATTGCTTATCCTCGTTCTGTAAATGGATTAAACAAGTGGACTGAATCACATAATCTATTTAAGAAAGGAGCACCGATACATTGTAAAGGTGCGATACTATATAATCATCTTGTACAAGATAAAAAATTACAAGGTAAATACCCATATATACAAGAGGGAGATAAAATTAAATTTTTACATATGAAAACACCAAATGTTTATCAGTCAACATCAATATCATTTATGACTAAGTTACCTAATGAATTAAACTTACATAACTTTATTGATTATGATATGCAGTTTGAAAAATCATTTGTAGAACCTTTAAAATTCATTACTGATATCATAAGATGGCAGATTGATAGTAGTTATGGAACACAAGGAACACTAGAGGGGTTTTTCTAATGGCAGGAAAAGGAGATAAAAGAAGACCGAGAGAAGTTGATAAAAAAACTTTTGAAGATAATTGGAATAGGATATTCAAAAAGAAAAAAGAAAATCCTTTACCATTTACTGATTCAAAACCAAATGAAAATATGTTTGATGATTTAAATTTAAAAAATACTAGGGAAACAGGAGATAATAATGAATGACTTTTTAAAAGATGTGATTAAGGAAACAGGAAATGAATATGCCGCTGTCGTTTCAGAAGGTGTAGAGGCAGGAGATGTAGAAAGTTTTATTGATACAGGTTCTTACATATTCAATGGACTGATTTCTGGTTCACTTTATGGTGGACTTCCACAAAACAAAATAACTGCTCTCGCTGGAGAAAGTGCGACAGGAAAAACTTTCTTTCTTATGGGAATGGTTAAAAACTTTCTAGACCAAAATCCAAATGCTGGTGTTGTCTATTTTGAATCAGAAAGTGCGATAACAAAACAAATGGTTATTGATAGAGGAATAGATGCAGAAAGAATGGTAATACTTCCTGTAACAACTGTACAAGAGTTTAGACATCAAGCACTCAAAGTATTAGATAGATATATGCAACAAGATGTGGATATCAGAAGACCATTGTTTATATGTTTAGATTCACTTGGCATGTTATCAACTACAAAAGAAGTAGAAGATACAGAGGCAGGAAAGGAAACTAGAGATATGACTAGAGCACAAATATTAAAAGCTGCATTTAGAGTTTTAACTTTAAAACTTGGAAAAGCAAAAGTACCAATGGTAGTAACTAATCATACTTATGATGTTGTGGGTTCTATGTTTCCAACAAAAGAAATGGGTGGTGGTTCTGGATTAAAATATGCCGCTTCAAGTATCATCTATCTATCAAAGAAAAAATTTAAAGATGGCACAGAAGTTGTTGGTAATATCATTCATTGTAAGAACCATAAATCAAGATTGACTATGGAAAATAAAATGGTTGATGTGTTATTAACTTATGACAAAGGACTTGATAAGTATTATGGATTACTTGAATTAGCAGTTGCACATGGAATATTTAAACAAGTATCAACTCGTATTGAATTACCAGACGGCACTAAACAGTATGGGAAAACAATTAATAATGACCCAGAGAAATACTTTACAGAAGATGTAATGAAACAATTAGAAGACGCTGTGAAAAAAGAGTTTATGTATGGCAACGATAGTCAATAATTGTTGCACACCATTATTTTTAGATTTCATTAAACATCAAGTTACGAAATCTACTAAGTGGAATTTTAATTATCCAATGGGTAAACCATTTGAAGATAAACATGCAAAGATTGATGTCATACAAGGCACAACTGTACATGATGATTTTTTGGCTGGTGTATCTATGAGTTTGTTAATGATGATTCATGAGAAAGCAAAACAAAGTAATGTTGATGTTCCCCTAGACCTTTTGTTTTGTGGTATCTCTATGAAAGATAAACATAGAGAAGATAATCTGCATACAGACCATGAAAAAGATGAACTGCAAGATACACCAATCATTAAAGTATTAGGAATACTAAACTCAGATTGGAATCATATATCTGATGGTGGTGGATTTGAACATGGAAATAACATTTATAAATTAGAGGCTGGCGACTTTATAGTTTTTGACCCTAGAGTACCACATAAAGCAGAGGATATTATGACAGACAAAAAAAGAATAGCAATAGATTGGACAATAAGAAATGGATAATTTAATTAAAACATATGATGATATACTTGATAGTCAAACTTGCAAGAATGTCATAGATAAATTTGAACAGTTTGAAACACAACACGAATCATTTGATGTTAGAGGAATGGTATTTACACAATTGAATATGGCAAAATCACCTCAGATATGGAGTAAAGAGATAGAGCAATTTACAGAAGTTTTTCAAAATGGATTTACAACTTATCTAACAGATACAGGTGTTACCCCACAACAAATGCCAACCAAATATATCTGGGAGCCTATTCGTTTGAAAAGATATATGCCAAATGATTATGATGAATTTAAACCACATGTAGATGTAAATTCAAAACCAACATCTACTAGGTTTTTAGTTTTCTTTATTTATCTTTCAGATAATGAAGAAGGTAAAACTACTTTTCCACAACTAGACAAATATGCTGAATGTAAGAAAGGTAGTATGTTAATGTTCCCACCATTGTGGCCTTGGTTACATGCTGGAACAAAACCAATAAATGAACCAAAATATATAATGCAAACTTATTTACACTATGTCTAATATTAAAGAATCATATGTTTATGTAGAAAGTAAAACACAAGACCAAACTTGTATCGGTATCAAGGGTGGTAAGTTTGCTGGTGTCATTTATAAATATGGAAGTGTTTCTTTAGGTGAGGAAACAAAAGATGGTAATATGCCATTTAAATTTGAATTTGATATCGTAGATAATAATGCTATACCAAAAGAGGACTTTGGAGATGATTTTATGAATCTTATAGGTGATATTTTGGTAGATATAATTGAGGAACAATATGCAGAACCAGACAATAGAAAGGACAACCCTAACTAATCTTTTAAACAACGAAGAATATACAAGAAAGGTTTTACCATTTATAAAACCAGAATACTTTGATGTAAAAGAAGAAAGAATAATTTTTGATGAGATACAAAAATTTGTAGACAAATATAATAAGATGCCAACTCAAACATCATTAGAGATTGAGGTTGGTGCAAGAAAAGATTTAAATGATACTGAACATAAAAAGATTGTAGAGATAATTAAAACTCTTAAAAAAGAAGTTATAGATTTTGATTGGTTAGTAGATACAACAGAAAAGTTTGTTAAAGACAAAGCAATCTACAATGCAATCGTAGAGGGTGTTGGTATTATAGATGGTAGGTCTAAAGATAAAACACCAGATTCCATTCCAAGTATTTTAACAGACGCTCTTGCAGTATCATTTGATAATTCTGTAGGTCATGATTATCTAGAAGACCATGAGGCAAGATTTGATTATTATCATCATAAAGAAGAAAGAATTCCTTTTGATTTAGAGTTCTTTAATAAGATTACCAAAGGTGGACTTCCACCTAAGACTTTGAATATTGCACTTGCTGGAACAGGTGTTGGTAAATCATTGTTCATGTGTCATCAAGCTGCAAACTGTTTATCACAAGGAAAGAATGTATTGTATATTTCGTTAGAGATGGCAGAAGAAAGAATTGCAGAAAGAATAGATGCAAATATGATGAATATTAGTATTCCAGATTTACATGATTTACCTAAGAAAATGTTTGATGATAAGATTAGTAAGTTACAAAAGAAAGCAAAAGGTAAACTTATCATCAAAGAATATCCTACTGCATCTGCTCATAGTGGACATTTCAGAGGACTATTGAAAGAACTTGCCATCAAGAAATCTTTCAAACCAGATATTATCTTTATTGATTATCTAAACATTTGTGCATCTAGTAGATTTAGGGCAGGAAGTAATATGAACTCTTATACTATTATCAAGTCTATTGCAGAAGAACTTCGTGGACTTGCAGTAGAAACTAATGTTCCTATTATGTCGGCAACTCAAACAACTAGAAGTGGTTTCTCTAATACAGATGTTGGACTTGAAGATACCTCAGAAAGTTTTGGATTACCAGCGACTGCTGACTTGATGTTTGCATTGATATCTACAGAAGAACTAGAAGAACTCAATCAAATCTGTGTTAAACAGTTGAAAAATAGATATAATGACCCTACAATGAACAAGAGGTTTATCATAGGTATTGATAGGAACAAGATGAAACTATTTGATGTAGAACTCAAAGCACAAGATGAACTTGTAGACCATGGCCAAAGTGAAGTTCCTGTTGCTGACAATGGACAAGGGTTCGGTAAGGGAGAGGAAAAAGACCTGTACGACAAGTTCTCTAAGTTAAAAGTTTGATAAATAACACATATAACTATATTTAAATGGAGAAATTGATATGTCGTTACGAAAGTATATTCGTCAAGTTAGACCTATTCAAGAATATTCTATAACACCAGATGACAAAATTCAAATATTTTTGTCTGAAGCAGCATCAACTGCCTCAACTTTGTTTGAAGGAGTTATTGCTGATTGTGCAAATGCATCTACAAATAAAGCAAAGTTTCAAAAAGAAATATTAAAAAAACCATATGTATCTCAGTTTTTACCACTTGCAGATAAAATGAGTGGAGCAGCTGGAAAAACTGCTTTTGCAACTAAAGGTAAAACTAATAAAGAAAAATTAGATATACTATGGAATTTTTCCCAAGTATGTAAGAGTTCTCTAAAAAATAATAAAGTTGATGCTGGAGCTGGACAAAGTAAAAAGAAAGTTTCAACGCCTTGGATTGAAATGAGTGAAAAAAGAGGTGGTGTAGATACATCTAAAGCAGACATTATGGTTGGTTCTTTTCA
>VTLG01012058.1_pt1 | contig 10628 bp, 13 predicted proteins | sample 4694571 | NCBI WGS metagenome assembly VTLG01 (sample SAMN12604809, study PRJNA352737) | marine metagenome | biome: ENVO:00000447; feature: ENVO:00000209|ENVO:00000569|ENVO:01000036; material: ENVO:00002151; isolation source: viral sequences binned using virsorter ... | reverse complement strand
GTTGGAGATTTCCCAACTATCTCCATCATTTGGAGATTGCACTTGAGAAACTATTGTAAACTGTGCTGAGCTAATTAAAGTTGCACAAGCTAAAATTGCTGTTAAAAAAACTTTTTTCATTTTATTTATTTTTAAATTAGTGAGATAAAATTACAGTCTTATCTCTTGACTGTTTTCAGTAAATCCAAATTCTTGGATTAGATTTTGGAGCTATGTCGATATGGCAGAAATTGCCCTTTCCAGAACCCGCTATTCCCACTCTAAAAGGAAGCTGTAGTTCGTGAGTTAACTCTAATGCATATCCAACAAATAACGCTCTCTTCACGCTATCTGAAATTGCAATATCTGCAGCAAAGCCATCTAAATGAGGGCTTCTATTCTTTGCTGTTTTATATCCTCTTCTGGTAAGTTCTTTCTGTTTGTTTTCGCATCTCCAGCCAGAGGTAACTCTAAATGGAAATTCACATTTGGAGCGTAGCGAATCAATGAACTCAAGGAACTCTTCTTTCATTTCTTCTTTATTGCAGCAATTGCAATGAAACTCTTTTATATTAAAATATCTCATGTTGTAAAATTAAAAAAATTAATATTATAAAACATTAGTTGCTTTAAAGTTGTTAACTTTATGTTGTTTATTTCTTTGATAGTTTGTAAAATTTATAAATCGTAAAAGTTATTGCTAATCCTAAAGAAATAAGAGTTAGTATTTGATTACATTCGGTTAGCATTGTTGCTGATGCTCCTCCATTTGCTAATAAAACTTGAGTCGTGTCTTTCATTTTCATTTTTAATTTTGTGTTAATGTTACTTTCCCTCCATAAATTCTGTTTGAAGTTGCAGTTACTTTTACTATTATTAATAAATAATTTGTTGCTGTTGATGCATTTGTTCCTATATCAATGGCACTTCCATTTGTTGTTCCTGTTCCAATTGCACTTCCAATTCCGTTAGCGTTTACATTTCCAACATAAGCTTCCACAACTTTTGTTGTAACTGAGCCCCAAACATAAACCTCTGTTGCTGTTGTTCCATAAGGAATATTGACTGTTGCAATCATTTCTTGTGCAGCATCGCCAACTTGTAATCCTGTATTAGTTGCATCCTTAAACTCTAAGGCTTCATATCCTCCATCTTCATTGATTAGAAAATCTCTTGGGAGTATTTTTATATAAGTAGGATCAACTCCAGTAATACTGTAAACCTCAGTATCGGGGTCGTAAGCAATAGGCCCAATTGAATCTGCATCAACTGGCATTCCTCCAATTTTGCCTTCTGTTTTTCTTTGGTATTGAACAAAAAGATTTTCTTTGCTGATTTTTACTTTATCTCCAATTAATAATGGAGTTGATGGAGTTATTGAGTCAATACTTATTGCAGTGGCAGTTGCAGAGGCATCCCCTCGAACACTAAATTCAACTCCAGAAATAATAAATTTATCTCCAATTTTTAAATCAATAGCCGTAGCACTAACTGCAATTGAAGTGATTGCTGTTGAATCATTATAATCAGCAGTTAATTGTCCAACCGTAAAATCATTTGAGATTGACTCATTGTTTATTTGCGTTATATTATTTACTCTTGTTGTCATCCTCTACTTCTTATAACTCTATTTCCTGAAATTACTGTTGATGGAACTTGATAATTAATTTGCACCATATTTACTGCCCATTCATCCATTGATAAATTAAATTTTCCTCTCATTAAAATGTATTCTTTGCCATCAGTATCATTAAGCTTTGCTAAGGGATTCATAAATTTTAATTTTGAAGAGCTATCATAAAATTTATCTGTTTCACTTAATGCGGAAGTTGAGCCCAGTGTTAGTATTGACTCACTTTGATTGTATAATATATTTTTACTTAATAAATTAATTATTTTCTGGTCGTAAGTTAAAGATGAATAATCATATTGAGTAGTTCCCGCATTCCATGCATAAATTCCTTGAGCCCATTTTCCTGCCTCATCAACAAAAACCCAGCCCGAACCATCATAAACTTGAATTGTTGTAAATGTATTTGCTCCAGTTCCATCTCCATATTTTAACTCTCCAATTTTATAAACATAAGTATCACTTGAATCTTGAGTAGTGATTGTTTCTGTTGAGGCCGTTCCAAATGTTGAACTTCCTGCAGATATAGGGACAAATTGACTAATATATTGAGGAGTTAAATTCAAGTTAATAGTATCTTCATAATCATAAGCATATTTTGTTGGAACTTTCTTTACTACAATTGCAGTTCCATCAGCATTCAATCCTCCTGTTGATGGAGATATGCTTGTTATTCTTCCATGAGAATAAAGAGCTGTTTCTCCTTGAGCTTCTACTTGCTGAGCATCTGCATCATCAAAACCAGTAAAGGTGTAAAATTGAAAATCCCACTCATCTTCAAAAGCTGAATCAATTGGAATTAAATTATCTGTTGTATTAGTTGTGCTGTTTGTTGTGGAATTAAAAACCTCAACAGTAACTCGAGCGTTAACTCCTGTATTGGCAGGAATCCAAATATTTTCTCTTGCATATTGCTGATTGTTAGATAAAGGATATTCCCCCACTGCACTCATCCATCTAAATTCTGCATAAGTTGATGCTTGATGTTTGTACATAGTCATATTGTCAGAATCTCCCCAAGCTGAGCCAGCAGGCTTGGCCCTAATAGTCCAAAGAGTTTCCATTTTAATATCTCTATTTGATGTATTGGAAAAATCACAATAAATTTTGCAAACAAAACCTTTTAAATCTTTTGCGTTAGAGATTTGCATTGTTTGTTCTAATCCTGCTAAATTTGGATTCTGTAAAAATTCATGATAAGAACCATCTGTTGGCCAAGTTGTCGGACTTATCGAACCTGTGTTATAAGTTAAGAATAAGGGGAATCCATTAAAAATATTCACTCCAGCATTTTCTAAATAAGTTCCTGTGGTTTTCTTTATTGCAGGTAAGGCTTGATAATTTGCTCCACTTAATTTTTGTAATCCAGCTCCAACATTTGTTGCATTTTCAAAAACCATTTTATACAATGAATAATTTGTGTTCCCTAAATAATTTGTATCTGCTTTTGATGTTCCAGAATAATAGTATTCTCTTGTTGGAATATTAATTGGAGTTGTATAAGGTTCTGCTCCACTTTCGTCAGTGTTATATTCGTTCACTTGAATAAAATGGAATGCATTATTCCAATAAATTAAACGCATACCAAAATTAGTACAAATATCTTTCAATACATCATAACAATTTGGAACATCCATATAGCCGTTTTCATCTTGAGAATAAAATGGCCTCATTGATAATTTCATTAATGCTAAAGGGTCTGTTCCAGCCGCAGGAGTCATCTCTTCATTCCACCAATTAAAAGCTGTTTGTATAGTGTAATTTTCAAGTTCTCCTCCAGTATCATCTGTAGCTAATAATTGTCCTACATTATCTAATAAACGCACCATCCAACAACTTGAGTTTCCAATTATTTGTTGGAATCCTGCATTATCCCAAGTATCTTCTCTCACATAAGGATAAGTGGGGGTTGCAGGGCTTGGCTCTGTTGATGTTTCTCTCAAAAATGGAACTTCTTTTAAAGTTGCAATTCCATCAATTGCTGTTAATGTAGTTTCATAAGGAAAAGAAACATCCTCTCTTGTTTCCAAGTCCATTATTACATAACCACTCCAAAGATAAGAACCCGAAGTTCCAACTCTAATTGTAATCCAAACATCCTTTTCTTGATAACCAGTTCTTATTCCATTAATCCAATTTTGTGTATCTAAATCTTCAACCATAATAGGAAAACTTAAACTTGATGTAAGTATAGGGGAGTTTTTATCATCTACTTTTTCAGACTCATAATTTATCTCTGCACCGCTTGGCCCCAAAGTCCAAACCTTATCAGCTCCTGTTGCGGTCCACCAAATTGTTGCAGTATAAGTAGTCCCATTAGAACTCTTTATTGTTGATGTTGCATATTCGTTAAGACCATAAGCACTTCTTGCCATTATACTGTTCTATTTCTGTTAAATTTTGTTCTCTCATTACTTAGATAAATATCATTTCCAACTAACCTTCCTTGAACTGTTATATTTTGTCCTCCTCCTATCATGGATTTTAACTTATTTAAAGGAGCTATTACTTCAGGATTTGCTCCTGTTGATTGTTCCCCAATTAAAGCTGTAGTTGGCCCAGTTACAAGCCCTCCCTGAGCAAAAGCAGGAATTAAACTGTTAAATGCAGTTTTTGCTAATCCTGCCGCCGCTCCCGCAAGTATAGGAATCATCCAAAATTGTCCAGTTTTCATAATACTTTCTAAAGCCGCTGTAATTGCTAAACTTACGCCTGTTGATATTAATCCTCCTATGACCTCTCTTAAAATCCCTAAAACATTTTTCCCATACTCTTCAAAATCATCTGCTCCTTGTGCAAGTTCATCCCCCAATTTTGTAATTATACCAGCCAATCCAACTTCAAGTTCAGATACTTCAGTTCCTGTAAACTCACCAATTTTTTCTCCTAATTTTCCAAGAGAACCTCTGTAATTTGCGAAAGGGTCTTCATCAAGTTTTTCTTGATTTGCTAATAACTTATCTACAATTTTCCCATCTAAATCTGTAACATCTTCCCCATATTGGTTATAAAGATTCCACATATTATTGAGATGCCTAGCTTCCTCCGATTCAAGAATTGTATTAAAATCATCATCAGACTTTTGTTCTATTAATTGAGTTTGTTTTAATTGATTTAAAGCTAATGTATGATTTTTCTCTAATGCGTCCAAATCGATCTCAAATGGAGATTTCTTATCCTCCAAAGGGTCAGCTTCAGGTCCTGGAGTTCCAGTGGGTGTGGGTTTAAATATAACTCCCGCTAAATCGACATCTTTTAAAAGGTTTGTCAAATCTTCTTTCTCTTGTGCAAACTCTTTTCTAATCTGTTTCCATGTTTTATATGTTCCATCATCTTGTCTACTTGAAGCCATTTCCAGAGAACGTATAATCTCTTTTTCGGTCATTTTTTTAGCTCCTGGCCCTGAGAAAGCCCCTTCTCTCATCTTTTGAGCAGCCTCTTCCCATACTATTTCAAAATCAACTTCCCGAGCAAAAACTGCCTGAAGTTTAGTTTGTACCGCTGAAATTTTTGCCAGCTTTAAAATAGATTTTGCATAATTATTTGTTGCTGTTGTAATATCTTCTAATGATGAAACTCCTATTTTTAATTGTCCAAAATACTCTGGAGATATTCTTTTCAATTCTTTTAATGCCTTTATTTTGTCGCTTCTAGCAGCATCTTCATCTTTTAAAATACCAGCAAAACTCCCCACAATACCCATCTGTTCTTTTGTTTGCTCTTTTGCCGTTTCATTTACGTCATTTAATACATTTACTTTTTCGGCAGTTTTCTCAGCAGCATCTCCAAGTTTGCCAACCGCATCAGCGGCTTTATAAGTTTCTTTTTGTAGCGTCTTTATATTTTTAACAGTTGGGCCTCCCAATTTTTTGGAAACAAAATTAAATGCATCTATCATTTTATTTAAAATCCAAATTATTCCATTTACCATCTCTCGAAAAGCATTTCTAACAGTAACCGCAAATTTTGAGGTGGAAGTCATTACTTTATAAATTGCAATTCCTAAAGCAACTAATGCTCCAATAATTAAAACAACTGGATTAGCTGCTAAAAACATTAAAGCTTTAGAAAGGCCTCCAATCACAAGAATCAGTTGACCTAAAATCCAAAGTACAGGACCAATTGCAGCAACAATAGCAGCCCATTTTACAATATTCTCTTGTTGTTCAGGGGATAAATCAGTAAACCATTTTATTGCTGCTTTTATTTTTTCTCCAAATTTAGTAAATATAGGAACTAATTTTTCTCCAAGTTCAATCCCTGCTCCCTCTAATTGAGATTTTAATTTTCTAAACGCCCCACCAACTCCCGAATCCATAATATCAGCCATTTTTTTGGATGTTCCAATAGCATTCAGATTGGCTTGTTCATATTCGTTCAACTTACCAGTACTCTCTGATAAAATTATAGCCGCATTAAAAGCATTCTCTCCAAATATTTTCTGAGCAGTTGAAATTTTATTAGTTGATTTTTGGATTTTGCCCATTGCTTCATCCCAAGTAAGTCCTGCTGAAACTAATTTACTGTAAATTATTTTTAATTGAGTTCCCATTCTTGAACCTTCCAATCCAGAATCTGCTAAAACTTGTAATTTTGCACTCATTAACTCAAATGAATCTCCTGATATTCTTGCAGTAGCAGCAACTTTTGGCAAAGCCGCTCCAAACTTCTCCATATCCATTGCAGCAGAAGATGAAGCTAGAGCCATAACATCCGATATTCTGGATGCTTCATCTGCTTCAAGATTGTATGAATTTAAGGCTACAGCTGTAGTTTTTGCAGCCTCTCCTAACTCAGTATCTGTTGCTTGTGCAAGTTGTAAAATAGCTTTTGTTGAATCAAGAATTGCTGTAGGATCTAATCCCAGTTTTGAAAGTTCAAATTGTAGTGTTGCCACTTGAGAAGCTGAAAACATTGTTTCAGAACCAAGTTGTTTTGCAGACTCTGTTAAAGCCTTAAATTCAGAAGTAGTAGCACCAGAAACAGCTTTTACTTTAAGCATTCCCTGTTCAAAATCTGCAAATGTTTTTAAAGAAGCGACTCCAAGTCCGACAATAGGAGCTGTTAATCCCATTGTCATGTTTTTTCCAGTCTTTTTTAAGTTGTTTCCGAATTTTTTAAGACTCTTTTGAGCTTTTTTCATAGCTCTTTGGAACCCACTTAAATCAGCTGCAAATTTGAAATTTAAAAATCCTATTGCTTTACTTGCCATGCTCTTCTAATTTTTTAATATAATATGCTTTATTTTTCAACTCTTCAAAATCTATTTTCTTTTCATCTTTTTCCCATTCAAAAACAATTAAATCTGTTGGTTTTATACTTTTACCTTTGGATAACTGAATATTTAATAATAAACAGGTGCTCCATCTTGTTCTTTCCCAATCGCTTCTTTGTCTCATGTTTTCTAACTCATAAAATCCTTCCAATTTATTCCAAAACTCTCTTGGCAACATATCATAAAAATCATCAACATTCATTCCTAATTGTCCGAATGCAATTTGCTCCATTTTTGGCCAAGTTAGCTCTTCTTCTTTACTCTCTTGGCCTTTGACTTTTTTTCATTTCCCTCCCCCATTGCTCGTGCTAGAATCTTAAAAGACTCTTCCATTGCTTCCATGTTGCCGTCAAACATATCAGTTACTTCATCTAAACTTAAAGTAAATGATTGTTTTGCCGCTCTGTGCCCATCTTCAATTCCACAATATATTAAACAAAAAGCATCATTAAACGTAAGTTCTCCAGAAGCTAATTTGTTTAAATCATTCATTGTAGCCCCTGTTTTTAAACTATACTTCCTAAGCGCATTGAATCCAAAGCGTACAGGAACCTTATGTTCTCCAATTTCTAAAATTTCATATTTCATTTTTCTAAGTATTTTATCTTTTCTGAATTAAAAAGAAACCTACCCCAATACTCAGAAAAGAAAACATTGAGGCAGGTTCTTAAAGTTAATGCTACGCTGCTACGGATTGTACCAAAACCCCATTTCCTTGAAATGAAACACTGAAGGTACTCGTGTCCTCAAGTGGGCTGCTCAAACTCGCTGATGTCATCCAAGCTGTTCCCACATATTTAGTGTCTCCTGTGTCTGTAGTCGTTACTCCAAAAGTCAACTCAAAACTTGCTCTTGTTGCTATATATGCCGTGAATATATCACTTAGAGTATTATTACCGATAGCTCCTCCCGCAGGAGTTAGCCATGCATATAATGCATCCACTGAAACATCCCAGTTTCTCATTCCTTCCATATTTTCTTCCCATCCACCACTGTCTTTTGAACTCGTGCTTCTGGTACTGTGATTCACATTAAGAGTAGCGCTCGTGCTGTAAGCTACGAGAGTTCCGCCCAAAAAAACTCTCAATTCGGTTCCATTTATTTGTCCATCTGTTGCTGCCATAATTTTATGTTTTTATTTGTTTATAATTATAATTATTGCTCCTTATCTGAAGCTTCTTTTTCCGTTTTCGTTTCTTTTTTTACTTTTTTTTCTTTCTTCTTTTCTTCTTCTCCATAACCATTTTCATCTAACCACTGAGCATATTCTTGAGTTACATCCATAACCGTTCCAGCCGGCAAGGTTTTGTGAGTATTTTTAATTAATTCTTTTTTTAATGTATATTTCATTTCTTTTAATTTTGTTCAACCCATCCGTTATTTGGATTGTTGATTATTTTTATTATTTCACTATGAGAATAAATTGTTTCCCCATCTAAAAATGATGGCACATCTCCAGTGAATTTAACTATTGTTTGTGTCCCGTTTAAATTATATCTTAATGTTGCCTTTGATGTTTCAATTACTTTTTGAAAATCAATTGAATCCACATAATCTTTCTCTATTATAACATATTTTTTTTCCATATCTTTTTATTCTGGAACATCAGCTTCAAAATCTGTTGATGTCATGTTAGTCATTGTTCCATCATTATTTCCTGTTTCATCTGGTATTGTTGGATAGGTTGCAATTGCATCTCCTGTTAAAGTTCCATCTCCCATTCTCCACCATCCAATTAATCCACTATCTGCCTCTACTGTATAAGGTAATCCATCATTATATAATGTCGTTACATTTGCAGCGCTTAATTCTATATTGTAAATGCTAACTTCATCTATATTTCCTATCCAAAAACCCCCTCCCGCCGCATTATTACCAATGGCAGCTGAAGAAAAACTACCTGTAAAATCTCCAGCTATTGATGTCGTATCTTTTAAAGTTCCATCTAAATAAATTTTTATATCTTCTGTGCTATTCCAAGTTGAACAAACATGATGCCATAAACCATCATTTTCAACAACGTCAGAGGATACAGCATTATTTGCTGAGCCATCCGCTTTGAAGTTGGCTATTAATTCATTATTACTTGCGTGATAATACACAGTTATATTATTGTTTGCGTCCACTCTAATTTGGAAAATATTTCCAGACGCTCCAATTGTTTCCAATTTAAACCAAGCTGAAATTGAGCCTGTTGTTGTCATTGCACTTAGTCCTGTAACTCCCACAGAAACAAAATCATCAACTCCATCGAATGCTGTAGAATATATGTTATTAAACGAATTTAAGACTCTAACATTAAAGTTTAATGATTTTCTATAAACTCCATCCGAACCGCTCATATCATCAAAAACATCATCATAACCATCAAAATCAATTGCCTGAATATTTACTCCAACATAAAGGCCGTTTACTCTATCCAATGCCGTTCTTATATAGTTTGCAAGTTTTGAGGCGTCTGAATAAGTTTTACAATATGCGGAAACCATTAGTGAAACATTATCTAATAAAGCAACTGAGTCTTTTTGTCCTTCTGGAGAATCAGTTGCAACATCGTAAACAATAAAAGGAAACGCTGAGGTTTGCTTCATTATATTTGGAGCAATCCTTGTTGAAACCATTGAACTAACTGCAATGTTGCCACTTAAAATTTTATATATTGCCTTTCCTATATCCATTTTAATATCCTAATGATCCGTATTTTTTCATTCTTCTAACATCTGCAGCAACTGCTTTAAGAAATATTTTTTCTGCATCAGTAAATCCATTTTCTAAAACAACTCCACTTGTTTGATTAAACGCTTTTTCCATAAAAGGAAAAGCTTTTGACATTCCTCCACCTCTGATTCTATGTCCGTATTCCACCCAAGCCCCATAATAGCCACCCAAATTTTTCTTAAATTTACCCTTAACTCTTGGGCCAATATATGCTCCATGAATATCTTTTTGTTTTGAAGCTCTTGTTCTATAAAATTGGATTGATTTTTTTAATGTACCTCTTGAAATTGTTAAACTTTTATCTGGAGGATATGAAACTCCAACTCTTCCTGTTGTACCAGGATTTAATAAAGGAGCGTTTGCCGCTGCAGCTTTTAACATTGGCTCGCTAACTTTTTTCCAAAATCTTCCCCACACCAAATCTTTATTGACTCTTTTAGGGAGTCCTTTAAACATCTGAGTAATCTCTTTAATTCCTTTTGCTTCAACTGTAACTCCATCTTTTGTTTGAAACCCCCCCATTAGTTATTATCTTTTAATTTTGTTTCTATTTCTAAAAATTTTTCTCTTCCATCTATTTCTTTAATCCCATGAATAATATAAGTTTTAGAATCATATACTATTCTATAAGTTCCTAAAATTGTAACTCCTAAATTACGAACATAAAAAACTAAATCCGTTCCTTGAACTTGCTCTTGAGATTCTTCTTTTCTTTTGCTTGTTTTCCAATCTAAATGAGCCCAAACTGTGTACTCAGTTGCATAAGTCTTTATTTGTTCTCCATAAGTATCACTCGCATAAGTTGGAGCTTGAATTACAATTCTTCTATCAAGTTGTCCAATGCTTAACATACTTGAATTTTATATTGATCTAATAAATATTGACTTGATAAAGGTAATTCTGTTGCCGTTCTTCCTGTTATTACAGATTGTCTATTCTCATACCAATTTCCAACGGTTAAAATAATTGCCGTTCTTATTCCCTCTGGTACATCTGTTGAGGCTGTTCCATAACCTACAGTATATT
>VTLG01016056.1_pt1 | contig 10629 bp, 7 predicted proteins | sample 4694571 | NCBI WGS metagenome assembly VTLG01 (sample SAMN12604809, study PRJNA352737) | marine metagenome | biome: ENVO:00000447; feature: ENVO:00000209|ENVO:00000569|ENVO:01000036; material: ENVO:00002151; isolation source: viral sequences binned using virsorter ... | reverse complement strand
TGTTGCTGTAGAAGCTGCAATACCAAGAGCATCTATATCTGATTTAGTCTGATCTGCTGTAGCTCCTGATTCAATTCCATCTAGTTTTGCACCATCAACAGATAAATCCCTTCCATCAAAAGTCTGTGAACCTGAACAAGTAATATTTCCTGTGATCTGTCCACCAGCCAGAGGAAGTTTGGTTGCTATTGAGTTAGTAACTGTCGTTGAAAAGTTAGCGTCATCTCCAAGTGCCGCTGCAAGTTCATTTAACGTATTTAATGTACTAGGACTGCTATCGATCAGATTTGATATTGCTGTATCTGTATAAGCTGTTGTTGCGACTTTGGTTGAATTGTCGCTTGCTGATTGGGTTGTTGCTGTTACACCATCAGTTAAAACACCAGAACTGGCAGTAAGTCCACCGAATAAAGTATCTCTTGTCGCTATATCTACCCCGTCTACTGTTCCTCCAACCGTTATATTTCCAGTTGTAGCTATATTTTGGTCAGATAATAAAGTTAAAATTTCGGCTGCTGTTTGATCTGCTGTAGCCCCATCTTCTACATTTAATATTGATCTAGTTTCTGTCGCGGTTAAGTATTGTGGATCGCCAGTGCCGCTTGCTTCACGACCCAAAATTCTTTGGGAAGGCATATCTGCTAACTTTGCAGTAGTGATAGCGTCATCACTTATATCAGATGTTGAGACAGAAGTTAAAAACCCTGCCCCATTAGTAAGCTGGTTTGTATTAGTTACATTTGTAGCTCCTACTGCAATTCCATCAAGTTTTGTCTTAAGAGTATTCGTAAAATTGTTTTGTGTTAAACCACCATCTCCAACAGTTAATTTGTTTGTTAAGTCTGTATATGAAATATCTATATTTGCACTACCGTCAAAACTTGCCCCTGCTATCGTTCTAGCTGTCACTAAAACTGTCGCTGATGCTGCATTTCCTGTAATCCCATCACTTGAAGTAATAAACCCAGCACCATTTGTTAACTGGTTTGTATTGGTTACATTAGTCGCTCCATCAGCTACGTTTAGTATTGATCTTGCTTCTGATGCTGTTAAGAATTGAGGATCGCCATCACCACTAGCTTCACGCCCTAAAATCCTGCCTGTTGGCATATCTGCTAATTTCGAAGTCGTGATAGCGTTGTCACTTATATTTGATGTTCCTACTGAGGTCAAATACCCTGCTCCATTGGTAATCGCATTATTATTAAGAGATATATTGGCAGAACCATCAAAACTAACACCAGCAATAGTTCTTGCAGTGGTCAGTGTGGCAGCAGATCCTGTAGTATTTTGGTTAAGTGTTGGTACTCTTGCTGAAGCAATTTGACCTGATGCTATATTCGCAGCATCAATATTGGTTATACTCGCACCATTACCACTAAAAGAAGCACCACTAACAGCATTAGCACTAATATTTCCAGTAGAAGTTATATTCTGCGATCCAAAGTCAGGTGAAATCTTTGTTCCAGCTATTGCAGCACTTCCACTTATCTGTGAATTAGTAAGGCCATCACTATTTAAAAGAGTCTTAATGTCACTTGCTGTTTGATCTGCTGTAGCTCCAGCAGCTATGCCGTCAAGTTTTATTCCGTCAGTAACCAAGTCTCTGCCATCAACTGTTCCTGTTACTGTGATATTTCCTGTAACATCAAGTCCAGACCCAACATCTAAGTTTCCAGCAACATCAACTCTTCCAGAGGAATTTATACTTAACCTATTAGCGTTATTGGTTACGTCTTTAATATTAAAGTCCCCGTTACCATTTTTAATTTGATAATCGCTGTCATTATTACTATCAGTAAGATTTATTATTGGAGTTGCACTGGTTATAGTCAGATCACCAGTTGCTGTTATATCGCCTGTTACATCAATACCAGCATCTTTGACCCTTAATCTTTCTGCACTACCTGTTGCCAAACGAATAGTTGTAGCTCTAATACCAAAATCTGTATTAGCGTTCTCAGCGTCATTTACTGCTTGAAAACCTGTAACACTTCCTATTTCCCCAATATTTCCAGCAAAACGAATATTTTTATTAGTTCCAGCACTTAATAAAAGTCCACTTGCTAATTTATCAGAGTTAACTGCATCATCAGCTATTTTTGCAGTATTAATAGCTCCAGCATCTATGGTTGCTACCGTTCCACCGCCACTAATAACAATGTCACCTATATCACCATCAGCAAAAGCTGGGCCTTGTGGCCCTTCTGTCGCTACCGTTACAACTGTTGCTTGACCTTCTTGGATAGTAACAGTATTAGTAGTTTCATTTACTGAAATTGTATTTTTTGTCTCAGTAATAGTAACAGTGTTCATGCTGTGTATCCTTCGCTTACATATATAGTACCCTCTAAATAATATTCTTTTAACCCTGCGGGATTAATTAATAGAACATCGTATTTTAAAACTTCAGGTGTAAATGTCGCTGTCTGTGTATCTGTCAAAGCTATAGAAACAGAACCAGCAGCACGATCAGTATAAGTAACAGCAAAATCTGCATATTTTGTAGTTCTTGTCTTTTCCCAAACCTGTGCTTCTACTGTATATCCTGTTAGATTAATCGCTGCATTATTACTATCTTTAAATAACAAGGGAATACTATGATCTGATCTACGCTGCAACGTAAAATCATATGTAGCGGGTTTAATTGCCATAAGAAACTACCAACTATCTTAAGGATAGCTTATGTTACCTCAGTAAGATTGAATTTATATTTTTTACCACTAACTCTATTTATTAAAAACAAATCATCTGCCCCTTCCTGTATTGACCAACTGCCCTGTGTGTTATCAACCTCATTAGGTAATGAGCTAAGGTTAGACATATTAATATCCTGTGTTGTAACTGCTCCTTGAACAGTAATTCCATTTGCTGTAGTTTCACATTTTTTTGATCCATCAAAATATAAAAGCTGTCCACCATCTCGTATGGCATCATAAGCAGGATCATCTCCAGAATCATCTGATCTGCGAGTTGTTATTCTCAAATTATACTCGAAACTTGGATGTTTTCTTGTTTGAATCCAAGTTACACTATCTGTCGCAGATGTAAGAAGATTTATTCCCATTGAATGTGCAATTACAAAATCCTCACTTGCACCAAAAACTGCCCTTGAATTATCATAGAATACAATAGCCCCAAACCCATTTGTATTGTCAGCATCAAACTTAATGTTATATAAACCATTAGAATGTGTACCATGAAAAACTACATCACCATTAAAATCACTTGGTTGGTCTACATAAAGACCTCCTGTTAACTTTGCTAAATTAAAATAATTTGCATCAAGATTTCCGCTTGTAGCATCTTTAAAAGTTAGCTTCCCTGAAGCTTCATTTGCAAACCATTGATGATTGTAAGGTGTTGTCGGTTTATTATCGCCAGCATTATTTGTTGCAAGTTGTTGAAACGCATCTTCTATATCAAGCCTAACTGCTTGACCCGTATTGTTATCTATAACAAAATCGTTAGTATTTGACATTTAATTTTTCTTTTATTATATATGCTTATTTAACCATAACCAACTGCAATATAATTAAATTCTCTTACAACCCTTGAACCACTATTAGTAATTTCAATTTGGAAACTTGAGTTAGTGATATTAGTTACCGATAAAATATCATTAGCAGAAGAATTATATACAGTTATTTCAACAGTAGGTACTAAATTATCTAATAATAGTGATGAATCTCCACTGAAAAATGCTTTTGTAAAATTAACAGTTTTTAAAGCATTATCCAAAGTTGAAATTTTATTAACACTACTATCTGTTCTTCTCTTAATTTTGACAGTACAGCCTAATTCTTTAATTTTTATATTTTGATTTTGATTAGTAGATGCTATTTCTAAAACAAATCTAAAACCTCTTCCTGTAAAAGTCGTATTCGTTACTTCTACAAATTCACGATTATTAAAATCTGAATCTGCATAGGCAGAGGAAGCAGGTGCAGCATTAGTTGTTTGTACTTTCAATACTCCATTAACATCGAAAGTCTCATTAGTATCTCCGTCCCATGATCTAAAAGTATCCACATTTCCTATTCTTGAATCCCATAAATTATTTGGTAAAAAACCTATAGCAGAAAAAATCTTCTCTAACTTTACAGTTGCAGAAGCTTTTAAATCCAGTATCCCATCAAATACATAAGAACCGCTAGTTTTTACAGCAGTTACACTATTTTCTCCAACTGTAATTGTATTGCTATCCAATATAAGTGCGTCTAATGTTGAATTATAACTGGTATTCGTCGTCGCACCATTGAATTTAGGGCTGGTATTATGCTCCAGTATTTGTTTTACTACTGCTGTTGGTGTCTCTTCAATAAATAAATAGTCTGGATTTGACCCTGCATTTGAATTTATTATTATTGATGTTGCGACTTCACTATCTCTTCCTCCATCATCTCTGAACTTCAACATATGCTCACCTTCTAGTTTTGGAACGACTATCTGTGTAGAATTTCCATCAAAAACATCTGTTTTAGTTGGATTAAAAGTGCCAGAACCATCCGTTGCACTGTCATAGTGATAGACTACATTCCCACCATGAGTAACATCAGCTTCAGTTGATTTATCAAATTTAAGTAACATATTCTCATCATTTATAACCTCCATTGTTAAATTCTGAACAGCAGCAGGTTCGGCTGTTTTGCCTAAAAAAGTTTTTGTGTATTCTATAGTTTCATTACTTTGTTGACCTAAAGCATTTATAGATCGCACAGCAAAACTATATAAACCTGCCTGTGCATTAAAAATATCGTAACTTATTTGCGAAGTTCTTATTCTTTGAATATTATCGACTTCCTTAACTTGATATTCAAGTAGATATTCCTTCACTCCTGGTACAGGTTGCCAAGCAACATTTATGAGAACTGTTGCTCGATTGTTTTGTAAAATAATACTTTCAGTTGCACTTAAATTTGCAGGTGGATTAGGGATTTTTATTAATTCTTTTGGAATATCCTCAACGGTATTATCAACATCTTCTACTAAACTATAAATATTTTCATTATATAAAACTGCCGTAACACTATACGTAGCTGCATCTTTATCTTCAGCTATACCTATAACTCGATATTTTGGTAAAACTGATACATTTGAAGATTGTCTATCTAAAACATAAACAGAATTGTTTTTCGGATTAACCCTAAATGCTTTTGTAGTAATAGTTTTATTAGCTAAACTAATTCCTGTAACTTCTTTTGTCTCAATATATTTTTCTGCTGTTTGAACTTCCTTTCTATTATCAGAACTTGTGTCTGCTGTACTGAGAATAACTGACAACAAAACATCGGAGCCTGTTGACGTACCAATGTTTGTATTATCTACATCATCTACTGTTATTACAGTTGAATTACTATCTGTAGTTGCTGAAACAATACGACCTCCTCTTCTATCACCCATTTTTAAAGGATCTTGAATTGCAACTACTTGTCCTGGTCTTAAGATAACGCCAGATTCAACAGTTACAGAAAAACTTACAGTTTCGCCTTCTAAAAACTGTGCAAGCAAAAACCATTTTGCTGCCCTTATAGCTTGTGTCCTTGATGTACAACCAAATGTCTTTAAGTTTTTAACAACTAAACCAAAAGCATTTTCTACATTAGCTAAATTTGTATGCAAGTCTTTTAAAAATACATTTTCAACTTGTAAATCTTGTACATTATTATCAAAATAAGAAACAGTACACTGTGTAAATTTAGTTTTTTGTCCAGTACTGTTATAAACAAAACCAGCCTCAGATACATTACTAAGATTAAAAATATAGCTCGGATCTGTCGGCCTATCTTGAGAAATTTTTAAAGAACCTACAGAGTAAAAAGGAACAGCGTTCATCGCTGAACAAAAATCTCTAATAGTTTCGTAAGCATCTTTTTGCTTATTTAAAATTGTATTACATGAAAATCTAGGTTCTTTTGTATTATCAGATAAAGTTATTAAAGCTGAAGAATATCTTGAAGCTTCGTAGAAACTAAAAACATCTAAACCATCTTCTTTGATTTGCTGTCCAAAACCCTTATCAGTTGTTAATAAGTCGTACAAAATCCAAGCTGGATCGTTTGTAAAAACTTTTGTTGTTGTTAACGTGCCATTAAAAACATAATTTGAAGGATAGTGTATGAAGTTAAAATTTTTTATAGTCCCTAAATTTAATGTATCAGCTTGAGTTTGGTCTCTAACAACAACAGGAGTGTTGCCATTAGAATCAGCTGCTGGAATTTTTATTTTTGTGCCTTGTACTAAATATTTTCTAGTAGGATAATTTCCAAACTGCTCGGCATTAAATCTAATAGCAGCTAAAGCAAAATTATTATATGGTCTAGTTTCTGTTTTTATTTCAGTGAATGATTGAAAAACTATTTGATTTCTAGATCTACTATCTTGCGGAAGATCTAATATATTTCTTGTAACTTTAATTGTTAAAGGAAAACTTGCGAGTACACCAAATACAGTTACATTAAATTTTTGACCATATCCATCAGTAGTTGGTTCATAAATATCACTATTATTTATGCCTGATGGAACATCAAACATTACAAGTATAGATTTAATACTTCTTCTTCTGTTAGAAGAAAGAGTAGATGATACACTCCCAATGCTTTTTGTAAAAGTCTGACCTTTTAAAATCCCGTCATTAATAGTAAAAGTTATATTATCATTACTTTGGAAAGAATTTTCAAAATTTTCTTCATCAAATTTTAATTCAAATTTCCCCCCATTTGTATCTTGAGATCTTCTGAATGATCCAATTACCGTTGCAGTAAAATCAAATTCAAAATCTCTTGTATAACCTCTTGATGCAATCCCAGATATTTTTTCATCTATTACAGGAAAATGAGTTCTACCATTATTTTCTATAATTTGAATACCAAAACTGACGGATTCTGATTCTATTTTACCCTCATTATTTGTTTTGCTTAAATCTGAAAATTGTAATGTAACTCTTAACTTGTCAAAATTAGCAGTAGAGGAGGTAAGGCTTGATGTAGTCTCTGTAATTCCTACACTTGTTGTTACTGTACCCTCATATGGATCTTCAATCCTTTCATTAGTAGACGTTCTAAAATCCATAGACCCATCATCTTTTCTGTCTAAAAAAATATATTTTCCATTAGTTAAACCAGAAACACCCCCCATTCTTGTTACCCTTGTAGTACAAAGCGTGTCATTATTATCCTTATATTGAAAATTAACAATTTCATTTACTTTAAATAGATGTGAAGTATTTGAATAGATAAAAACAATCGTATTAGCTGGTAATTCTACTCCATAACTTGTTAATATATATCCTGAATTAGCAGTGCCATTATTCAGTGTATTTCTAGCACTTGACGTAGCATTAGTAAGGTATACGCCCTCTACAGAAGTATTTAGAGGTGATCTTGGTACTACTCTAGATACTGGAACTGTATTTTCTATTGCGTTAACTTTTCTTATAATTGTTTGATTAGCAGTTCCTGTCCTTACTTCGGTATCAACATCTGCAAAATTTTGTCTTGCATTTACTGTTTGTATTTGTGTGTCATCTAAAAATATATTTTGTTGATAACGATGAAAAGCACCATCAACAAAATTACCATTTTTTATACCTTCAATTTCTCCGTGACATAGTAAATCCACCACTGTGGCAAATTGAATACTTTTTAAATCATCATCTTTTAAATTTGAATCAGTTCTTTGTACATTTTGCTTACCAAGAAACTGATCTCCTACAATTCTTACCATTAGCCTGTAAACTCCTGATTATTAGAATTAAGTGTTCGTCTAACTTGTAAGGAGTCAACACCTGAAGAAATAATAATTGAACCAGTTAAAATTTCTCCATAACAAATAGGTATTGGAGTTCCCGCAGTTGCTACATTATTTATACCAGAGAAAGAATAAGAAGCTCTTAAATTAGGATCAGTATCAGAAAAATTTGTAGGGCCGCCATAGTCATTTACACCACCTATTAATCCAGCAGCCCCTTTAAACATTAAAGAACCTCCAATAAACTGGAGAGTTTGGGAAATAAATTTCCTACCAAGAAACCCTCCTAATTGTGGTGCCGCTCCAAGACCTAAACTAGCAAAACCGCCAGTATAGTAATAAATTACAGCACCAATAACAAAATTTGCTATATCTCTTCCAATTCTCCCTGCACCTATAACTACTGGAATTATTTGTATATCTCCATTTACGTTTAAAGACATATCATCAACATCTCTACCGTTTATCCTCACCTTATACATTTGATTAGCCATATGCTTTTCAAGCTCTGGGAAGTTTGCTTTTAAAAAATTTATTGCCTGTTGTGGATTGTTTACGACAACATTAAAATAAGACTGTCCACAAAACTTTCTTAATAATCCATAAACTTTTAATTTCCTAGTAAGCATATCTATATATTTTCTTCGTTAGCTGTTGATATTCTAAACCATATAATTCTCTGCAACTTAATTTGCCAATACTATGATGCAAAATTGTGTTGTCTCCTATATATAAAGCTACATGGTTTAACCTTTTATACATACCTTCCATTAACAAAACATCACCTACAATTAATGTACCATCAGTAATTTCTTTAAAACCAGTTGTTTCTGCACAGATTTCAAATAACGGATTTTTTTCAAACTCTTTTAAAGATTTTGGTCTTTGCCATTCTTTCAACTTTATGTTTCTGTTAGAGGCGTACCAATCTTTTATCAATGCCCAACAATCTTGTACACCCCAAACAAATTTTCTACCTATTAATGGATTCTGCATATTGTCTTCAGGCTCTATCTTTGACCAAGAATCATATTTTGGACTATAAATATGCCAACCCAATTTAATGTAATTACAACTCAAAACATCGGCTTCTGAAGGAGAAGATACGGAGTCTGGGTGCGAGTGAAATATTCCTATGATTTCTCCAGTATCTTCACATTTTGCATAATCATCAGGATCTATAGCAAAAAACTCCATTGTTGAATCTGCAATATTCTTACAAGGATAAAATTGTTCTTGCCCATTAATAATAGCTATTAAACCACACGCTTCTTTTGGAAGCATATCGAGAGAATATTTTTTAGCATCTTGTTTCCAATTCATTGATTTATAAATTTACCAATACCAGGGAAATCATGGACAGTTGCAAGTTTTGATGGTGCATTTAATCCTATTAAATCAAAAGTTGAAATTAATTCAAATGAAACAATCTCACGATCTTCTGATATTACTCTTTCAACAAAATATATCTCTTTATCAAACTCGGCTGAAGGATCAGGAGGGTTGTCATTATAAGGATTTACATTATTTAAAAAATTTATATTATCTAAATGTTTGGCTAATGTTCTATGTCTTATAAGTTTTGCACCACCTAAATTTATAGGACAACTGAATCCTCCAATAGTAAAAATATTATAAGTATTTAAAAAAGAAGTAATATTTCCAAAGATATTAGAAAAAGCAATTTTTGGTCGTGGTAATGCACCGTTAGTTGAATAAGTATAACCTTCAGCAGAACATGGAAATTTGTCATAAGTATTTCCCTGCCATACAATACTCTGTGAATCTTTTAAATTAACTCCTGAGTAAAATAAAAACGTAATTGGGACATTTGTACTTGATTTTTTAAAAGTTACCCTATCAGTTTGACTTGATACAGATTGGCTAGTTAATGATTTTACTGTAAATGTAGTGGTAGATGGCACAGTAGCAACAGTATAAAAAGTATCAATCATATTTACAGCTTCATTTCCATTAGCTAGTAACTCTTCAAATTTTAAATTTACAAGATCACCTACACTTGGCATTGAGCTAGTGCTCGGTGCAGTTATTGTAATAACATTACCTGATTGCTCATAATCCATAACAATATCAGCAGGGACATAATGTAAATCTGGTTGCAACTCCAAAGAATACATTTCGATAATTGATATATTATTAAGTTCCTGTAAATCTGATACTGGGATTGTCATTATGGTTCAAATACTTGTCTAAATTGTGCTTTAACTGTGGCAGTATTAGAGTAATTAGTATCAACGTTCCATTGGTCACAGACATATTTGCCTACCCCAGAAGATAAATATGAAATTGTTTCATTTGCTGCACTTCCTGTGGTACCTGTTTTTATTTTAAAAGTATTTATATCTGTATATGTAGTAACAAGATAAGTGCCTAAAGGTAATCTTGCCTCATCGGTACTTGCTGTTATTTGTATAAAATCATTCAATGCAATACCATGATTATTAGATTGGACAGTTGCTATGTGAGAAGAATCAATACTTACACTAATATTCGTTTTAACAGAAGAACCTTCTAAAGGAGGTGTAAAATTAAAACTTGCACCTAATAAAGATTGCGACCTTAAAAAAGCATCTATAGTTTTAGCGTTTGCGTGTGTAATATTTTTAAAAGTTAAATTCAGTACGTTGGGATTCTGCTGTGTTGGTAGACCAAAAATAACTCTGTTTTCATAGCCATCACCTAATTTTGTAGTCCTTACATTAGGTTGCTCTCTTTTAACTAAAGGTAGACTTGGCTGTATGTTTGGAAAAGTAGCCATTTAACTTAGTAATCCTCCTGGTCTTTGCTCTTCAATAATTGTACTTCTAATTGTAGTTGCTAAAAGTGCACCTAACTGTTCGCCTTGTTGACCATCACCCT
>VTLG01008581.1_pt1 | contig 10629 bp, 4 predicted proteins | sample 4694571 | NCBI WGS metagenome assembly VTLG01 (sample SAMN12604809, study PRJNA352737) | marine metagenome | biome: ENVO:00000447; feature: ENVO:00000209|ENVO:00000569|ENVO:01000036; material: ENVO:00002151; isolation source: viral sequences binned using virsorter ... | reverse complement strand
TGGAGCCTATTGCATAGGAGCTGCCGGAACTCCAAGAAGGAATAGTAGGACCACTACTTAATATGTCTAGGCCAGCCCCCGAATAGAACAAGAAAGTGCTTAGACCATCAGGGCCGGGAGATCCTGAAGAACCTGCGGCACCTGTCGGTCCTGAAGCGCCCGAAGGTCCTGTCGGTCCTGTCGGTCCTTGGGGCCCTTGAGGTCCGGGATCTCCTGCTGCACCCGCGGGACCCGTGGGACCCGTTGCACCCGCAGGGCCTTGAGCGCCCGTGGGGCCCGCTGGGCCGTCTGGGCCTGCCGGACCTGTTGCACCTGCCGGGCCTTGAGCACCCGTTGCGCCCGTGGGGCCGTCCGGACCCGGAGGACCTGAAGAACCTGTGGGGCCTGCGGGTCCAGTAGCACCCGTAGGACCATCGGGACCAGTAGGTCCAGCCGCTCCTGTGGGTCCTTGAGGTCCGGGATTGCCTGTAGGACCATCGGGACCAGTAGGTCCAACAGCACCTGTCGGTCCTTGAGGCCCTGCAGGTCCGGGATCTCCTACTGCACCCTTATCTGAGAACAAATCCCATTTTGAATTATTCTCAGAAGTGCCACTAGGAGCAGTACCCGACGTATCAGAGGTTGCAATATATGTCCTGCCGTTATGTACAACAACATCGAATCTTTCATACGAAGTACTGTTATCATAAGTACCTTTGAACTCATTTCTAGTAGCATTCGCATTTGTAGGAACGTAAGGCAAGGCCTCCATAGTAATGGTGCCGCTGCTGTCCTTATTCAAAGTAGCAACTATAGCATCTTTTTCAAAATCCGGTTTAAATGCCTGCTTAAAAACATGCACAGTTGCCCCAGTACCAGACCCTAAAATCCCAGAGTTATCAGAAGTTCTGTCAAAAAGTACGGAATCAAAAATCAATCTCTCGCTGTCAGGATTGTTTAATACAATTCTATACTCTGAGTTTGCTATTTGAGTACCGGCGTTACTATTCGTACTGAATTTTACTAGGTCTCCTACTGAAAAATCACTACCGAAGCTAGTGCCAGTACCATCCGCATCATTCTTATTTGGGGCTAATGTCGCCGTTCCATTACATTTTATAAGACCGTTATCTCCCGCAGTGATTTCTTTTAGATATGCGAAATTATTAAGAGACACCGTATCTTCATGTACGAGTATTCGCTTATAGGCAGTAGCACTAGCGTCAAAGTACAGGAACGCTTTACTAGAGTTAGGCATGGAAGTAAAGTTAAAAGATCCGCCCGTAACCCCGCTAAAAGTCTCGTTTTCAGCAGTTATATTACCATTAGAGACTGTTACCACTCCCCCGCTGTGAGACAAGGTACCTTCGAAACCTTGAATGTTAGGAAGAGTCTCTTTCCTACTAAGAATACCCTTTCCTTTGGCAAGAAGGGTTATAGTACGTTCAGTAGGAGGGGAATTGTCTCCTATATCATTTACAGTTACTACGCTTATTTTATAAGTACCCGGAGTGACTCCCAACACTTTTATGCTGCGCTGCCCAGGAGTGACAACTACTGTCTCTAATCCGTTATCACTAGTAGCTCCGGAGTTGCCTTCTCCGCTTTCATAGGCGTAAAAATCGTGAGTTACTAGAAAGCGTCTTACATAAGGGTAAGGACGAGTACGCGAGGCACCATTACTATCAACAACGGAATGGGTAGGAGTATCCCAAGAAATATTAGCGTCATAGCTCGCCGTGTCGGAATTTAGTGCGAGACTCGCTACTAGGGATTCCGGGGCAGGGACCTCCTTCCCCCTAGAGGAGGCGTCTAGAAAGGTATTTACTGATACAGGCTTCTCTTTATCTATTTCATCGAATTTTTCAGGAACATACTGAGAAGCAGTTATGACGTATTCATTAACTGACTCCTCTTTTATGCCCAGTATACGATACTTCTTGATGTCAGCATGCGTGACGTTATCTTCCCTACTAATTGCCCAAATAGCGTCGGCGGCAGGAGCGCCTCCTGCGAAAGCGCCCTGTGTATTAATAATAGACGCAGATGTCCCCAGTGTAGCATTACTAATCGCCTCTACCTCTACGCGACTATGAGGAGAGAAAGACACCATAGCAGCATTGCCCGAATCGTCTTTCACCTTAGAAGCGATTTCTTGAGTCGCTCCAGTCAGCAAACTAACAGCAGTGCTTGCGTCATTACCTGTAGTACGGTACGCTTGAAGAAGCTCCCCTCTTTTATAGTTTAAGCCGTTAAAAGTTCCGGATTCTTGCTGTAAGTAAACTCCCGGATCAGGATACAAGACGTAAATATTACACTGGTTACCTGCTACTCCCCCAGGGAAATTCACAGTTCTATCTAGTTTAATAACTTGAGAAGTAGAACCACTAATCACTCTACCGCTTGATATAATACCCGCTACTCTTTTGTCCTGTACATTTATGATATCGCCGGGCCGCAAAAACCCTGCGTTGAGAGAACTAGTGAAGGTAACTATTTCGGTTTCACGTATATCCGTATCTAGGTGCCACTGAGCGACTCTTCGGGCTTGGCCTTGAGAGGTACATCCAAAGGCTGAAACATCTTTGGATATAGTCCTGCCCTGCTTAATTATATCGGGTATATCATCTACTGCTACTACAGTATTCCTATAAAAGTCTTCTGGGTCATTCCAGCTTGCTCTTACTTGGTTTATTCTGGCTTTGCTTCCAGTATATGTATACTCGAAAATCCCATCTTTTACATTACCTGTAGTGAAAGTATATACTGGCTCTTTGGGTCTGTCTTGTACAGCAGTAATTTTACCATCTATCCAGTACATCATAGCCCTAAAAGTGCTAGACAGATCCTTAAGCACTTTATAGGCTTCTACTTGCTTACTTAAGTAAACATTACATGTAAATCTAGGTTCTTCGCCTCCTTTACCATCAGGAACCAACTCATCGCAATACCTTGCAATCTGATAAAGAGCATACTTATCTATATCCTCTTCCTGAATAAACTCTCCTAGACCATAGTCCTTATCTAGTAACATATCATAAAAGACCCAAGCTGGGTTATTACAATAAACTCTCTTAAAGTTTGCGTGGGCCTCAGAAAGAGTAGTATCCCCCCGGAAGTTTCCATCCCAGGTTTGGTAAGACGACGAGTCAACTCCTGTAGTTACATTTCTAGTGTATAAAGCCTGTATGTTTCTTAGCTCATCTCTAGTAAAGTAATTTGTAGGAACTTTTATTTTTCTACCTTTTAGATGATAAGCTCTTTCAGGAGGAGAAGGAAAATCTTGCGCTGAAAAACCTACGGTAGCAAAAGCAGTTAAAGGGTAAGAAAGATTTTCCCGTATATGTGCTGTAACCGTTTTAATTCTACTATTAGATACGGACGGCTGGTTAGACTTAGGGCTCCAAAACTCACTTTTAACAGAGGGCTGTAGGCGTCTTACGGATATACGCCAATCTGTAAAAGGCTTAAAACGAGATAATCCAATATTGAAGGTGGCTATAAAAGAGGTCTGATTATTAAATGCGTTAATAAAACCGTTAGAAGTCCTGTTTGGCTGGGCCCCAAACCGCTCAGTGCCTCTCATGTCTGAGCGCCAGCGATGCTCTCCATCAGGGAACGCCAGGCTGTCTACGAAATCAGAACCTCCATAATCTCTTCCTACTACAAGAGCCTTGCGGAACTCAGTGTCACCAGCTTTTTTATACTCGAAAACAACTTGATGCTCAACATAAACTACAGTATGCTCTCCACTTCCTGTAGCACCATATAGTCCTCCGGGAAACTCAACATCTACATCAATAGAGTCTACTTCTGCTTTAGTATACTGCCCAAAGTTAAAAGACCCCGCTCCGATTACAGTAGCGGCACCTGTAGTAAGAGTATTATCCTCATGGTATTCATGAGTAGATGCTCCTGTAATACCATTATACATGAGTAGGTCGCCCCCAACGGCGCTCCCTCCTATCATGAAAGAGGAGGTAGGGGAAGAGCCTTGTGTCATTCCCCCTCCTTTCTGGTAACGAGTGCCTCTCCTCAGCCTCACAAAAGTATCTTTGAAGGTTCTCGCCGCTTCTGTTACCCGAGTACTTCCCTCTTGTTCAGGAAAAACAAGTATAGTGGCGGGGCTACTAGAAGAGAACTGATTAAGCCTAGTAAAGTGCGTAGAGTCAGTGTAGTCATGGACTCCGTCGTCAGGCCAGTCTGTATTTTTAGTAAAATCTTTGAAAGAAAGGGTCTCTCCATCGTCCGCAACAGAAGAAAAAAGACCTCCCCAATCTAAATAAAAGGTGGCACCTTGGGGTATGGCCCGCTTCATAGTACTCTGTAATAGACGAACGCCCCCAGGGCTTTCTACAGGAACCGGTCCAGACGGAGTTTCTTGTACTATACCTGTTTGACCGTTTGCAACAGGCATCGGAGTCGAGTCAACAACAACTGAAAAGTCACCGTCCGTATGCGTAAACCAAGCCCTAAGCTTAAGCCCTCTCCTACGAGCATGGTCAAGCATTATTCTTAGATTTTGAGGCTGGCCTGGAGAACTGCCATCCAAATCAGTAGTGGAGATAAAATTAGCCCCAGCAGCAATGTTAGCACTAGTAGTAAGAGAAAATGCCTTCCTAATAATTACATGCCGCCTTAAAGGGGTTTTACCCTTAAAGACTTTAGTAGGGTTAGAAAATTGCTTAGTATTAGAGGACGCGTTATAATTAGTCTGATAACCCGTAAAGGTAGTAACCGAGAAAGGGGAAGAGTGATCTCCCTCAGGAGGCTCAGGGGCTAAAGGAGTTTCATTATAGTATACCCCTGACATACCTCCTACAAGGCCGTATATCTCTCCATGAGCTAAAATATCTGTTACAGCAGCATACTGTGATATGCTTCTAAACTGAAAATCACCAAAGTTCTTATTAGGCTTATAAACGCCGTTGCGATCGAATCTGCCTGCACCGGGGATTCCATCAGGGCCCCCTTGTCCACCTGCCATTATATTCTCCTTTCTCGGTTACGAAAAGCCGTAACCAGGACCGTCTTCTTCTGTAATATCATCTTCGTCTCTCTCCTCCTGATCCTGATCCCTTGGGTCGGGTTGGGAAGTGGGAGCAGGCTCATCAGGGATACCTTGGTCTGTTACAGGTGAAAGAACTCCTAAAGCCGTATCCGTGGCTACGGCTGGGATAGGAGAGTTTGTATTTTCTTCCCCAGTAATAAAATCAACGTAAGAGTGCGTCGTATGAATATTATTAATAGTAGCAAAAGGGGAGTTTCCCCTATAATCTATAGAGACCGGCCGACCTCCTACTATTAACTCCCCATACAACACAGGGATTGCTATACCCTCAGGAGCATTAGTCACAGGACCGTCAAAAAGGTAAGCTTGATTTGTATCCTCATCGTCTGACTCTGGGCCCGGAGCAAGAAGCTGGGTTACCCCTTGTAGAGCTAGGTTAACAGAGACCATAGCTGCAGTGTTAGCCCAAAAACCTCCGGCGCCGGTAAGTCCTGCTTTAATTTGTCCGAAGAAACCCAGCTTGGCGCCCTCCGCCCCGACCGCGCCACCTGTCATACCTACAACAACCAAAATAGCTACTGCTGCGAGAATCTTCGAAGCCCCATCCTTTGCTCCCGCAGGAACTTCGGTAATAATTATATCCTCACTTCGTAACGAAAGAAGAAGCTCTTCTTCACTCTCTAAAAACTCCTCTCCTCTCCGAATTTCGAAACCTACGTTATTTTCCGCAGCGTCAACCAAATACTTCCTGAATCCAGGAGTCTGACATTCGATTAGCTTAAAAACATCCCGTATATTTGCACAGTTTGTAGACCACTTAGTCCCAAACTGTGCAATACCGCCATTTAAGTAAACTGTTTGCATCTTATGTACCTATGGACTTGATTTATCCACCCATGTCCATACAAGGACTCTCTGCAAGAAAGTCGGTGTATAGCGTGATGAAGAAATAGACCTTCTCCTAAATATACTCCACAATGATTAGGAATATTGGACCGAACCTTAAAAATAATTAAATCCCCTACAGAGGGTTCGCTTACTTCTACAAATCCGAAAGCTTCAAATAAATCATCAAAATAGTTTATTCCCTTTTCCCACCAATCATCCTCAAAAGGTATGGACGGTAGAGATATCTTATGCTCTTCATAATAATAGTCTCTAGCCAAAGAATAGCAGTCACTTACCCCAAACTTATATTCTCTTCCCAAAAGAGGGCTTCTTAGCCTTTTTGGATAATACTCTACTTTCTCCAAGTCCGGTACTGAAAATACAGTAAAGGGAATCTGTAGAAAATCACTCATCTTTGTATCGGACTCGCTTAGCTCCGCTGAAAAATCAGGATGACTGTGTACTATAGAATGAATATCCCCTGAAAGAGACGCCTTAATATAATCTTTAGAGGACATCTCAAAGTAATTTCTTTTATCTTCTGCTGTGTTTTCACAGGGAACCCAGACTAACTTTCCTCTTTTATTCAATAGAAGTCCGCAACCTTCTTCCGGGTAAACATCTAAAAAATGCTCTACTATCTCTTTATCTTCTTTGCTGTACACCTGGGAATCCTCCGAAAGGAAGGCTAAGTTCATTATCAGCGGCCGCCTTTACAAGGGTTGGGAAGCCGGTTACGCTGCCTGTAGTCGCATGAAATCTTTTTCTGCAAGCGTCTAGAGTTTTAGTACAAATATCAGCCTGTATCCAGTGTACGCCGTTTACTCTTGCGTCATGTGCGCTCCCTACTTGAGTCTCTTTTCTAACCTTCCACAGTTTACCACTCTCTAAGACATAATCATTAAATCTAGGGTCGGAGTATCCCTTATATGTTGTACTGGCATTATAGGTGGAATATCGTACCACTCTACGAAAGAGAGAGTTATTAATACTCGGAGTTCCTATGTCAGTGTCCGTTGTCTTTAAGGCTTGCCAGAACTCTTTAAGAGTACCTGCGGAAGTCGGATCACCTCCTTTATTGAGCTGTAACAAGGAATCTTTATCAGTATAGTAGATTTTATCCACCACAATACTACTACCACTAAGATTGTTCCCATTTATAGCCTGACTCTCCTCGAAGTTTAGTATGTACTCATCTTCCGAACTGACGTAAATAGAATTCCCACTAGTTAGATTACCTTCTTTCCCTTCCCAACTACAGCCACCTACTCTATTATCATAGGAAAGACTAGCTCTACCTTGCTGATAGTTCCAAGAACACAAACTCCCTACTAATACTCTTCGAGGTAGCTGAATACCGGCTAGGTCAAAAGGAGCTGCTAGTTCAAAAGTAACTTGCAAGATATTCTTTGACTTTATGCGGTCAATAATATAGGAGGTCTTAGGCAGACAAACTCCCGGAGCAGTAGTGCTATCAGAAGCTTCTCCTGATAAATATTTCTTAAACGTAATTATACGAGTAACTCTTTTTCCTATTAAATCTTCATAATCTAGGCCGCCAATAGCGTCGCTAAGCGAGTCTCCTATATTACCTATAGAAAGCTCGGGGCGAGAATAAGCTCCATCAGAGCTTACATCAAAGCCTTCCGCAATTATGGGAATGGAAGTGTAGCCTCTAGAAATATTCGTGCTGTCACGAAAATATATGACCCCTTCAGAGGGCGGGTTACCGCTACTAAGAAGATCCTGAACGGAAGGCATAGTATGGTCTACTAGATCAATTCGAGGAGAAAAGAAATGAATCTCGTCATCATTATTGGGCATATTACTATCGCCCAACCCTCTAATCTGTACTCCATCAGTATCTGTATTGTTAAACTTATAGTCATAGAGAGTGACGCCAGTATCTACCTTCTCTCCAGTTACGGGGTCCCAGACTCCTGAATCAATGTGTAGTCCTGTGGCGGCATCATGAGAAGAAACGTACCCAACAAGGAGATACCATTTATTCAGAACTGGAAGATCCCCTGCAAAAAAGTAAGCATTATCATTATTGCTAGGGCCGTCCGTCGGAGTAGTGGCGTAATGATTATACAGTAAATCAACATTAGTAGTTCCCTCAAAGGCATAAACGCCGAAGTTCGCCCCGCCTGAGGTTGAGTCCCGCTTCATAAATATAGAAAATCTATAGCTAGAGGCAGGATTTACGGGTACTGTTGGACTGAAGAATCCCCCATCTACAGTAGAGTCCGTAGTATTGTTTATAGCTTTCCATACTACTGACGTTTCTCCAAAAGGGTCAGTCGAGTTTGACCGGACATTTTGGGAGGTAGAACCATATTGGGTCCAAGTGCCTCCACTTGAGATATACTCGCCCGAACCTGTCTGCCACGGTATCATGTTGTGGTCTGAAAGAAGGTTATTCGGGGTTCCTTCCTCTTCCGCCCCACCAAAAAATCTAGCAGGCTGCGAGCCTCCATAATCTAACTCGTAGAGTACTACTAATTCAGAGCCAGGATCCTGGTTTTGGACTGTGGAAATTACATCTGTCATGCTTCATACACCCGCCGAAAAGTTGCTGTAAACGTATAAGAGGAATCATTTACATAAGTAAGGTTATACTGATCACACACTACCTTTATTGTAGTTTCTCCGCTGTTGTTAGTATCGGGAATGACATAATCAAATTTAGTTACACCTTTCTTGCCATCCATAAAAGCAGCTATATCGTCTATTTCGTCTTTAGGTCGGTTTGCGTAAGAAATACTGTAAGTCTCTTGCATAAGGTTTAACCCTTCTGCAACGCGCTGTTCATACCCGTCCCCAAATTGTACTTTTAGTACTCTTGGAATAGATTGTCTAGTAAGACCTTTGTCTGGAAGAACTTGAAGGTCGGTTCCAGTTCTAGGTACTGTAAATCCTAACGCCATTATGCTGCTCCGTAGGGGCTAAGAATGCCTCCGGGCCGTTTCTGCCTTTGAAGCTCTTCTTGCACTGCTCCAGATATTACTAAACCTAACTGTTTCATTTGTCCGCTATCTGCTGTGCTCTGTTGCTGAGACCCACCCTGATTATCCATGGAAATATTTACAGATACATTATTTGTACCTCCTGAGCCGCCCACCATTTCTACAGGAATCTCTCTTCCATTCGGAAGAGGCACCACTGCCTCTGTACCATGAAGAATTGCAGGGTACCCAGCGTCTCTTCCTCTTGCGATGCCTCCCATTGCGTAAGGCTCAAGGAGTCCTCCGTTACGAGCCGGCTTAGCGTAGCCTTTGTAGCCGCCTCTTCCGACACCTTTCGATGTATGTTTTTGTACTCTTTTTCCCGCTTCCTCAGCAGGGACTTTGTTCATGCCGCCCGTAAAGAAAGGCATCAAGGTGTTCATAACGTACAATCTTGTAATCATCTGGGCTATATCCGCTAGTATAGATTGAGCCATCTGACCGAACGCTTGTTTCGCCTTCATGCTGCCTTCTGCTACACTTTGAAAAGCTCGCGTAAAATTATTTGCTATACTCTCTTGGACACCTTTTTTAAGCTCTAGCATATTCGTTAACTCTTGTTGCTTTATTGATTCTTCTTCTATAAAAGCAAGAGTTTCTTTATCTAAGAGTCTGCCGGCCTCTTTATAAGCAAGAATATTTTTATTGTACTGTTCCTGAGCAGGGTGTAGCGATTGCATTCTAAGTGCAAACTGTAAAGACTCGGTTTCTGTGAGCATATTATTTTTAAGCTCTGTTCCTGTCAGTCGGAGTGTCCTAAGCTGTAGCTCGGCCTCTGAGGTTCTTGCTTTCGCAGCATCGAGTTGCTCTTGCGCGGCGTAAAGCTGTTGTAAGGATGCTTTATCGTCGCCCGTTCTATTCGCCACGTCGTTATATATCTCTTGGGCTCTCCGTTGCTGAACCTGTGCTGCCGAGAGAGCTGAGTTAGCCACTGACTTTCTTGCTTCCGCGATTGCAGACTTTGCTGCGTCCCCGTACAAGTTTGGAACTATTCCTGCTTCTATTTCTTTCAGTTTTAATCGGGCCGCGTTGACTTCTTTAGTGGACGCTAACTCTTGTTGCTTTAAGTTATTAAGAGTTTTCTGAAAATCAAGCGCATCGAGCTGTAGATCGTTCTGTTGTCGTTTTAGCGCATTTTCTTGCTTAACAGTCTCGAGCCCGTTCTCTGCAATCGTTACCGCATCCGCCAGCGCTTGCTCTTGCTCTTCGGAGAGCACGACTCCCTTGACCTGCGCTGCGGCTTGCCTAGTCTTAGCAGCCTCTACAGCCTCTTCAGCTTTCAACCGTTTATTTGTGAGTTTAAGCTCCTGGTTCCTAATATTCTCTTGCTTTTGTGCTATTGTTATTCCTAGAGTTTGCTGCTGAGCGTACAGTTTGTCATTAGCACTTCTTTCTTTTTGAGAGGCAACTATTACCGCGTGGCCCTTGTCAAACTCTTTTTTCTGAAGCCTGAGCACTTCTACTTTCTCTAGTTCTGCGGCATGCTCCTTTGTGGAAAGCTCATAGTCCTTGCGACGAGTTTCCGCCACGTCATCTAATGCCTCCGCGGTATTCCGAATAGTAGCGAGGTTATCTTCCCCTTCCCTGATTCTATTGGCAAGCCGCCTGTTTTCTTCAGCCCAGGCGCCCTGGTCAAAAAAGCGGCCGCCCTTACTCTTTTGATGCTCGTCTCTCTTCTGCCTCAGAGCTAGGAGGTCCTTCTCCTGTTGCTTCTCCTTTTGATAGTTGCTGAGCACATCGGCT
>VTLG01006927.1_pt1 | contig 10629 bp, 10 predicted proteins | sample 4694571 | NCBI WGS metagenome assembly VTLG01 (sample SAMN12604809, study PRJNA352737) | marine metagenome | biome: ENVO:00000447; feature: ENVO:00000209|ENVO:00000569|ENVO:01000036; material: ENVO:00002151; isolation source: viral sequences binned using virsorter ... | reverse complement strand
CTGCCGGGTATTCGTCTGTACAGGCTGCTGTATCTGTTACAGGACAGGGTACTTTAACGACGAAGGCCAGCTTAAGTGTGGCTGGAGGGGTTACTCCATCTGGAGTCGCCACAAAGACAACTGTTGGCAGGATGAGACTAAGAGGCATATTGTCAATAAATCAGTTTGGAGCATTTAACCAAGAGTTTAGTGACGCATTTGACTTAAGTGCTTCAAGACTGGGCGCTCACGGAAGCCAGACCATGTGGGCTAACCCAGTTTCTTTCTCGTCTTCTGCGAGTATGTCTATAGGAGAAGGAATAAAATTAAAGGCTGTCAGTATACTTACTGGCCCATCTACTGTTGCCGCAAATGGCTCGGTTTTAAGAACCTCAGCCGCATCTGTTTCTGGTGCAGGCACACTGTCTGTAGCTGGCACAAGGTTAAGAACTACGGCAGTTGCGCTATCTAATCAAGCAAGTGCCGTATTAAATGGTGTATTGTATACTGGAGGAAAGACGACCATAGAGTCTGCCGCTACAATTTCCAGTAGGGGCGCGCAAACTCTAAGAGGGAAGTTGGATATTTCTGGATCGTCAACCGTTACTGCTATGCCAGTGATGTTCCTTCCAGATGATATTTTAATTACCTTGTATATCAATCAAGTTAATAGCCTAGATGGTTTTATAAGTCAGAATAAAGCTTTGGATGGTTATATATTACAACAAATGAACAGCACCTTAAATATAGATTCACAACTGTCAACATCTAGATATATAGATCAAGAACTCTCAGTCGGTTTGGAGAGATAAAATGCCTCAAAATGAAATACGTATTAGCGACATAGGTACAAAATTTTTAGTGACCATGAAAGATGGTTCTTCCACTGTAGACATTAGTGGAACAGGAGCTACTGCCGCCAACAAAAGAATTATTTTTAAGAAACCATCGGGTTCTACTATGGACAAGGCCGCATCATTTAACACGGATGGAACTGATGGAAAATTATACTACACGACAGTGTCTGGTGATTTAGATGAAGATGGTATCTGGAAAATGCAAGCAAAAGTAATAATAAGTGATCAGACTTTTCACTCTGATATTCATACATTTAAGGTTCACAGAAACCTCTAGGGGATAATCATGGCTTGGCAAAATGAAATGGTTAGAATTGTAAGACATCTTATCAATGATTTGGATTCCTCTAATTACACTTTTACAGATGATAGATTAGAAGAGTCTGTTCTTGTTGCCGCTCAGTTGCTTTTAAAAGAAGTAGATTTTGATAACACATACACTATAGACACAGACGCCTTGGATATGTCTCCAGATCCTACAACTCTTGCAACCAAAGATGATGCATTTATTAATTTAACTTCCTTAAAGGCGGCATGTATAATACTGGGAAGTGAAGTTAGAACCAACGCATTAAATGCAATTGTTGTTAAAGATGGCCCCTCCAGCATTGACATGAGAGGAATAACATCTGGATTGCACGTTATCTATAAAGATATGTGTAACAAGTACGATCACTACATAATGCAGTGGAAGGCTGGGAACAGTATTGCTGGGCAAGCTATTCTTAGTCCGTATTCCCCGGCAAGCGACAATGTTAATAGAACATCATTAACAGATAGATCCATGAATTTCGAATAAGGAGTAAACTATGGCTATAGTAGAAACTGCGCATGATAGCGTAACAACTAGCAATAACGGAGCGGTTTTTGTTGGCGGCCCAAAAGGTTTGGCTGCTGCAAGAAGTACCGGTTCAAATCTTACAATTGATCCTACAGTTACAAATGCAAACTTTGTAGCTGATCTAAACACTCTGTATGATCATAAGTTCGATGAACCTCGTTACTACAGTGGTGATAGCGCTACTGATTCATAAGGTAATTAGACATGGCTATTAACTTACCATCTGGCGTTTTTTCTAAATACAATGAGGCAATTGTTCTCTTCGAGAGAACGTGTAAGTTAGTATATCCAGAGAAAAGGACAGAGTGTCCAAACTGCATTATTAGTACGATAGGTCGATCCTCCAGATCTACTAGTATTTATAGGTCTGGGGGAGACTATCCCTTCCCCCGTGGAATGCCTTGTCCGCTATGTGGCGGCATTGGTTATAAAGCTACTCTTTCCAGTGATGAAATTCCAATGAGAGTTTATTGGAATAGAAAAAATTGGGTAGATGTTGGTCTTCCGATTGACGTGCCAGATAATGTTATTCAGACCGTGTCCGATATGACGCACATGACCAAGATAACTAGATGTCAATATATGGAACTTCAAGAACACAAGATAGCTTCCTATGAAACATTTAGGTTTCAAAGAATGGGTTCCTCTTATCCCCAAGGGTTTAAACAAAATCCGGTAAAATATGTTGTAAACTTCTGGGAGAGGAGAGGGTAATGGCTCGCTTTTTAAAGATGAGGATAAAAATAAAAGACGATGCCGCTGATATAGAACGTAAAATAGCAAAAGCCGTTTCTCAAGAATTTAATAGAAAGATAAGTACGGGTGTTAACAATATTGAAAGAGACATTAAGAGTCTTGCCAGAGATCTATTGTCAGTCTCTCCAGAAATCCAGTCTTTAAGAAATGGTGAGTTAAGGGGAGCTTTTGGCATTCCTAAAGAAATAGACGCAACTGTTGAGATAGTAGAAGCAATAGTTCAAAGCATAGATGTAAACCACACTATAGTTAGTGGTGGAAGAGGTGGATTAAGAGGTGGTCTAACTATCGAAGCGCAGCCCGCAGATTTCTCTAATCTTTTAAGCCTGCCAAACTCCAAGGTTGTCACAAAAAAGGGTGCAACATTGCCTTGGTTACAATGGCTCCTGACGCTTGGAGACAAAATTATTATCACAGAATACGAAGTAGATTATGAAGACGGGTCTGGAAGAAGCGGCCTTGCGTCCATGTCAAAAGGCGGAACATTCAGAGTGAACCCAAGTTTTTCAGGTACGGTAGAGGACAACTTTATTACCAGAGCTTTTAAGGGTTCAGAAAATAGAATAACCCGTATAATAAAAAGACACATAGGATAATATTATGCCAGACTATACACAACTAAAAGGTGTAAGTAACATAGCAAATTCTATGATCTCTACGCAGATCAGCGATAACGTCATAGAATTTTTCAACTGGGGACTTCTTGAAGCTGGTGGATACTTTAATGTAAATATGCCAGCGAGTGGATTATATGGTGGTGATAAGCATAAGCTTCGTTTAGTAGATGATCCTAATTATACTGCTGGGCAGGTGTGGGAAGGCTATAGGTCTAATTGGGTTTGGGAGACCGGAGTTGCCCCCAGCACTCAACCCATTCAAATATCCGGTGTTTATGTCGGAGGAGACTTTCAACCCGGAACTGGCGTTGGCACATATGCGCACCATGTAGACTATCCAAACGGTAGAGTTGTATTCGACACAGCAATCGCCACAACCTCTACTGTATCAATTGAGTTTAGTTATAAGTGGGTAAATGTTATTAAGGCCGAGGGAATTCCTTGGTTTAGAGAGATTCAGTATAACTCACAGAGAGTTGACAGCGACCATTTTCTCCAGACAGGATCTGGAGATTGGTCTCAATTGGGGCAGACTCGGGTTCAACTTCCCGCAATAGCGGTAGAGGTGGTTCCTAGAAGAAGGTTTGAACCCCATGAATTAGGCTCTACTAGACGCGCCTACACAGATGTTCTACTACATGTTTTAGCGGAAGAGGAATACACCGCTTCGCAGTTGGTAGACACTGTAACTCTACAGGAGGAAAAGACGCTGTGGATGTTCGACACCAACTTGCTTGCCACACAAAATAAATACCCCTTAAATTATAGGGGTGAATTGACGACACACGCTCTTGCAAGTGGAAGATACCCTGATTTGGTATCTCCTACGTCAGAAGATGGACTGAGATGGAAAAAGATGTTTATCCCTACATGTGTATCTCAGGGTTTAAGTATGTTGAACCCAAATCTTTATGTTGGCACTGTTCGGATGACTACAGAAGTAACTGGAATATGATATTTTACAGCAATTTTGATAAAATTGGTGTATTATAGATTAGCCCTACTAGACGATTAAGCTGGATAGAACATTTTTCGAAAATAACGAGGAGATATCTCAATGGCTCAAAATAAAAGAATCTTTTATGCTTGCCAAGGAGTTGCTATCACACCCATGGGTACTTTACCAGCCGGTAAATACTCCGTCTTTGGTGTCCAAAGTGTTGGTGTAACCAGTAACTTTACCCTTGACCAAGCTTTTGAATTCGGTCAGGTTGAAATTTACGAGAACATGGAAGAAGTTGCTGACGTTGAAGTAACCATTGAAAAGGTTATCGACGGCACGGCTTTGGTTTACTTGATGGCTGCTCGCAACGCGAGAAACGGTATTGCTGCCGGTTCTAATGATAGATGCGATGTTTATCTAGCCATCTTTGATGACGCCAACGACTACATTTCGGGTGTTACTCCGAACTCAGTCATGATGGCTTCTGGTATGTATGTCAGTTCCGTTGCTTATACGTATCCCGTAGATGGTAACGCCACTGAATCTGTTACGCTTGTTGGCAACGATAAGGCTTGGAACAAAGCACACGAAGCTATTAACTCCAACGTTGCTGGCAGAATTAGCACAGCAATGGGTGCTGACGGTACTTTCAACACGTTCGATGGTAACGATGCTGCTCCTTCTGGTGTTGTAAGACGTACCAAGATTGATATTTCTGGTTCAACTATTCCCGGCGATGTTCCCAATGTTGGCGACAACAAGGGTCACCTCCAGAATATCAGCGTTAGTGCTGACCTTGGTCGTGAAAACATTCTGGAACTTGGTCGTTTCGGTCCATTCCACCGATACGCTACGTTCCCGTTTGAAATTACTTCAGAATTCGAAACCGTTTCCACCACTGGTGACTTGGTTGGCGTTTCTGGCGACTACGAAAACTTGAGCAACAGAACCATTGTTATCAAGGATAGTGCTGGTACTGTTCTTGACCTTGGTACTAAGAACAAGTTGTCGAGTGTTTCTTACACTGGTGGAGATACCGGTGGGGGTAACGCTACTGTAACTTACAGTTACTCAACCTTCAACAAGCTTGACGTAATCGGTCGCAATGACAACGCTGGTCTTATCGACCATTGATGATAAATAATAGGTTTTGCGGGGCTAGGAAATTACTAGCCCCCTTCCTTTGTCAGTTCGTAAGCGATAGCCTATATGTAAATATAAGGACAGGCGAGTTATCGAACTGACTTTTTTTATACCTAACGGGTGAAATATGGAAGTTTATGAGCAGGAATTTTTACTGGCGAGAATAATAGCTGGATATTCAAGATATCGATTGCCAAGAAATGTTTCTGTTATAGTTAAACCTGCTACAATTGATCAAAATTATATAGCTCAAGAAGTTTTTCGTGAAACTTATGAGTTAGCAGAAGATCGGGGAATATTTACATCTAAGGATATCTTAAATATCATGATAGAAAATGATATGTGGACACCTCTGGATGTTAAGAGAGAGGAACAAATACCAAAGGATATAGAAAATATTAAAGTTGAAATGTTTAAGGACGCATTTAAATTACAGGAAAGAGAGACAAGAAGAAAAATTCTGAGAAATATGGAAGAGCAACTCCAAAAGGTGATAGTTAAAAAGCATTCATATGATTTTGTTACATGCGAAGGTCTTTCAACTTATGCTAGATGGAATTGGATTATAGAAAACTGTACATATTTTGAAGATGGAACACATTTTGATTGGGGGGTTTGCGGCATTTCTACTATATTGCAAAAATTTAGAGATGAGATGTTGTCAGACAAACAATTCAGAGAGTTGTCTAGAAGTGACAACTGGAGACAGATTTGGTCGGCCAGTAAGAAAGAGGGTTCTGTTTTTGGAAAACCAGCATCCGAATTTACTTTAGAACAAAAGAGTCTTTGCATGTGGTCTGGGTTATACGACAGTGTTTATGAATCTCCAGAAGCCCCAGCAGAAGAAATTGTGAAAGACGACGATCTTTTGGATGGATGGTTAATTGACCAAAGAAGAAAAAGCGAACGAGACAAAAAGAAACAAAAGGCCGAAGGGATTCTTGGAAAGAATTCTGAAGCCGACGACATATTTGTTATGGCTCACAATAGACAGGATGCTCTTGAAGTTGAGTCTATGAATGATGATGTGGCGACTATGATCAAGAAGGAAAGACAGATTGCTAAAGAAAGTGCGGATGGATTTATCAAGGACGCGGATCTGCCAGATGTAAAGCGTGGCATAATGGCCCAAGCCAGAGAACAATTTAAAAATCGTAGATAAGAAAGGAGGACAAAATGGATCAGGATTATAATCAACTAATAAAAGCTTCCATGGATTATAAACAAAGAAAAGAAGAGAAGTACAAAGAAGCTTCTGCAAACAGACTGTCTAAAATAGCTAAGAAAAAAATACAAACTACAATGATTGGTTCTCTAAGTACGGTAGAGAAATTTTTTGGGTTCCTGTGGGGACATGGCGACTCTGACGAGTTGACTCCAGAACAGGAGCATATGAAGAATTTATTTGATGAGGCTAGAGCGGAAATTTTAGACCGAGGAAATTCTCAGATTAGGAATTTGGAAACCGAGGTTGCTCAATATGATATTTCTTGGAAAAGATATCACGTAACACTACCTGTTATTAATGTGGAAAATGAGGAGGACGAAAATGTCTGATGATGTTAGAGTTGTTGTGTCTAATGACGACGATGGTAACGAAGTAAAGGTGGCAGTCTTGAAGCCAAAGGCAAACCATCTAAGGGAGGCCCAATTGGCTTATAACCGAGCTTTTAGAGACGCCTTGGAATCAGGCGCGCTTCTTAGACAGAAGCTCGAAGATCATATGCGTGAGCAGGGTATCTGGGATGATGCCAAGCAAAAACAATATGATGATGTAAACAAAACCATCCTAGAAGGCGAAAAGAAGCTGGCCAAGGGCGGCATCAGTCTGTCTGAAGCCAAGACTCTAGCTCTAGATATGCGTGTTGCGCGAGCAAACCTTAGAGAGCTTATTGCCGAAAGAACTGTCATGGACGGCAACACGGCTGAAGGGCAGGCTGACAACGCTAGGTTTAACGCTCTAGTATCAGAATGTGTTGTAAGTTCTGACAATAACAATGTTAAAAAATTCGAGACTATCGAAGATTATGATGCTGTTGCTGCCCAACCTTGGGCCGTAGAAGCCGCTAGTGAACTAGCCAACATGCTTTATGATCTCGATCCCAATTATGATAATAACCTTCCTGAAAATAAGTTCCTAAAGGATTACTCATTTGTTAATGAGGATCTTAGGCTAGTCAACGATGATGGACATCTTGTTGATAGCGAAGGAAGACTTATCAATGAAGAAGGTCGTTTCATTGCCTATGATGATAAAGGTGAAGAATATTTTATTGATATTGATGGTAATACACTTACCGAAGAGGGAGACTATGTAGTTGATTTCGAACCTTTCCTAGACGACTCTGGAAAGCCGGTTAGCAAGCCCGGTGAGGAAACCGAGACCGCGACGGCCACCAAAAAGAAAAGAACTACAAGAAAGAAGAAGACCGAAGAGGAAGCTGAAGAAGCAGAAAACTAACGGGTAGAAGTGTGGGTGTACTGGATAGCGTGAATTTTTTGCGCTACCAGTATGCCCATATTTTTTATATTAGAGGTTAGCCATGTCCGGTAGATTTGTCTTAACAGCAGAGCTTAATGTTCAAGCTGTAAATATTAGAGACGTTGCTAGAACCATTAGGCGTGAACTTAGGGACGTGGTGGTTAGGGTTAGGGTCGAAGCTGACACCAGAGACCTGACCAGAACAAGAACCGCCATTGAGAGAACAAGAAGAAGTGCCGATGAAGCTGCCAATAGCATGGAGGCTTTCGGTAGAAATGCTGGTCTGGCCGCAAAGAGATTCGCCGGTTTCACCATTGCCACCGCAGCAATTGTCGGTCTGGCTAGAGCAATTACAAATGCTACCAGAGAAGCAATAGATTTTGAGAGAGAGCTAGTAAAAATTAGTCAGGTGACAGGGAAAACCACCTCAGACCTAAAATCATTTACTGCCGAGGTTACTAAAACAGCCACCGGTATGGGCGTTGCTTCCGCCTCCTTACTTACAGTATCTAGAACATTAGCTCAGGCTGGTCTCACTGCCGCACAAACTGCCAAGGCTATGAATATCTTGGCCAAGACTGACCTCGCCCCCACTTTTGATAATTTAACGGCAACCACAGAAGGCGCCATTGCCATCCTGAGACAGTTTGGTAATCAGACCAAAACAACGATAAACGATATCAATAACCTAGAAAAACAACTGGGTGCTATCAACGCTGTATCAAAGAAGTTTGCTGTAGAATCTTCCGACCTAATTACCGCCGTTCGTCGTACTGGTGGCGTGTTTAAAGCTGCCGGTGGTAATTTGAATGAGCTAATCGCCCTGTTCACTTCTGTTAGATCGACCACGCGAGAAAGTGCTGAAACAATCGCTACTGGTTTCCGTACTATCTTTACCAGAATACAGCGCGTTGAAACCATCGACCAATTAAAGCAGTTGGGCATTCAGCTACAAAATGCTAAGGGTCAGTTCGTTGGCCCCATGGAAGCTATTAGAAGACTAAGTCAGGCACTGAAGAGCTTGGACCCCAAGGACTTCAGATTCAACCAGATCGTTGAACAGCTTGGTGGTTTCCGCCAGATCAGTAAAGTTATTCCTCTAATCCAGCAATTCGACACGGCAACTAGGGCTTATAGTGTTGCCCAAAGGGGAGCTAACTCGCTTACGTCCGACGCTCAAAAAGCTCAGAAAGCTTTGCAGGTACAGATATCTAAAGTTAAAGAAGAATTTGCGGCGCTGGTGCGTAAGGTGGCTGACAGCGAATCATTCCGCACCATGGTGGATATATCGCTGAAGTTGGCCTCTGCTTTTATTAAGGTTGCCGACGCTTTAACCACTGTGCTCCCACAGCTTATAACACTTTCTACACTCAGAATAGGTCTGGCGATTCCCTCCTTTGCCAGAGGTCTTTCAACTCCAGTAACCAGAGGGGGCGGTGGGCCAATTAAAAGGTTTGCTAGTGGGGGCGTAGTTCCGGGTCAAGGAAACAGGGATACCGTTCCTGCGATGTTAACTCCGGGCGAATTTGTTATCAAGAAGAGTTCCGTAAAAAGCCTTGGGGCTGGCAATCTTCAGCAGATGAATGAGCGTGGTCGTGGTGGGTCAATACAGCGTTTCAGTAATGGTCGCGGTGTAAAAAGGAAGCCTATGCAGGAGGGGGAAATTAGGATTACGGGCGGCAGGGAAAGGACTGGTGCTCTGGTAATGAACGGGGGAAAAGATGGTGGCTCCCAAAAATTGGAAGTTGGTATAGGTACAGCATTAAGAGATGCCGGTACTGGAGAAAAGGCGTTGAAACGTCTTGTTAACACAAAAAAGCAAAAAGGAATAAACGTCACGAAAGTTAAAGCGGCTACCAGATTATACAACCCCAGCGATACATTCAGAAAAGATTTTGAAGCCGAGGTATCAAAACCTCTTCAGCAAAGCTTGGAAACGATAGCTGCCAGAGGTCCACGAGCAGTGAGACAGAGACCAGACTATCAAAAAGAGATTGCAAATGTTCTAGAGGAGCAAAGAGAAGCTGTTACGGGAAGTTTGGCGGAAGCTTCCATCAGGGGTTTTACGGGGGTATTCAAAAAAGGGGCAAAAAAGCAGGTATGGGAATTTAAAGGAACAGAAACAGCCGACCCCGGATTTGCTGATCTTATTGGTCAGGAACAATACAATCTTTTTAAAAACACTAAGTACGCAGATGTCAAGAATAGTTTCAGTGATACTGCCAAAAGCAGCCTCGTTGGAAAACAGCTAAAAACTATTGCTAAAGAAGGAAAAGAGTCAGGTCTTCAGTTCCAGAACATGGGGGGCTTTATACAGAGGCTTAATGGGGGCGGCACGGTAGGGACACTTTCGATTTCGGAAACTCTGGGTTTATTGGCTCCTAAAGGTGGTCAGTTTAATGGTACGGTGGAAAGAACTGCCGCAACAAAAAAAAGTGCAATTAAATCTTTTTATATACCTATCGGAAAAGCAATAAAGGGAATAGAATTCACCGGGGGGCCGGTTGACACAGAGGTACATCAAAGAATTAAGAAGGTTGCTAGCTTAATTGGGCTTAAGGCTCCCGTTGTTGCATCCTCTTTAGATCCGGAAAATAAAAATCAGGCACTTTATAACGATATTTATAAGGAAATTGAGAAACGTACTGGGACTGGAAAAACTGGCCGTGCGTCGGGAGATCCATTGTTTAGTTATCCTGAGAAACAAAGGATGGCTGATATCAATTCCGGCGATCCAGACCTGATGGGTAGAATGAGTAAGTCTGCATCGAGGGCGGCTACTCGCGAGGCTGGTGAAAAAAAAGATATCTATATGGGTCGATCAGAAGCTATCATCGAGGACGGTGTTAGGGAAATACTGGAAAGAAGAAAAGTTAAGAAACCAGCCACTCTCGCCAAGAATTTTGCAATTAAGTCTGGACAGGCCCAAATTAAAATTGCTCAAGGTCAAGAACTAACGAAACAGTCTTTGTCCATACCTTTAGGGCAACTGTGGGAGGATATTCTTGCTG
>VTLG01009157.1_pt1 | contig 10630 bp, 12 predicted proteins | sample 4694571 | NCBI WGS metagenome assembly VTLG01 (sample SAMN12604809, study PRJNA352737) | marine metagenome | biome: ENVO:00000447; feature: ENVO:00000209|ENVO:00000569|ENVO:01000036; material: ENVO:00002151; isolation source: viral sequences binned using virsorter ... | reverse complement strand
ATTTGAGTCGAGATGGAAAAGCTGTTAATACTACTAATCGAATGATTACGTTAATTAATAAGTTATTTAATAGATCTCCAGCTTTATTAGAAGATACAAAGCTTGGCATAGTTGATAAGCCTATTGACGAATTTGCTTCTGATTATGAAGCAGGTGTGATTGATGGAGGTGCTTTTATTAATGGTATTCCTACTAGTACTACGGCTTCTACAAGTACAATAGATAGCGATACTTACAATCCTATTACTGATCAGGATGTAGTTGTTGATTCTGATCTTTATATTAATATTTAGATATGGCTGTACAAATTCTTAATGACCGGCCTTATCCTATTCGTCTTGGTACTGCTGAGTTGGCTGTTAATAATAATGCAGGCGACCCCGGACTCTTTTTCGCTGATAATACAGCTTCTCCTTCAACAGGCTTAATTAAAGTTGGACCTATTTCTATTGGTGCAACTGCGCCTAATAATTCTGCAGCAGGTTTTAGTTCTCTTAGTAAAGGTGAATCTTGGTTAGATACAGCTAGTACTCAGATATATAAAATATATGATGGCTCTAATTGGCAAACAGCAAAAGCTGTTGCGTCAGTAAGTGCTGGTTATCCTGCTAATCCTATAGATGGTCAATTACATTACAACACTTCTACCAACAAGTTAGCTATTTACTTACTTGCAAGTACCTCTTGGGTTGTTATAGGTCCTTAGCGTTGAGCTAATAGATGGTCAAGAATGCGATCCAACTTATTGTGGACGGATTGCATCTCTCTTAAAAAGTCTTCTTTTAACACGTAATCACAAACAACGCGATTTTGTAGATTATCTAGATCACGTTCAATTACTTCGAAACGTTTATCTAAATTTTTATTGAAATTAGTTAATGCCTTAGTTATACCAGCAAAGGCACCAATACTTCCTGAAATAATGGCGGCAAGTACTTCTGTTGACATTTTAATTTCCTATATTTCTATTCTAAGGGAGTTTACAAATTAAAATGATATTTAATAGATAAAGATTATGGCTACAGGATACGAACCCAATGTAGAAGGTGCGATAGCAGTCATTGTTGACCTGTTAGACGCTAATGATTTCACTAAAACTAGACAGCCTTATGAGCCTAATTATAGAGGTTTAGTTGATGCCCTAATAGATGTAAAGGAAGGTTTTCCTACTTTTGCTCCTACACGCTTAAGTTTTGACGCCACGGCTTTTGAAAATGTTTCTGAAGGTGATGCTTTATATATGAGAGCGTCTGATGGTCAAGTTGGTAAAGCTAGTGCTGCTAATGGTTCTTTAGAAAACTGCCATGTTATTGGGTTTGCTGACGCGGCTACTTCTGCTACTGGTACAGGCAAAGTTGTGACTACTGGTATTAAGACTATGCCGAGTACCGTAGATCCTGGGGATATTTATTATTTAAGTCCTTCAACTGCAGGTTCTATTACAACTACAGTTCCTTCAGGATCGGGTCAAGCTATTGTACGAGTAGGAGAGGGTGCTACGACTTCTATTTTTAGTATTCGTGTAGAACCACCTATAAGGATAGATTAATGGCAAGTGCAAAGGATTATGAACCTTATGAATCTAATTATGAAGGTTTAATTGGCTTATTAATTGATTTAAAAACAACAATAGCCGGTAAGCAGGTTTATTCTGTTGCTGGTTTTACGGCTCCTGCATTTGAAGCTGTTAGTCAAGGAGAAGCTTTATATTCCCGTACTAGTGATGGAAAAGTTGGTAAGGCTATAGCAAATGATACTGTTGATAAAGCTGGTTGTATTGGATTTGCTGAGACTTCAAAATTGACAGGAGAAACAGTACGGGTATTAACTTATGGGCAGCTTGCAACATCTGGATTAACTGTTGCTGCTGATTATTATTTGTCTGATTCGAGTGCTGGTGGTATTACTACAACACCGCCGACTGGAAGTGGTAAATATCTAGTACGTGTAGGTAGAGCATCAAGTACGTCTCAACTTATTGTCAAGATAGAAGCGCCTATGGGAAGGAGTTAATAACTTTATTATTGGTAAGATAGATATTAAATAGACAGTTCTTTTTTGACAACAACTTAGAACTGAGCTGGATTAAAGTATGGCAACTAGAAAGTCACTTGTAATTGTTAGTGGTTTATTCCAAGAGTTAAATCCCTCTTCGGATAAATTAGATTTTGCTGGGAATACAACGGCTGATCTAAGTGAAAATACTAATCTTTATTACACAAATGCAAGAGCAAGATCTGCAATATCAATTACAGATTCAGGAGGGGATGGAAGCCTTGCCTATAACAATTCCACAGGTGCTATTACATATACTGGTCCTTCAGCATCAGAAGTTAGAGCACATATTAGTGTTGCCTCTGGGTCTGGTTTAACTTACTCATCTGGAGAGATAGGAACAAGTTCAATTCCTAATTCTCAACTTGCCAATAGCTCAGTAACTTTAGGAAGCACAGCTGTTGCACTTGGTGCCACTGTTACTACTTTTGCTGGAATAAGTTCTTTATCAGGAACTTCTATTACAGGAACAAATTTTTATACAGGAGTTGCTGGTGCAACTAACACACTTAGCATCACTGGCGCCACAATTATCTTTGAAGGAGCCACTGCCGATGCATATGAGACGACATTAACATCGAGTGATGCTACTGCTGATAGAACTATTACTCTTCCAGATAATACAGGAACAGTTTTAACTACTGGTACATCAATAGCTAATAGTAATCTTGCAAACAGTTCAGTAACTATAGGAAGTACGAGTTTAAGTTTAGGAGTAACTTCAGCAACTCTTGCGGGTTTAACATCTTTAACTGCAACGACGTTATATGCAGGTACAGATGCTGCTGCAAATACTATTAGTATTGGAAGTGGCAATGTCACATTTGAAGGTGCTACTGCTGATGCTTATGAAATAGCATTAACAGCTGCAGATGCTACTGCTGATAGGACTATTACATTACCCAATGCAACTGGTACGATTGCATTGCTCAACACATTAAGTGCTGCTAGTGGTTCAGGTCTTACATATAATTCTGGTACTGGAGAGATAGGAACAAGTTCAATCCCTAACTCTCAACTTGCTAATAGTTCAGTAACAGTTGGAAGTACTGGTATTGCTTTAGGTAATACTGCTACAACAATTACAGGTTTGTCTTCTATTACGTCAACAGCAGTAGTTACTGACGATAGTGGATTCAGAATTAGAGATAATTCAGACAATACAAAGCAATTAGCATTTGAATGTGCCGGTATTTCAGGTAGTACTACTAGGACTCTTACAGCACCAGATGTTAGTGGAACTCTTACGCTGATAGATGCTTCTCAAACATTAACGAATAAAACATTAACTAGTGCTGTTTTAAATAGTACTATCTCAGGAACTTCAATTAAAGACGAAGATAATATGGCTAGTGATTCTGCGAGTCATTTAGCAACACAGCAAAGTATTAAAGCCTATGTGGACACACAGATTACAGCTGAAGACTTAGATATCCAAACTGATTCTGGAAATATAGATATTGATTTAGATTCTGAGGCTTTAGTTTTAACGGGTGGGACAGGTATTGATACAAGTGCTACTGGAACTACAGTTACTTACGCCATTGACAATACTGTCGCTACATTAGCTGGAACTCAAACTTTAACAAATAAGACGTTAACGTCTCCTACTGTTTCTGGTTTATATCTTAGTGATGCATCTCTAACATTTGAAGGTGCAACTGCTGATGCATATGAAACAGTTTTAGCAGCTACTGATCCAACTGCAGATAGAACTCTTACACTTCCCGATGCAACTGATACTCTTATAGGTCGTGATACTTCAGATACCATTACGAATAAAACATTAACTAGTGCTGTTTTAAATAGTACTATTTCAGGTACGTCTATAAAAGATGAGGATGATATGGCTAGTAATTCTGCTAGTCATTTAGCAACACAGCAAAGTATTAAGTCTTATGTTGATACAAAGGTTACAGCTGAAGATTTAGATATCCAAACTGATTCTGGATCGATCTCTATTGATTTAGATTCAGCAACTTTAGTTCTTACAGGTGGTACTGGAATTGATACCAGTGCTACTGGATCGACTGTTACTTACGCTATTGATAGCACAGTAGCAACTCTTGCAGGGACACAGACTTTAACAAACAAAAGTATTACTAGTCCTACGATTACAGGAACAATTACTGCAACTTCTGCAGTATTTGCAGGAGCAAGTCCACTTGTATTTGAGGGTGCTACCTCTAATGCATATGAGACAACTCTTGCAGTTACCGATCCAACTGCGGATCGAACTCTTACACTTCCAGATGAAACTGGAAATGTAGCTACCGAAAGTTTCGCTACTGCAATAGCAGTTGCATTAGGATAGTCTTATGGCAACCCAAGTACAGCTCCGTCGAGGATCGACAAATCAAACTTCTACTTTTATTGGTGCGGTAGGAGAAGTAACAGTAGACACAGATAAAAAAGTCTGCGTTATACACGACAATACTACTACTGGTGGTATAGCACTATTAAGAGAGGATGGAACTAATTCATCTTTTGGACTTGGTTCATTAACAAGTTGTGCATTAAAATTTGCTAGTGATCCAAACACTGGAATTATCTCACCAGGTTCTGATCAAGTGGCTATGGTAACTGGAGGCGTTGCTAGGCTTACAATAGATGGAAGTGGATCAGTAACTATTCCAGGTAACGTTTCTATTACAGGAAACTTATCGGTGAATGGCTTATTTAATTCTAATGACAACATCGCTCTCATCGTCGCTTTAGGCTAATATGGCAAATACCTTCAAACAAGCAACTAAATCGAGTTTAGTTACAGATGCTGTGACTAGTACAAATACGAACATTCTCGTAGCTGGAGCTTCTTCAACTGTTATTATCCTTAATGCTTTAGTTGCAAATAAAACAAGTACAAGTGCAAACGTAGACGTGTACTTAGTTCCTAATAGTGGAGATAATGTTTATCTCTTGAAAAATGTTCCAGTTCCTGCTGGGTCTTCTTTAGAACTGATTACAGGTAGTAAAATTATTCTCGAAGCTAGTGATGTTATACGAGCACGTTGTGATACAGCAACTGCAATGGATCTCACTCTTAGTTACCTAGATCAGACCTAAGATTATGGGATTATCTACTGTCGGTGATATTAGTAAATTACAGGCACAATTTGCATCTATCAAAGATGAGATTGATAAAAGATTTGATAAGACTATTCTTACATTAGAAGAAACTAGTTGGGTAATTATTAGAAAGAAAAGAGACTATTTACTTTGGACAACAGATTGGACAATGACACCAGGGTGTACTGTAGATCAAGCAGCTTGGTCTGCCTATCGACAAGCATTGAGAGATATCCCACAAACATATTTTAAAGACGGCTACGGATCAGTTGTATGGCCCAAGACACCTTCTTCTGATGGTCCAAATACTAAGTTTGAGTCGGAATAGATAAATAGAGTAGAAATACAATAGAAGATAACAAAGTCATCTAATACAAATGTATATTGGGAATGATCTGCAAGTTGCGGAGTCAGGCAACAAAATTATTGACGATATAAGTTCTAGTTTTAATGGGAGCACAACTTCGTTTGCATTACTAGTTGGAGGAGCTGCTCCAGTACCTTTTCCAATTAACACTCAGCAGATTTATATCTCAGTTAATGGAGTCATTCAAGAACCTGATCCGACGGGTAGTGCAGGTTTCAAACTATTAGGAAATAATATTGTATTTAGTTCCGCTCCAGCTAATGGACATGCCTTCTTTGGTGTCATCTTATCTGGTGCAGATTACGTCACAGTAGGTACTGAGTTCCCTGCAGGTAGTGCTACCGCCCCAAGTATTACGTTCTCCACGGACTCAAATTCGGGACTGTACTCTGTAACTGGTGGAACGATGGGTTTCACTTCAGATGGAACTCAAACTTTCACCATGGATGGCAATGGTTTTAACTTCCCTGATAATAAGAAAGTAAACCTTGGATCTTCTTCGGACTTATCCCTTTACCATGACGGGACAGACTCAATCATATCTAACATTACAAATGTTTTAAAAACTCATAGTAGTCATTTGTATATAAGGAACGCTGCAGGTAATGAAGATCTAGCAAAGTTTATACAAAATGAAGGAGTAGAACTCTATTACAATAACACCGAGCGTTTTGAGACTAACAATACAGGAACAAACACAATAGGTATCCATGTAGACGATGGTGCTACACACGACGGAGATGTAACGTTTACTGGTGCAGCTGCAAGTGTTACTTGGGATAAGTCAGTAGATGATTTGATATTTGCGGATAATGCTAAGGCTACTTTTGGAACCGGGTCGGATTTGCAAATATTTCATGACGGGAGCAACTCGCACATTTCAGATGAAGGGACAGGTAGTCTCTTAATTAAAGGTGATACAGTAAATATTGGTACAACTGGAGGTGAATATTATTTTCGTGGATTTGCAGACGGAGCTGTTCATTTAAGATACGACAATAATGATCGTCTTGTCACAAGTAGCGCGGGAGTCACAATTACTGGAATACTAGTTGCAGAGGGAGGTATTGATGCCACTGATGCTCAAGGTAATACCAGAGTTGGGGCAACAGCGGGAGATAGTTTTGATGGAACCAATGCTCTATATAATACTTTGATTGGTTATGCTGCAGGTACGGCAATAACAACAGGTGATAATAATACTGGCATAGGATATGTCACCTTAAATACAAATACCACTGGTAATCAGAATACTGGTATTGGTTATTACTCTTTATATAGCAACACTACAGCAAGTAATCACACTGCTGTTGGAACTATGGCGTTGATGACCAATAGTACTGGTGAAGCTAATACTGCTGTTGGTGACTCTGCTTTAAAAGTAAACACAACAGGATCTTATAACGTCGCTGTTGGTAGAGGTTCTTTAGATGCTAATACAACTGGTTCTGAACAGGTTGCTATTGGTAATTATTCATTATCAGCAAGTACAACGGCTGATAATAACGTTGGTGTGGGTAGTTATTCATTATATACAAACACTACTGGATACAATAATATTGCTGTTGGTTATGCAGCACTAGAATTAAATACAACTGGTTATGACAATGTTGCCGTAGGTAAAGATGCTTTAGAAGCTAATACAACAGGAAGAATGAATGTTGCAATTGGTCGTGATGCCTTAACTGCAAACACAACAGGGGAATTTAATACAGCAGTAGGTAGAGAATCATTAGCGGCAAATACGACTGCAAGTAGTAATACTGCTATTGGTCTTAATACTCTAGGAATAAATACAACTGGAGCTGAGAATACTGCTATTGGTAGAAATGCACTGGTTAACAACACGACAGCAAGTTATAACATTGCTGTAGGTTCATATGCATTAGATGCTAACACAACAGGAAGTCTGAATGTAGCGGTTGGTATGCATGCTTTAGGTGGTAATACAACTGCAAGCGCTAATACCGCAATTGGACATGATGCGTTGAAAAGTAATACAACAGGAACCAATAATATTGCTGTTGGTTATGGTGCTTTACTTAACAACACAACCACGATAAGAAATACTGCGATTGGTTATGAGTCAATGTATACCAATACAGGAGGTAATTACTGTACGGGTGTTGGAAATTATTCTTTAAAGGCAAACACAACAGGTGATTACAATACTGCTGTTGGTGATTATGCGTTAGCTGCAAATACAACAGGAACACAAAACTGTGCTGTAGGAGGAGGTGGACCTCTTTCTGCAAATACAACAGGATCTCAAAACACTGCTGTTGGTACCGCTGCATTAGACGCAAACACCACTGGGGTTTATAACACTGCTGTAGGTGTACACGCTTTAACTGCAAATACTACAGCTAGTAATAATGTTGCTATTGGTAATTGCATGGTCGCTAATACAACAGGCGCACAGAACACTGCTGTAGGTAACAGTGCATTACATGCCAATACAACAGCAAGTTACAACACTGCGATTGGTAACAGTGCATTAGCAGCAAACACAACTGGAACTCAGGACACTGCAGTTGGTACAGTTTCCTTAGATGCAAATACTACTGGTAGTTATCACACTGCTGTTGGTTATCAAACTTTAAGTGCAAACACTACTGGTGAGGGTAATAGTTGTCTCGGTAGGTGGGCTTTATATAGCAACACAACAGGAGATCATAATGAAGGTTTTGGTCAAAATGCTTTGTTATATAACACAACTGGAAACAATAATGTAGCTTTAGGAACTAATGCCTTATATAACAACACAACTGGTTCTCAGAACACTGCTGTTGGTAGATCAGCTAGCCTTGCAAATACGACTGGTGACTATAACGTATCCGTAGGTTATCAAGCAGGTGAAGATACCACAACAGGTACTCTTAACACTTCTATAGGTGTACAAGCATTAGCTGCAAATATAACAGGAGGCTATAACACAGCAGTTGGTCATGCTGCCTTATATAATGCTAATAGTCCCGATGGAAACACAGCAATAGGCTATTATGCACTACTTGACGATACAACTGGTGCAAGTAATACTGCTGTAGGTTACCATGCAGCGAAAAATGTAACTACTGGATCATATAATGTAGCTATAGGGCATCGAGCAGCTGACTATGGTACAAAAATAACTACTGGAACAGGAAATATATTATTAGGTTCGTATGCTCATTCTTCTGCAGTAGGTGTTAATTATGAAAACGTTATTGGATATAACATACCTGGACAAGGTACTGGTACAACTACTCTAAGAGGTACACCCTATAACTCAAGCAATGCAGATTGGGGTACTTATTCAGACATCAGGATTAAGAAAAACGTAACAGATAACAAGAAGGGATTAGATGCTATTAATCAAATCAGAGTAAGAAACTTTGAATATAAAACAAGAGAAGAAATATTAAATGATAGTCCTGAATTAACAGACGTTATTGATGCAGCTATTAAAGAACAAGAAGGAGTACAAGTTGGTGTAGTTGCTCAAGAACTACAAGCAGTACTACCTGAGTTAGTTCAGGAAGAAAGCACAACAGTTCTATCAGTTGTTCCTACAGAATTGAAATGGTACTTGGTAAATGCAGTTCAGGAGTTATCCGCACAAGTAAAAGAATTGTCGGAAGAACTTGCAGCTCTTAAAAAGAGCTAGACTAAACTAAATGTAATTGTTTTCGTTTCCATGGAAGAAAAAACAGCCGATGAAGTAGCAGCAATCTTTTCTGCCGCTGGTGATAGTGTTAATGTTATCAACATTGCTAAAACGTCAGATGAAACTGATGATGAATTTAAGGACAGAATCAAAAGAAACGTAGAGCACCTTGAAATAATCAAAGCATACAAAAAGTTAGATAAAACAACATCTATCTGGGGCTCTGAAAATTTCACCGCTATTGATTCAGCTATTACTAAAGGTAAAGGACTACTCTGATATGCAAAAAATTATTAACATCATCGCTATTGCGTCTGGTGCTATATCTATCGCTGTTGTCGGGAGTGGTCTATTTATATACCTACAAAGAGATCAACTTATTAATAAGGTTAAGTCTCAAGTCCTTGAATCAGTTACTGGATCACTACCTTCATTAGTAGATACTAAACTCCCAAGTATGACTGGACCAGCTAGTCCAATTCCTTCTGCTGGTTTAGGTATAGGGCTTCCTAAATAGTGGAACAGATACCTGATATTAATATTCAGGTCACTCAGATAGATACACCACAAATTCAAATATGGAGTCTACCTGTAAGCCCTACAGCTCCTCAGACTCCACCAGTTACTGTACTTATTGGTACCCCTGTAGTTGATATACCAGGTTGTGTTGAATTTCACCCTGATGATAAGAGAGCACAAAATTTACCGATAGAGGATACAAATGGTTTAAAAACGTTATGTCCTAATGGACAATATCCTAGTTTCAATGCTATGGATTATAGCCCTGAGGATTTAATTTATACAACTGCAGCAAAGCCTCCTGCTTATGCAGCTCCACCTGATCCTGAAACTCCAGAGACAAAAGTACCTGAAGTACCTAAGAAAGAGGTGCCATGTCCTGGTCCTAATGCTCCACGTATAGGAGACGTTGCTCAAAATCAAAAAGAAAAGGTAGTAGGTTTTGAGTTAAATGAAGATAAGACAATTTGTATAACGTTATATGAGGATATTGGAGTTGTTGAACAATATCTACCCTCCGCACAACTTGCTACCACTACTGCAGTTATTGCATCTACTGCTGTTATTTCCAGTGTCCTTGCAAAACCTTTAGCTGACTTACTTTTAAAAGCTGTAAAACCTATCGTCAAAAAAGTTATTACAGCAGTTCAAAAGAAGCTTGGTAAGACTCCAAGAAAATTAACTATTTCTGAGATTCGTTCAAATCAGTACCGAGAGAAAAGGAGTCTCCCTCCTTTAAAGGAGCCGAAGAAGAAATAGAATGTTTATGAGGACCAACTACACCTGGCGGATTCACCAACATAACGTCGGAGCAGATAACTGCTGACTTTGATTTAGGGTGAAAGGTTATTCCAGATTTTAATAATTCCCCACAATTTTTTAGACGTGCTATTTCAAAATCTAATCTTTTATTAGCTATAAGTTGATTTCGCATGGCGAGCCGTGTATCCACCGCCCGTTTACATCTGGCTTGC
>VTLG01013828.1_pt1 | contig 10632 bp, 15 predicted proteins | sample 4694571 | NCBI WGS metagenome assembly VTLG01 (sample SAMN12604809, study PRJNA352737) | marine metagenome | biome: ENVO:00000447; feature: ENVO:00000209|ENVO:00000569|ENVO:01000036; material: ENVO:00002151; isolation source: viral sequences binned using virsorter ... | reverse complement strand
TAACATCGTCTCAATAGTTCCAAAGTCAAAGTCAATATCTGAGTCTATAAATAATAAATGTGTATAACCATCTTCATGGTTTAACATTTCAGCTACACACAGGTTTCTACCTTGAGTAACTAACGAAGACTTCATCAGAGTAAAACTAACCAATATCTTTCTCATTAAACAATCTTGTTGAAACTTTAATAAAGCTTGTGTGTAATGAATAGAACACTCACTATGTACAGGGGTGCAAACCATTATCTTATGAGGTGATTTAGACTCTGGTTTAGGATCTGAAAGATCTATTGTTTCTACAATACTTTCTTGACCAAACCATATTGGTTTATTTGGATTTTGCATTAATCACTCCTTTTAAAAAAGTAGTCCACTGAATACCTATTTTATTCCAATTGTAATAAATGTTTGCATAATTAGATTGTGAATCTAAATGATCATGTATTTGTTTTTGATCTAGTGTATGTGATGCTTGTTCAATACCAAAACCAAACTTTTGGGCAAGAGCTCTATGGTTCTTATCGTATGGAACATACATAGGAAACTCTGCCCCTGTTTCATACAAAGCTCCATAGTCATCTACAATGCAATATAAACCTGCAGCCATAGCTTCTAGTAAAGATATACAAAACGTTTCTTCAAAGATACTAGGGTAAGCATACATGTGATAATTTTTTAAATTATCTTTTATGTATTGATTTGGTTTGTAACCAATATAATTTACGTTAGGTAATTTCTTAGCTTGCTCGTACAGCTCTCTATACTCATGATCGTTTTTATCATAAAAGTCTTGACCATAAACTTCTGTAGATGAATATACATCTAAAGTAACTAAAGGATTTTTTACTAATTGCATTGCACCTAACAATACAGATAAACCACGCCATGGTGTGTTTTGGTGTATTATCTTTATAGGTTCACCTTTTACATAGGGTTTAGCTTTTTCTATTTTATCAATACCATTTTTAATAACTACAGATCTGTTTGTTGGTATATCAAAGTGAAATCTATATTTTTCATATGTCCAATGTGAATTAAAAACATACCAATCGTATTTATTATGATTAGAAAGATCACTAAACCATGGAGTTAAATTAGGTTGATCATAGGAATTTTTTTGCCAAAGTATATTTGGTTTAGTTGGATGTAACGGTATTTTTTCTGGTACCGAAGTACATATCTGTACTTGATCTAATAAATTTTTATCGACGTACTTTTCTAAATACTCGAATTGTAATTCAGTTCCACCTTTAGGGTGTTGGTTTTTTAGTGTCATTCATTACTTTCTGAAATACTTCTAAACCTTTATTGGTAACCTGCACAGTAACGTCCTTTACAATATCAGGTCCTTCTTTCTTCTCTTTATATATTTCTCCGGTCTTTGTATTTCTGTATGTTGTTATTGTTGTACAATTTATTTTTGGTAAATTATCCATTTTCATTCTCTCTAGTTATTAAAGCATAACTAACAACAACGGTAACTTTACTTGCTGTAGCTGCTTGCGCTTTTATAGCATCTCCTTCTTCTAAATTCAAGCCTTGAGGTGAAGCATTTTCTTGTGATGAAGCACCCATACTTTTTCTAAAAAACTCTATATCAGAAGACGCTGAGCTATCTCTTAATGAGGCATTACACAAAATAGTTCCTGTGCTAGAATTAGTAAAATAAACACTTTTAACAATAGCCACAGCCGTCGTAGATATAGTTAATACAGTATTTAAATTAGTATCTCCTAAAGATTTAATTGCATTTTTATATTGTATTGTCATGCCATGAAATAATTAAATGCGTCCTGTTCGTTTTTCAAGTCTTGTTGAAAAGAAAAGTTAAGCTGATTTTGTAATGTGGTTAAAGACTCTAATATCTGTCTTTGATTTTCTACGTCGTATTCTTGTTTTGGTTCAGGTATGTAGTTTGTTATTTTAGCCATTAAAATCTATCTCCTCGTCCTCTATCTCTTCCTCCACCATATCCACCAGATGATCTAGATTTAGAGGGTGATGGACTTGACCTAGAAGGTATAGATCCTCTTCCTCTATCTATAGAAATATTTGATCCTCCAAAGTCACCTCTATCTATTTTCTTTTGAGCACCTCTTGCTTGAGCCATAGTTGCAGCTCTTGCATCTTCTCTACCTTGGTATCCACCATATTTTTTCATATCTATAAAGTCCATTAAATTTTTAGATCTACCAAAATCTGTGTTACGTAATCTTTGATTTAAACTTCTAATACCATCAAAACCACCCATAAGTAAACTTGAACCAGGTACAGCAAAACCTATAAGAGTTCTAAATAAATCTGCTATACCACTTGATTTTTTTTGATCTGGTAAAAACTCTTGCTCAACATCTGCTTCATTAGCAACACCAAAAGAAGTATCAAAACCTAAATTCTTTAATGGTTGTGGTTTTAATGCAAAATTAACTTGATCATCAAATGTATTCGCAGGGAAGTTTGAAACATTTAAAGGTGCTGGAAATAAATTTAAATTAGCATTTTCAGCTGCTAGTTCTTGCATTGATTTAAATGGTGACTCACTGCTTGTGCCTACAGGCACAATCTCAATTGTCCCGTCAGGTTTTACTATAGTTTCAAAACCAGGGGTGTTAGATACAGTATTTATTTTGTCTGGTTCTGCGGCGCTTGCTGAACCAAAAATATTTATGGAATCTAAAAAACTTTTTTCAGGCACTTGTTGTTCCGACTCAAAAACAGCTTTCATTTTCTCATACTCTGGTTGAGAACTCAAAAGTATGTTTTCTTTACCAGGTGTGTATTGTTTTTTAAACTGTTGATCATAATACAATTGCCCCATAGGAGTTAATTGATTATATAAATTTTGTGAAGCTACTTCAGCCATTATCTTCTTCCGTCCGGTTGTGCGTCTAATCTTAGTGTGCCGTATCTCCAGGTTTCACCTGTACCATCGTTTTCTATTTTAACAGACAGTAATCTTCCTCTAGCTCGGGTATCTATCTTATCAGTTGCTGCGGTAACTGTAAAGGGTCCAAGCGGAGAACTAACAGCCACGTCATCTGGATAAGAACTTACAAACAAGGTAATCTGCGCATCTCCTGTTTGATATTTAAAATCAGGTATAAATCTTTTAACAGACATAAAAAATTCACCATCTCCTCTGTAATCTGCAATACCTGTAGATTGACCAAGAGCACTACGTCTAGATGTAATATCCCAGTCTCCAGATCTTATAAATGCTGGAATAGCTGTAGTTGCAACGCTATTAACTTGATCTGTGCCAACCTCATGTTCATAGTAAATACTAGCTCCATATTTATTAGTGATACCAAGAATATCAGGAAACACTGGAGTTAAACTATCGTCATAATCTGTTGCATAAGGGTTATCAAATACACCTTGATCTGCATACGTTGTTCTATCTAACGATGACGTTGTCCAACAGTTTTCAGAATAATTATAAGTTACACATCTGTCAATTTGTGTAGATCCAGCTTTAGGGTAAAACCAATTAACCTCTGTATATAAATTATTTGACCCTGCAAATACAACATCACTTGCATTAAAATTTAATCCAAGGTTAGTGCCATCTGTACTAAATACAAAATCTTCTATAAGAGCAGGTAATGATTTTACTGTACCATCAAATACAAAAAAACCACCTTGAGAACCCATCCAAAATACAGCACCATTAACAAACGTAGCTGCATGTTGACCAATACATCCACAGTTTGTACCAACTTGTCTAACACTAAATGTAAATGGTGGACCAACAAATTGAATAACGTAAGCTGCGTTATCTGTTATGACAAACACATAGTCTTTACCTTGAATAGCTGCTCTTATTTCATTACCAGTATCTAATCTAAATGTACCGGCAGTGTTTGTAGCTGTTGGTGTATAAGTATTTAAATCTTCTTGATTAGAAAATCTTACAAACATTGGATCTTGAGTGGCCGGTGAGCCGATAGTTGTCTCAGTTCCAAAGTGAAATAAGTGTCTATCTCTATCAGATACCAAAGTAAATCTGCTAGCTGTAGGATTGTTTGTAGTTGCAAAACTACTTGTAGATTTTGAAGCTCTGATGGTTCTAGCGTTTGATGCTCCTGCGTTCCATGTAAAGGTTTCACCGTTAAATACAGTTGCAACTAAAACTTGACCAAAGTTATCTAGGCTCCAGTTTCCTGGATCCAGTACCACAGAACTTGTTGATCGTTCTGTGCCCCATGTTTCAACGTTCCATGTAGATGTGCCCCAACCATAACCCGTTGTCTGAATGGTTGGTCCAACTATAACATAAGGGTTAACAGTAACAGCACCTGCTGCTGTCATACCAGACCCTGACTCAACTGTTGCTGCTTGAACAGTAAACTTATCTACGTCAGGTACAGTTAAAATTTCATATACTTTTTGTAAGTCTGCAGCTGTATAACCACTAGCCCCTGTTACAGTTACTGCAGATAAGGTTACATATCTTCCAACAGCTAATCCATGCGATCCTTTATTTATAGTTATAGTGCTAGATCCGTTGGTTGTTGTTAAAGTTCCACCTGTGATTGCGGTATCTAAAGGTGTAATATCGTAAAAGTCATTACCGTAATATAAAAATAAACCTTGTGATGTTCCAATAGCTGCATATTTTTCACCTGCAAAACTAGAGAATGCAACTTGTGCTCTACCCGCGCCAGGTAAAGATTTACCACCAGCTGTTAATTGTAACCAGCCGCCTATTTTTTCTGGTAAACCATATCTAAATCTAACAAAATCACCATCTGTCCATTGGCCTTCGGCCCCTGATTCTGTATCTTGCTTATTAAAACCGGGCTTGAAATTTAATTTTTGTAGCATATAGTAGCTTATATATCAGTTTTTATTAGAATGAAAGTATCAATATAATGGACCATTTAGAGGCCGTCGTCGAGATTAAAAACATAGTTAATCCTAACTTTGTTAAAAGAATTGTAGATTTAGCTAATAATAAATGTTTAGAAAATTTAAAAATAATGGGTAATGGTAAAAAAAAATTTACACTAGATACAAGTGTAAGAAATGTAAAAGGATATTCTTTAAATTTTGACACACCTACAAAATTATTTTATTGGAATTACATAAAACAAGAAATAGAAAGATTATATTTTTATTATAAATCTAAATTTCCTTTAATGAAAAGTAATAAAATAAATCAAATTGATGTATTAAAATATAGTATTGGAGGAAAATATGAACCTCATACAGATCATTACACTATATCAAATAGACATTTAAGTGTTATAATAAATTTAAATAATAACTACGAAGGTGGGGATTTAATTTTTACAGATCAAAAATTAAAAGAAGTAAAAAGATTAAAATTAGGTCAAGGATCTATTGTATTTTTTCCAAGTAATTTTATGTACCCACATAGTATTCAACCTATTACGAAAGGTACAAGATATAGTATAGTTGCATGGCTACAGTAAATTTTAAAATAATAAAAAATTTTTTAAAAAAAGAAGAGTTAGAGATCTTACAAAAATATTGTTATAATAAATTAGATGAAAATAAAGATTATCAAATAGACCCTCAGTCTTTTTCACCTTCATGGTATAAAGATCCACTTATGACCTCCTTATTAGATATAAAATTACCCATGGTAGAAAAAGAATCTAATTTAAAATTAATTCCTACTTATGCTTACTGGAGATATTATATATGTGGAGCTACTTTAAATAAACATTTAGACAGACCTGCATGTGAAGTTTCAATAACTAGTTGTATAAAAAAATACGATAACTGGCCATTAGTAATAAAAAATAAAACTATTGAGTTAAATGAAGGAGATGCTTTATTATATGATGGATACAATCAAAAACATGGTAGACCAGGTGTATATAAGGGCGATGGAATGGCTCAAGTTTTTTTACATTATGTTAATAAAAACGGTCCTAATCAAAATGAGGCGTATGATAAATGATTAGTATTTGTGATAAAAATTATAAATTAGGTGAACAAAGAAATAGTATAAGTGTTTCTTATTTAAGATGTGTTAATATTATATTTGGACACTATCCTTATCCAGATGTCGTTAATAATTTAATTATTAATATTAAAAATAATTTAAGTACGGATATGGATAATTATACAAATGTAAAAGGAGGGATGACAACATGGAATCATTTTGTAGACAATCCTCTTTTTAATAATTTCATGGCTTATTTAATTAATAAACATCAGGTAACTCATGCTAATATATTTGAATATTTTTATGAAAAATATTATATTGAAAACGCTTGGGGAAATGAAATAAAGAAAAATGATTATCTTAAATACCACACTCATCCATGTCTTCACGGTATTTTATATTTAACAAAAGGATCAGATTTAATTTTACCTGAATTAAATTTAAAAATAACCCCAGAACCAGGGGATTATTATATATTTCCTAGCGAAATTTTACATGGTTTTGATAGATCTCAAGATGAAAAAAATAGATATTCTTTAATATTTAATTTAGAACCAAGAGATGAAAAATTTGATTTTGATAAAAAATTGGAAAAATTAAATGGAAGATAAAACAGTTAATATAAATAATTTTATTGGAGTGTATGATAATTATATTACTTTAGAAGAATGTAATAGAGCAATACGCTTATATGAAGAGCAAAATAAATTTGACCACACTGTTAACAGAATTGGTGGACAAAATAGATCAATAATTGAAATGCAAGATCAACAATTTTTTGCAGGTGCAGGAAATGTAGATGTTTGGTGGAAAAACTTAAAACCCATGATAGCAAATTTTGATTTAGCCTGGAATCATTATATAAAAAACACAGGAGCTGATGAGGCTTATGGAGGTAATTTTCATTATACTTCTTTAAAAATTCAAAAAACACTACCTACAGAAGGTTATCATGTTTGGCATATAGAACACGGTCCAGGGTTTGAAAATGAACCAAGAGCTTTTGTTTTTTCTATATATTTAAATGATGTTGAAGAAGGTGGAGAGACAGAATTTTTACATTTTTCAAAAAGAGTAAAGCCTAAAACAGGTAGAATAGTTATTTGGCCTTCAGGTTTTCCTTATTTACACAGAGGTAATTCACCTTTGTCAGGTGAAAAATATATTTTAACTTCTTGGATGATGTTACGGTAAGTATGAAAACACATTTAATACATAATGTTGTTTCAGATAAAGAACTATTTTTTATTTATAGAGAATTAATTAGTAGTCCGGCTTGGCGTGTATCTGGAATAAGTGAACCATTAGAATATAATTCTAATAAACAATTTTCACATTCACCATTATATATGGTAAAATCAGCGGAAGGAAAAATAGAAAATTATCCACTATATTTATATGTAAGTACTTTAGTTTTTAGAATGGCAGAAATTTTTAAAAATAAAAATATTGGTATGCATACTAAAATTAAAAGAAGCTGGTTTAATATAACTTACAGTGATTCTGAAAATCACTGGTTACATCAAGACGATGAGAATCAAAAATTTCAAACGGTTTTAATGTTTATGACCCCTATATGGCAAGATTCATGGGAGGGATCTTTTTATGTTGATGGAGAAAAGTTTGAATTTAAACCTGGTAGTGCATTATTATTTAATTCACAAGAATTTCATACTGGAAAAAAACCTACAGACAAAACTCATAATTGGATGAGAATGACTTTAAATATTATGTTGGAGCCTTAAGAAGAATAAGAGGTAGGTCTTGCACCTAATCTAGATATTTTATCTTCTGAGCTTTCACCATCAACATTGTCATTGTCCCAATTAGATTGTAATTGAGTTAGGTGAGCTGAGTCCCATCTAGTGATAAAATCTTGAAAATCTCCTAAATTGGCATTATCCCAACTTGAATGAGGAGTTGCATCTCTGTATTCTACTTGATCATTAACATTTGAAGTTGCGTATTGAATGGCCCAAATATTAGACCATTTTGCTAACCCCCAAAAATCATCATCATTAATTATATATCCAGTGCCACTTTCTGATCCACTATTTTTTAAAACTAGTTTATCATCAAATACTACTGTCCATGTTCCATTTGTTGCCATAATTTCTCCTAAGTCTTAATTATATAAACCACTGTTAAAAAAGGTTGAACAACTGAAGTTGCGTCTCCACTAAAAGTAGCACTCATATTATGATTGTGCCCTTGACCAGAACCCGTATTTGCTGTGGTAGCATTACTATTACTTGTAATTGCAGGATTTTTAAAACCTACCATACCTGTTTGAAATCCAGGTGCTGTAAGTTGAGGTACACTGTGAGAGTGTGATGCTAACTGTGCTGTTGATAAAGTTGCATTAGCTGTTGAACCACCAACGTTTCCAGTCGAAGCTACCGTATTTGCTCCACCAGTTGAAGCTAAAGCTTGTGTTCCGGATTTACTTATAGCTACTTTTTCTTGTAAGTCGGGTACAAGAAAAGTTGATGAACCATCACCAGCTCCATAAGTTGTACCTACAATTGCAAATAAAGCAGAGTATGTAGATCTTGAAACTGCTTGACCATTACATTCTAAGAAACCTGTTGGTATTGATGAGGCAGACCACGGCACAATAGTAGCAGTAGGAATTCCTTCGATACCTGTAAGATCGGAACCTGAAAAATTGTATTTTGTTGCTTCGTAATTTGCCATATTCTATTTCTCCTTGTATGTCCAACCTGTTGTAGCATCTCCTGAAAATACTAAACAGAAACCGGCACCTTGAGTGTTTACCACTAAATCTGCTGCTGCATTAGCTATATTAGAACTGTTTCTACCAACAGTCAATGCGTTAGTATCAAAATCGTATCCTTGGTCTACAAATGAAACCTCATCTCCTGTAGCAGGGGATGCAGGCAGTGTAATTGTTACTGCTCCACCATTTGTATTTACTAAAAGTTGAGCGCCAGCTTGAACTGTTTCTGCCGCTGATACTGCTCTCCAATTTCTTTGCTCAGATAATTTTACTACATTAGTTCCATCAGAATATAATACATAATTATTTCCTTCACATAAAAGAACACCTGTACCTGAAGCTGTTTTAAAAGTTAAAGTGTTTCCTGCATGATCACATGCATTTTGTACATTATAAACTTTTTCTACTCCATCTGGAATAGAAACAGTTCTAGTCCCTGCTAAAGTACCTGTTAATTTAATAACATCATTTTTACCATTTGATACAGCACCATTAGTAAAAGTTAAAGTTCTGTTAGCGTTAGTTAAATTGAAAGTTGTAAAGCCACCAATAGCTTGTTCTAAAATAAGTAAGTTTGTATTTGTGATTTGACCCCAAGTTCCCGAGTTTTCACCGGTTGCTTGTACTGTAAGTTTTAGACTAGCAGATGTAGAATTCGCCATTTTTTAATTCCTTATACGTTCATTTTATTAAAAATATGAGTTTCTGTCAAACTCATTATGCAGCCACCTCCTGCCATCCTGGAGGGTCTAAAGGCGCTGAACCTGTATTAACTTCGTTCCAGATCAAAGCACTACCAGATCCTTGGTTCATAGTCAAGCTTAAACCTGTAAGCTGAATATCAATATGAATTTTAACACTAACACCAGCTAATTGATTATTTAAAGGTAGTCCAGTTACATCAACTTCTTGACCAGGGACACCTACGGCTGTTCCTAACCCTGCAGTCATTGCAATACCTGTTGGACTTGCACCTGCTCCAGCTAAACCTAAAGCAGTTCCTAAATTTGCAATCATAGGTTCACCTATGATCATTGCATCAGGTGCTGGATCTACATTACCTAAAGTTGCTTGCGCTACATTTAAAGTATTAAGAGTTAAATTAGCATTACCAGTCATCGCTAATGTTCCAGCCGCAGCTGTCATTGCAATACCTGTTACATCAACATTTGCAAACTGACCTTCAACTCCCCATGCATTAACATTCCAACCTTGTCTACCCCAACCTGTTTGGTTAAAAGCATCTATAGTTCCAAGACCCATAGACATTGCATTACCTGTAGCCATAGCATCAGGGCCAGCGTCAGCTGTTCCCTCTGCTGCAGTTAATGGTAAACCTGATGGAAATACTTTTGTTTGAATATCAGCTACTACAGAACCAAGAGCAGTTGTAATAAGTTGATTGTTATTTGTGGATGGACCTGTAGATACATCAATAGAAGCTACGACACTAGCTAAAGTTCCTGTAAGTGCTTGACCAGGTGCTATAAGGTTTCCTGCAATACCCCATGCAGAATCATTCCATGCTAGTCTACCCCAACCAGTATTAATTTCACCAACAGTTGTTTCGTCACCTAAAGATGCAGTAAGGGCAATACCCGTAACTGTAAAAGTTGGGTCTGCTAAATCGTTCCATTGGTTTTGACCCCAGACACCGGCTGACCAAGTTCCTGATCCACTCATAGGAGTTTACCTCCTACGATTAACCAGAGATCCTTAGAATCGCTGCTGTTGATGTTTGAGCTGGAAACTGAATTGTGAAAACTCCAGATGTAGCTGTTTTATCTGCTCCAAAATCTAAAACTGCCACCGCTGCATTTGAGAACGATGTGTTGTAGATTAAAGCACCTCTAGCAGTAATAGTGACTCCAGTAAATGATCTATCTGAAAAGTCTACTCTTGCTACACCAGCTGTAATTGAAGTTGCTAAGTTAACTAGCTTTCCACCACCGGATGTATATTGACCAGAGTT